>Ga0209619_10000570_pt1 | contig 26291 bp, 33 predicted proteins | sample Rifsed16ft3_FD_184011 | JGI IMG/M metagenome (GOLD analysis project Ga0209619, IMG submission 184011) | Soil microbial communities from Rifle, Colorado, USA - sediment 16ft 3 (version 2) | ecosystem: Environmental > Terrestrial > Deep subsurface > Rock core/Sediment | place: Rifle, Colorado... | reverse complement strand
CAGCAGGAGGAGCACCGATCGACCGGGCAGGAGCGTGCTCATCGTCAGAAGAGCGGCTTGGCCTTGCCCTTGAACTCTTTTGTGGCCGGGGGCGCGGTCGTCGTGCTGCTGCCGGCGCCGGTGTTGCACACGTCGTCCGCCGGAGCGGCTCCGGGCCCGCTGGCGGCCCCCCAGAAATTCTTGGTGGCCGAGATCGTCGAGATCCAGGACAAAGAATTCTGCAAGCCGCAGTTGCCCACCGGATCGTTGCCGAAGATGTTGTTCTGGCTGATCGTGGAGATACCGTCTCCCAAAAGAATGCCGACGCTCTGATTGCCGTGAATGGCGTTGCCGGAGAGGACATGCCGGCCCATCTGGACCTCGAGGCCGAAGGACCCATTGGCGCTGGCGATGTTGCCGGTGAGCTGATTCCCGTCCCCGACCAGGCTGAAGCCGTTGCGGCCATTGGCGCTGGTCATGTTGCCTGTGATGACATTGCCGGCGGGGGAGTCGACAAAGAAACCATCCACGGAGTTGGAAGTCGCCAGGTTGCCGCTCGCCAGATGCCCGCTGCCGTCCACCACGAAGCCGGTGCCCCCGTTCCCGCTGGCAACGTTGCCGATGAACCGATGCCCGCTGCCAAAGCCCACGAACCCGTCGAGGACGCCCCGAGCCAGGTTCCCGGCCACGGTCACCGCGCTCGTGCTCCCGTGAACGAGCACCCCCTCCGCGCCCCCGTTGGTGAGGGTGAAGCCCCTCCTCGCCTTGCCGAAGACCACCCCGCTAATCTGGGTTCGCACCACATTGATGGGCGCCCCGCCGGCATCCAGCACCGTGGCTCCCGCCCCGGCGCTTGACAGGATGGTCAGGGTCTTGTTCACCTTGACCATGCAGTCACAGCCAGTGTTCACCTCTGCCGCCTCTTCCCCCGTCGCAGGAGTGAACGTGCCGCTCCCGTCGAGGTCCCCGTAGCGCCCCGGGCCGACCATGAGCGTGTCCCCCGCGACGGCGTTGGCGATGGCCTGGCTGATGGACCGGCACGGGCTCGCGGCCGCGCCGCAGGTGCCGCTGTCCTGGCCGTTGTTCCTGACGTGGAGCGTCGCCGCCTCTGCCGTGGCGCCTGGCCCCCCGATGACGAGCCCGGCACCGACCAGCAGCAGCGCCAGCCCCCACAGCCGTGTGACACTGCGGAGATGCCCTTTCATCGTCAAACTCCTCCCGTGGCGCAGGAAACTGTCTTGCCCCCTCAAACTCGGTTCGGATCCGCCGCAACGCAATGGTGAAGCTGGCTCATTTTTCATGAGGCGTAGGAACCAGTGTGAGCCCCAACTTGCCTTGACAGCCGCTCAGGGGAGGCATACAGTCCCCGACGGATGAGATATCGGACGATCGCGCTCGTCGTCATCCTTCTGGTCGGCCCGGTCCCGGCTCGGGCCGAGGGGCCTCGGCGCGTCCCGGGCGAGGCCCGCTGGATGCCGCTCGGTCAGCTCCTCGGAGAACTCAATCCCCAGACCTCCCGCGACCCGGACATCGAGGAAGCCCTGCGGCGCGCGCTCCAGGGGAAGAACTACATCCTGATTTATTGGACCACGAGACTCGGGGAGGTTCGGGTCTTCGGCGAGGGGGAGACGAGTATCCGCTATCTCGCTGTGGCGCCGGCGCCAGCGCTCAAGGGGCCCAGGCCCGTACGGCAGAGTGGCGAGCCGGGTCGGCCGACCGTGGACGGTCCGGGCCGCCTTCGGAGCGAAGCGCTCGGCAATCCTGATCCGGCGGAACGCGCGAGTGCGCTCGACCGTCTCGCCGCCAGCAGCGACCGGGCGCTGGCCCTATGGACGGCGCTGGACGTTCTCGAACGGGAACGGGAGCCCGAAGTTCTCGAGAGCGCGCTCAACCTCCTCTCCGCTCAGGAGTCCGTGCCGGTGGAGCCCCTCCTCAGAATCGCCGTCGCCGGCCGCGACCCCACCCAGCGGGTCCAGGCCCTCGAGCTCGCCGCCGAGCAGGGTAAAGCAGATCCGCGGGTCCGCGGTCTGCTCAAGACACTCTCTACCGACCAGGCCGAAGAGGTGCGCGAGGCGGCCCAGCGTCTCCTGGAAGACCTGGACGCCGACTGAAGCCAGTCTCAAGTGGCAGTCGTAGTCACCCGGCAAGCTTGAGCAGGGCGCCGAGCAGCGTGTTGGCGCCATGCTCGATGTCGTCCATCGGGGTGAACTCCTCTTCGCAGTGGCTCCGGCCGTTTCGGGACGGTACGAAGATCATCCCCGTCGGGCAGATGGCCGCCATGTACTGGGCGTCGTGGCCGGCGCCCGACAGGATCCGCCGGTAGCGGACGCCGAGCGACTGGGCGGCCCGCTCCACGGCGTCCACCACCTCGGGGTGGAAGGGCGTGAGCGGCACCCGCCAGTAGTGCTCCAGCTCGTAGCCGACGCCCTCGCTGGCCGCCGCGTCTTTCACGGCCCCCTCGAGCAGACCGAGTGCCCGCGTCACGTTCTCATCCTTGGGATCGCGGATGTCCACGCTCAGGACGACCCGGCCCGGGATCGCGTTGGTGATGTTCGGGGACACGTCGAGCCGGCCCACCGTGGCGACCATCTCGGGGCTGACGCGGCCGGGGATGGCCCGCACGGCCCGCACGATGTCGGCGGCCGCGACCAGGGCGTCGTGGCGGATCCTCATGGGGGTCGGGCCGGCGTGGTCCTGGACTCCCCTCAGCGTCAGCCGTGACCAGGCGATCGCCACGATCCCCTCGACCACGCCCACCGACCGGCCCTCGTCCTCGAGACACGGTCCCTGCTCGATGTGGAGCTCCAGGTAAGCGCGGATCGGGCGCGGGACGCAGGGCTCCGATCCCAGATAGCCGATCCGCTCCAGCTCGTCCCCCAGCCGGACGCCGTTCTTGTCCCGCGCGTTGTACGCATCCTCGAGCGCGATCTTCCCGGCCATCACGCCGCTGGCGATCATCGCCGGCTGAAACCGCGCTCCCTCCTCGTTCGTGAAGATGGCCAGCGTGACCGGATGGCGCGTGCGGACGCGCTCATCATTCAGGGTCCGGATGGCCTCCAGCGCGCAGAGGACCCCGAGCTGGCCGTCGTACTTCCCGCCGGTGGGGACCGAGTCCACGTGCGAACCCATCATGACCGGGGGCAGCGGCTCGGAGCCGGGCCGCTCGCCGAAGATGTTTCCCATCTGGTCCACACTGACGCGGAGGCCGGCCGCCTTCATCCACGCCACCATCTGGTCCCGCGCGCGCTTGTCCTCGTCGGCCAGCGCCAGGCGCGTCAGCCCGCCCCCGGCCGTCTCGCCGATCCTGCCGAGCTCTTCGAAGGTGTCCTCCAGCCGCTTCCGGTTAATCCGCATCCCAAGCCCCCCCGAGAAAGATCCGTTTGACCTCTGCCGATTGGAGTAGCTCCGCCGACGGTCCCTCGAGAATGGTATGCCCGCTCTCCAGGATGTACCCGCGGTCGGCGAGCCGGAGCGCCAACTCGACGTTCTGCTCGATGAAGATGACGGTGACCCCGTCCCCGCGAATGCGCCGGATCACCTCGCCGATCTCCCGGACGACCCGCGGCGCCAAGCCGAGGAACGGCTCGTCGATCATCAGGAGCCGCGGGCGCGCCATGAGGCCGCGCGCGATGGCCACCATCTGCTGCTCGCCGCCCGACAGGGTGTGCGCCAGCTGGCCACGACGCTCGCGAAGGAGGGGGAAGATGGTCTCGACCCAAGCCAGGCTCTCCTCGCGGCGACGGCGGGCCCGGGGGTGATGCGCGCCCAGCAGAAGGTTATCGAGGACGGTGAGGAACGGGAACAGCCGCCGCCGCTCGAGGACGTGGGCCAGTCCCTCCGCGACGATACGATGGGCGGGCAGCCCGTCGATGCGCTTCTCTCCGAGCGTGATGCGCCCCTCCCGCGGCCGAAGGAGCCCCGACAGGGTGTTCATGAGGGTTGACTTGCCGGCTCCGTTGGGGCCGAGGAGGCAGACGATCTCTCCCTCCTCGACGTGGATGGAGGCGTTCCAGAGGACCTGGAAGTCCCCGTACGCCACATCCAGCCCTTCAGCCTTCAGCATGACGCTCACGACAGTACCTCTTGTCCCATCCGAAGCCGCGTTCAAGCGCCCACCCGTGCCTCCGGCACGGGCACCCGGCCGGCGCAACCCCCGGGGGGGGGAGGATTCGGAAGGGGGGCGGAGCCCCCCTCCGAGGACTATGTGTAGGCCTGGCCGAGGTAGGCCTCGATGACGCGGCGGTCGCGCGTCACCGCCTCAGTCGGGCCGTCGGCGATCACCTCGCCCAGGTGAAGGGCGACGATCCGCTGCGCGACGGCCGTGATCACCCGCATGTTGTGCTCGATCACCAGCAGCGTGCTCCCAGCGCGGTGGACCTCCTGCACGAGACCGATCAGGCCGGGGATGCTCCGCTGGTCCACGCCCCCCGTCACCTCGTCGAGGAGGAGGAGCCGGGGGCGCGTCGCCAGCGCCCGCGCGAGCTCCAGGCGCTTGCGCTGCCCTGTGGAGAGCGTACGGGCGTAGGCGTCCGCCTTGTCCGCAAGCCCGACCCGCTCGAGGATCTCGCGGGCCTCGGCCCGGGCCCGGCCCACGTCGTGGCACTTCTGGAGTGCGCCCACCATGACGTTCTCCAGCACCGTCAGCCCTTGAAAAGGCCGGAGCTTCTGAAAGGTGCGCCCGACGCCGAGGCGGCTCACCTGATCCGGACTCAACCCGGTGAGGCGCTTTCCCTCGAAGCGGACCTCCCCCGCGTCAGGCCGGTAGAACCCGGTGATGATCTCGAAGAGCGTGGACTTGCCGGCGCCGTTGGGGCCGATCACCCCCACCAGCTCGCCGGCGGCGACGTCGAAGGAGACCTCGCGGTTGGCCAGCACGCCGCCGAAGCGCTTCGTGATCCCGGCGACCGACAGGAGGCTCATGGGCGTCGGGAGAGGCCCCCCACGAAACCCGCCAGGCCCTGGGGGATGACCCTGACCACGATGATCAGCAGGCAGCCGTAGATGATCAGGTAGATTCCGACGAGCCCGGCCCCGATTCCGCCGAACGTCGCCCGGAGATACGTTTCCAGGGTCGTGATCAGGACGGAGCCGAAAAAGGGGCCCACCGCGGTGCCGATGCCGCCGATGATGGCGGCGAGGGCGAAGCGCACCGACAGGTCCAGCGAGAAGACGTAGAAGGGGTCCACGAAGCCGACGTACTGGGCCCAGAAGGTGCCGCAGACGGAGGTGAGCGCCGCGCTGCCGGCGATCGCCACCACCTTCAGGCGGCGGCTCGCCACCCCCAGGGCCTGGGCGGCATCTTCGTCCTCGCGCACCGCCGCGAGCTGGTACCCGATGCGGGAGCCTTCCAGGTAGCGCTGGATGAGGTAGAGGAGCAGCGCGACTCCCAGGGCGAGATAAACCCAGGTGGTCTTGTCCGCGAAGCCGAGGGTCCAGAAGCCCGGCCGGAACGGGACGGGGATTCCCTCAGAGCCCTGGGTAAAGCCGCGCCAGCGGCTTGCGACGATGAGGAGCACCTGGGAGAAGGCGATGGTGGCCAGCACGAAGTACGGGCCACGAAGGCGGTTCGAGAGATACCCGATGACGAGGCTCGCCGCGGTGGAGAGCAGGGCGCCGACGACGAGGGCGATCCAGGGGGAGAGATCCCAGCGAGTCCCGAGCAGCGCCGCGGAGTAGGCCCCGATGCCGAAGAAGGCGGCGTGGCCCAGGGAGACCTGCCCCGCGTAGCCGCCCGCCACGTTCCAGGCTGCCGAGAGCGTTCCCCACAGCAGAATCAGGATCAGGCTGTCCAGGAGGAAGGCGTTCCGGACGACGAGCGGGGCGAGGGCGGCGGCCCCGAAGATGACGAGCGCGGCTCCGTGGCGGCGCATCAGACCCCGAGGCTCTCGGCGCCGCGCTGGCCGAAGAGACCGGCGGGGCGGATCAGCAGGATCGCGATGAACAGCAGGAAGTAGAGCACTTCCTTCCAGGCGGTGCCGAAGACGTAGGAGCCGACGACCTCCACCGCGGCGACGATCAGGCTTCCCAGCAGCGCTCCGACCATGTCGCCCAGCCCGCCAAGCACGACCACCACGTAGGCGAGCAGCACGAACTGAAGGCCGGCGGTGGGATAGACCGGATAGAGCGGCGCCAGGAGGACCCCTGCGATCCCCACGCAGACGATGCCGATGGCCCACGTGAACGCGTACACGCGGTCCGCGTCGATTCCCATGAGGCTGGCCGCCTCGCGGTCCTGGGCGGTGGCGCGCATGACGCGACCGGTGTACGACCACCTCATGAAGGCGAAGAGCGCGGCGGTGAAGGCCATGGCCACGGCGAAGGCGGCGATCTGGGAGACGTTGAAGGCGGTGTCGCCGAGCCGCACCACCGTCGAGTAGTACCAGGGGCGGATGAAGCGGAAGTCGCCCGTCCAGAGGACGAGGGCGACATTCTGGAGCGCGAGGCTCAGGCCCACCGTCGTGAAGATCTGGACGTTGTGGGAGGCGTGGATGACCCCGCGCATCACGAGGGCGTAGGTCGCGAGCCCTGCAAGGAAGAAGAGCGGAATGGCCGGCAGGAGCACGAGGTAGGGGTCCATGGCGATGAGGGTGAAGGCCCAGAAGGCGAGGTACATGCCCAGCATGAGGAACTCGCCGTGGGCGAAGTTCACCACGCGCATGATCCCGAAGATGAGCGTCAGCCCAACAGCGATCAGCGCGTAGATGCCGCCGAGGAGGACCGTAGAGATCAGGAGCTGCGGGATGTCGTGCACGCTAGTGAGGCGAGGGGAAACGGCGGCGCCCCGGGACTCACCCGAGGCGCCGGCATGGATCGGTCATCGCGAGCGCGGGTTACTTCCGCTGGTCCCAGGCGCCGAGCGGGATCCACTTGGCCCGGTTGGTGGTAAACTCCTCCGGCCACACGGTCACGAGCTGGCCTCCCTGCCACTGGAGCATGTAGTGCTGGACGCGCTCGTTGGAGTTCTGGCCGTTCTCGGCGAACTTCACCCCCCACCCGTTGACCGAGGAGCCCACCGGAAGGTCCAGCGCCATCACCGCGGCGCGGAACTTGTCCAGGTCGTCGGTCCTGGCCTGGTCCAGCACCAGCTTCAGGAGCCAGAGGCCGCCGGCCGCGAGCTGATGGCCGCCCAGCGGGTAGGAGCCGGTTTTCTGCTGGACGATGTCGCGGAACGCCTTCTCCACCCGCTGCCCCTCGGGGCGGAGGGCCTCGAGCCGGAAGCCCGGCCCGGGCTCGAGCAGCGCGAAGGGGGCGTTGCCGTCGGCGCCGAGCGCCTTGCCGAAGTCCGGAGACCCATACCCCGTGGCTCCCGCGTGCACCAGCGCCTTGAAGAGGAAGTTCTGCTCCCGCGACTGGCGCCAGAAGATGACCGCGTCGTTGCCCCGCGCGATGTGGTGGACGATGTCCGGGTTGAGGGCTTTGAGCTTCAGGATGATGGGGGTGAAGTCGTTGGTCGTGGCGAACGCGTAGTACTCGGCGGCCACCTCGCTCATCCCAAACTCCTGCTTCGCTCGCTGCCGCGCCGCTTCAGTCACCCCCTGGCCGTAGGATGAGTCCTCCGACAGGAACGCGACCTTCAGCTGGTTCGGCTTCAGGTTGAAGCGCGGCGCCAGGTGCTTGGCGATGAACTCGATGTTGTACCAGCCGAAGCCCGTCCCGTCGATCTCCGTCCGGAAGACGTTCTTCAGCCCGCGCCGGGTAAAGCGCGGATCCACGCACGAGGTCTCCCAGTAGATGGCGTTCTGGCGGCTGGTGGCCTCGCTGGCGGCGCCGCAGAGGGTAGAGGAATAGGTGCCGGTGATGATCTTGACGCCTTCCCGCGTGATCAGTCGCGTGGCCTCGCTGGCCGCCGCCGTGGGATCCGTGGCGTCACCGACGGCGAAGACCAGTTTCTTCCCCATGACTCCGCCGCGCTCGTTGATCATGTCGCGCATGATCTCGTACCCCTCGAGGTGGCGCTTCCCCTCGAAGGCCAGGGGCCCGGTCAGGGGCTCGAGCACCCCGATCTTGTATTCTCCCTGAAGCGGCTGGCCCTGCGAGCTCGTGACGGCGAGCCCGGCGAGGGCGACGAGGGCGGAGACGACGAGGGTGGCTTTCCAGTGACGCATGGGGCTCCTCCTCTTGCGAGTTCCAGGCGATCGCGGTTGGTGGACGGGCAAGTTGTAGCATCGGGCCGGGGGGCTGTCAAGGACGGGCGTGCTACAATGCTAACGCATGAGCACGGACGGGCATTTGCCTCTCTATCTGGCTCCCTCCACCATCCGGTTCTGTCCCCTCTGCGGGTCCGATCTCGTCAGAGTTCCGCTGCCGCCGGACCAGAAAGAAGAGGCGGTCTGCTCCACCTGTGGCTTCGTCTTCTACCTGAACCCGAAGGTGGTGGCGGGGACGATCCCGGCAGAGGACGGCCGGATCCTCCTCGTCCGCCGGAACATCAACCCGTCCAAAGGCAAGTGGACGTTTCCGGGAGGCTTCGTGGACTGGGGCGAGACCGTGGCGGGGGCGGCCCTCAGGGAGACGCTGGAGGAAACCGGGCTCCGGGTGGATCTGGACGGGCTGGTGGGCGTGTACTCCTACCCGGACGCCCCGGTCGTGATCGTCGTGTACCGGGCGCGCGTGGCCGGCGGGGCGCTCCAGCTGAATCACGAGATCCAGGAGTTCGCCTGGCTCAGCCCCGGGGAGATTCCGTGGGATGACCTCGCGTTTCCCTCGACCCGACACGCGCTTCGCGACTTCCTCTCCCGCTGAGCCCCCTCCGCGCTACCGTGACGGGCTCCGCAACTTATCGCGAGCCCCTTCGTCTCTCTGGGCGATGGCGCGATCAGCGGCTCTGGGTCAGGCCGGTGGGGCAGCGCACACCGGTACCGCCCACGGCGCAGTAGCCCCAGGGGTTCTTCGCCAGGTACTGCTGATGATAGTCCTCGGCGTAGTAGAATTTCGGGGCCTCCCGGATCTCGGTTGTGATGGGGCCGAAGCCGGCCGCCTTGAGCACCTGCTGGTAGGCGAGCCGGGAGGCCTCGGCGGCCCGCCGTTGGGTGTGCCCGTAGCAATAGATGGCCGAGCGGTACTGCGTCCCGACGTCGTTGCCCTGGCGCATGCCCTGCGTCGGGTCGTGATTCTCCCAGAAGACCCGCAGCAGGTCCTCGTAGGACACCTTCTCAGGGTCGAAGACGATCCGGACCACCTCGGCGTGCCCCGTGCGGCCGCTGCAGAGCTCCTCGTAGGTAGGGTTGGGCGTGATCCCGCCGGCGTAGCCGACCGCCGTCGAGTGGACGCCCGGCGTCTCCCAGAATTTCCGCTCCGCGCCCCAGAAGCAGCCCATGCCGAACATGGCCAGCTCCAGCCCGGCCGGAAAGGGCGGCTCGAGCGGCGCGCCGCTGACGAAGTGCTTGGCGGGAACCGGCATGCGCTCGGTTCGTCCGGGGAGCGCCTCGCGCTCTGAAGGCATCTGCAGCTTGCGCGAGCTGAGCCACATGGCTGGAGGGCGCCTCAGCGGCTGGCGAAGACGGCGATCCGGCCGCTGCGGTCGAAGGTCAGGACCTGATAGCGCTCGGGCGTCTGGCCCGGCGTCTCCATGCCGGGCGCGCCGATCGGCATGCCGGGGACGGCGATGCCCACCACGCGCGGGCGCTCCCGCAGCAGGCGGTCGATGAGGTCGGCCGGCACATGCCCTTCCACCACGTAGCCCTCGACCAGCGCCGTATGGCAGGCCGCGAGCTGCGCAGGCACGCCGTACCGCCGTTTGATCGGCGTGATGTCCTGGACGTTTTCTTCCTTGACCGGATAGCCGCTGGCGCGTAGGTGTCCCACCCACTGTCCGCAGCAGCCTCAGGTGGGCTCCTTGTAGACGGTCACGGCGGCCCTGCCCGCCCCCGCGGGCGGCGCGGCAAGCAGGAGGGCCAGGCCGCCAGCGAGGAATGCTCTGCGAGGCATCTGGGTCGCGGTCATCTCCACCCCCGAGGGTGCCTCCGTGAGGAGGCCGACTTAGGTCCTGACAGGAGCCAGCATACACCAGCTTAGGTGACGGCCTTGTTGATCGTGATGGTCAACGCGGTTGGCCCTTCTTCATCGCGCGCGCCAGGAATCGCTGGAGGTCGGGGACCATGTAGCGCACGTGCTTGGCTTCGGCCACCTTCTCGACCTCGTCCTGGGCCTCCACCTCGAAGACGAAGCGGTTGCCGTCGGTTTCGAGCAGGGTGGCCTTGGCCCGAACCTTCATTCCGACGGGGGTGGCGGCGAGGTGGCGCATCTCCACCATCGTCCCCACGGTCCCCGCCCCGGGCGGCACCGCCTGCTGGATCGCGGCGATGGCGGCGTTCTCCAGGAGGCCGATGAGGAACGGGGTCGCCAGCACCATGACGCCCTTGTTGCCCATCGCGTCGGCGGTGCGGTCGGGGGTGACGGTCATCTCCACTTCGGCGGTGGCTCCGGGCTTCACGTCCATGCGGATGTCTCCTCGCGGTTGGTCGTCAGGTGCCGGGAACGCGCTCGAGCGACTCCTCGTCCACGCGGTCTTTCATCGTCTATCGCCGGCCGGAAGTCAAGGGGGGTGTCGCGCGCGTTGACCGGGGGGAGGCGCTGTGCTACAACGCCCAGGGTGACGTCCTCCTCCTACCGGTGGGTGATTCTCTCCGTCTGCACCCTCGGGTTCATGCAGACGCACATCCACCGGGTCGGCTTCGCCCCGCTGATCCCCACGTTCGTCGCGGACCTCCAGCTGACGTACGCGGCCGCCGGCGCCATCATGACGGCGTACTTCTGGACCTACACCGCCGTGCAGGTGCCGATCGGGCTGCTCGTGGACCGGTGGGGGGCGCGGCGGGTCATGGTGGCCTTCATGGCGGTCCTGGTGCTGGGCGCGGCGCTCTTTCCCCTCAGCCGGACTTACACCCAGAGCCTCCTGGCGCGCGCGCTGGTGGGGCTCGGCGCCGCCGCCGTCTGGGTGCCCTCCCTCAGGCTGATCACCGAGTGGTTCCGGGCGGAAGAGCGCGGCCGCGTGATCGGGATCCTCTCCGCGGGGGGCGCCCTCGGCGGGACCTCGGCGCTCCTGCTGATCCCGCTCCTGGCCGACCGGTGGGGCTGGCGCTGGGGGTACGCTGCGACGCTCGTGCCGGTCCTTCTCACGCTGGCTCTCTTCGCCCTCTTCGTGCGCGGAGGCGACGGCCCGTCGGGCGCTGCTCCCGGCGGCGGGCTCCTCGCGCTCCGCAGGGTCCTGGGCACGGGCGTGATCTGGTGGTTCAACGTCAGCGTGCTCCTCTTCTATGGCGCCTACTTCAGCATGGTCACCTGGCTTCCCACCTTCCTCGTGAACGCGCTCCGGGTGACCCCGGCCCAGGCCGGCTTCGTGACGAGCCTCCTCACCGCCGGGACGATCGTCTCGTGGCCGCTCGCGGGCCTCATCACCGACCGGATCGGCCGCCGCAAGTGGGTCTATCTCTTCAGCCAGCTCATGAGCGTGGCGGTCTCGCTCGTGTTCGCGCTGGCGGGCCCGCACCTGTCCTTCGCGGGCGCGGCGGGAGTGGCGCTGGCCGCGGGGGTTCTCTTCGGCGGCATGATCACGCCGTTCGTGATGGTGGTGGAGCTGTTCCCGCGCGAACTGGCGGGCACGGCGAGCGGGATCGTCAACACGTTCTGCTTCCTCGGCAGTCTGATCATCCCGGTCCTGCTGGGCCGGGTCGTGGATGTCACCGGCAGCTTTCCGGCCGCGTTTCTGGCGGCGGCGGCAGTCCAGGCGCTGGCTTTCGTGACGGCGTGTTTCACGCGGGACACCGGGGGGCGGGCCGCTCCCGCTTGATGTGGCGACGCTTCTCGGGTAGAAGGATGTCATGGACGTGCTGAACCCGTGCGGCGCTCAGACCCGGCGCTTCAAGCCGCTCGCTCCGCGACCGGGCGACCTGGCGGGACGCTCGGTCGGGATCCTCGACAATTCGAAGCCCAACGCCGGGGCGTTGCTCGCGGGCGTGGCCGAGCTGCTGGCCGCGCGCGCGGGCGCGGGCTCGGTCAGGACGTGGCGCAAGCCGACCTCGGCCCAACCTGCCGAGTGCCTGGACGAGATCGCGCGGAGCGTCGAGGTGGTGCTGACGGGCTCGGCCGACTGAGGCTCGTGCACATCGTGGAGTGTCCACGATGCGGTGGAGCTGGAGGGGAGGGGGGTGGCCGCCGTCGTCCTGGGCACCGACGAGTTTGCGGCGCTCGCCCGGGCCGAGGCGCTGGGGCGGGGGCTCCCGCAGCTTCCGTTGGTCACCGTGCCCCACCCGATCGGCGGCACTCGGCCGGACAGCGTGAGGGCGAAGGCGGCCCTCGTCGTGGACGAGGTGATCCAGGCCCTCACGACCGCTCCCGGTCTCTCCATCCCGGGCGAGCGGGGTGAGGAGGCGGAGACGCTCGAGGCGCCCGCCGATCCGGATCGGCTCCAGGCGTGGGTTCTCGAACGGGGCTTGGGGGATGGCCTCCCCGTGCTTCCGCCGACGCCGGAACGCGTGAAGGCGCTCCTGGCCGGCGCGCGGCGAGACCCGGACGAGGTCATCGCGGTGCTTCCGCCGCGGCTCGGAGAGGCGACGATCCGGACGCTGGCCATCAACGCGGCCCTGGCGGGGGCGCGGCCCGAGCATTTGCCCCTGATCATCGCGGCCGTCGAGGCCCTCGCCGACCCGGCCTTCAACCTGGCGGCGGTTCAGACCACCACCCACCCGTGCTCCGCGCTCCTCATCGTCAACGGTCCGCTGGCGGCCAGGCTGGGGATCGCGAGCGGCGCCGGTGCGCTTGGCCCCGGACCCTGGGCCAACGCCGTCATCGGACGGGCGGTGCGGCTCGCTCTCCAGAACGTCGGCGGGGCCCGTCCGGGCAGGGAGGACCGCGCCACCCTCGGGCATCCCGGCAAGTACACGTACTGCCTCGCCGAGAACGAGGCCGCCTCGCCCTGGGAGCCGCTCTCCGTCGAGCGGGGGTTTGCTCCGGGCACCAGCACGGTGACGGTCTGCGCCTCCGAGGCCCCGCATAATGTCAACGACCACGGCTCCATCACGGCCAGTGGGATTGTCGTGACACTAGCCGGAGTCGCGGCGACGAGTGGAAACAATAACGTGTACCTCGAGGGCGAGCCGCTCTTCGTCCTGGGGCCGGAGCACGCGCGGACCGTGGCGGGGGAAGGCTGGTCCAAGGCCGACCTGAAGCAGGCCCTCTTCGCCGCGGCGCGGGTTCCCCTGTCCCGGTTCAGCGCCGAGAACCTCGAGCGCTTCGCCGCCCTCCGGCCTCAGTGGTTTCAGGGAGCGTCCGCGGACGCCGCGGTCCCCATCGCGGCCGCATGGGAGGACCTGATGGTGATCGTCGCGGGCGGCGCCGGGAAGCACTCGGCCTTCATCCCGACCTTCGGGCGGACGCGCTCGGTCACGCGCCGCATCGGGGAGTGACGGGTGGCGTCCGATCTCGGGGTCTTTGCCCGCCGTTTCGCCTGGGGGTTCGGCATCGCCGGCTTCCTGATCCCCGTCCTCATCGAGGGCGCCTGGCGCCTCGACTGGATGGACTGGATCATCCCGGACTTCCTGCTCGACTGGGTCATCGTGGTGTGGCCGTGGTCGGCGCTGCTGGTGTACGCGGAGGACGCGGGGGTGCCCCTGGCGCTGCTCATCCTGGCGATCTCCATCTTCCTGAACGTCCTGTTCTACACGGCCGTGGGCGCTCTGGTGGGGGCCCTGGTGAGCTTGAACAGACGCCGGTAGTGTCCTAGTTTCCCGCCGCCATCGCTGGGCTTTCACCGAGCAGCTCGGCCAGGGGGGTCATGCTGCAGGTGTCTTACTCTAATTTGTTTCCCCCGCTTGCAAGGGGATACGTAGGGGTGCTAGCGTGATGCCATGTCGCTCATGTCCCGGCGCTACAGCGTGGCGGATCCCGCCGAGGCGATCGAGCTCTGCTTCGAGAAGGGATGGACCGACGGGCTGCCGGTGGTCCCGCCGACGGAAGAGCGGGTGCGCGCGATGCTCGACGCCGCGCGCCTCCGCCCGGGCGACCAGGTCGCGTACATCGCCCACCGGGCGGTGTCTGTCACGGCCGAGAAGGTCGCGATCAACGCCGTGATGGCGGGGTGCCGGCCCGAGTACATGCCGGTGGTCGCGGCGGCGGTCGAGGGGATCGGAGAGCCCGTCTGGAGCTATCACGGTCCCGGGACTTCGACGGCGGGCGCGGCCGTGCTGACCGTCGTCAACGGTCCCATCGCGCGGGAGCTCGACATCAACGCGGGCGACAACCTCTTCGGCCCCGGCTGGCGCGCCAACGCCACCATCGGGCGGGCCGTCCGGCTCGTCATGCGCAACGTGTGCGGGTCACGCCCGGGCGCGCTCGACCGAGGCACGCTGGGGCATCCGGGGAAGCTGTCCTACGTCATCGCCGAGAACGAGGCGGAGAGCCCCTGGACGCCGCTCCACGTCGAGCGCGGATTCCGCCCCGAGCAGAGCACGGTGACCGTTATGGCGGCCGAGGCGCCGCATCAGTTCTACAACCAGCTCTCGAACACTGCGGAAGGCGTGCTCACCACGCTGGCCGATGACATGAGGATCTCGGGGAACGTCATGGGGCAGCCCCAGTACATGCTGGTCATCGCGGGCGAGCACATGCGGACGATCGCGAAGGACGGCTGGACCAAGGCGGACATCCGCCGGTTCGTCTTCGAGCACACGAAGAACTCGCACGCCCACCTGAGGCGCACGCACCGGATGGCGGGCCCCGTGAAACCTGGAGACGAGACGCTGATGCGGCCGCTCGTGGAATCGCCCGACGATATCCTCGTGGTCGCGGCCGGGGGGCGCGCGGGGGCTTTCTCCGCGTACATCCCCGGCTGGGGCAGCAAACGCTCGTCGCAGGCCGTGACCAAGGAGGTCAAACGCTGATGGAGATCCTGGATCCCACCACCGAAGCCATGGCGCAGTCGATCGCCTACGCGCCCCGCCCGGCGTCGCTCGAGGGCAAGCGCGTGGGGCTCATCGAGAACACGAAGTTCAACTCCGACCGGCTCCTGGCGAAGATCGGCGACATCCTGAAGGCCGAGTACGGCGCGGCCGAGACGCGCATGTGGCGCAAGCACAACTCGAGCGTGCCCGCCCACCAAGAGATCATCGAGGAGCTCAAGCGGACCTGCGACGTGATGGTCGCCGGGATCGGAGACTGAGGCTCCTGCTCGTCGGGCAGTGTGCTCGACGGAATCCTGCTGGAGAAGGTCGGCGTGCCGTCGGCGTCGATCGTGACCGACGTCTTCGAGGTGACCGGGCGCGCCATGGCCGAGCAGTGGGGGCTCCCGTACTACCGGTTCCTGGTCATGCCGCACCCCGTCGCCAACCTCACCGAGGCCGAGCTGGACCGGCGCGCCCGCGAGATCGCTCCGGAGATCGTGAAGCTCCTGCTTCAGGGCCAGGAGTAGGCCGGCGCCGAGAGCTGTGGAGGCGAGCTACCAGCCGCCCTGGTGGTACCGGGGCCGCCACCTCCAGACGATCTGGGGGCCCCTCTTCCGGCGGCTCCGCCGGCCGCCACTCCGCCGCGAGCGCTGGCCCACTCCCGACGGCGATTTCCTGGACCTGGATTGGCTCGAGGGGGATTCCCCCCTTGTCGTCATCCTGCACGGGCTCGAAGGGTCCTCGGGCTCCCATTACGCCCGCGGCCTCCTGCTGGAGGCGGCCGCTGTGGGCTGGCGGGCGGTGGTGTTCCACTTCCGCTCGTGCAGCGGCGAGCTGAACCGGGGGCCCCGCCTCTACCACGCGGGCGAGACGTCGGATCTCGACTGGGTGATCGGGAAGCTGATCGAGCGGGAGCCCACGACCCCGCTGGGGCTCGTCGGCGTCTCCCTGGGCGGCAACGTGGCCCTCAAGTGGCTCGGGGAGCGCGGCGAGGGCGCCCCGGCCCAGGTGCGCGCCGCTGCGACCATCTCCACTCCGTTCGACCTCACCGCGTGCGCCCTAAGCCTCGACCGCGGGCTCAATCGGCCGCTCTACACCGCGCGCTTCCTGCGGAGCATGAGGGCCAAGGTCCGGGCGAAGCGGCGGCTCTACGACGGCCTCGTGAACGTGCCTGCCGCCCTGCGGGCCCGGACGTTCGCCGTGTACGACCGGCTCGCGACGGCGCCGATCAACGGCTTCGCCGATGAGCGCGACTACTGGGCGCGCGCCAGCAGCGGCCCGTACCTGGCGCGCATCCGGCGCCCCTGCCTCCTGATCAACGCCGCGAACGATCCCTTCGTCCCCGCGGTCACGCTCCCCACCGCCGTTGTCGCGGGCTCTCCGTGGCTGGAGGCGGCGTTCCTCCCCGAGGGGGGGCACGTGGGATTTCTCGAAGGTCCGTGGGGGCGCCGCTCCTGGGCCGAGCGGCGGGCCCTGGCATTCCTCCGCCGTCGGCTGCTGTCCCCCGCCGAGCGAGCGCTCGAAACCGTCGCCGGGCCGTGAGCCGCGCGTGATCATCGCCTGGGTGACCTACCAGGTCAGGATCGGGAAGCGCCCGAAGCGATAACCGGAGGGAACTTGTCCGCCCAGGGCGCCGCCGCCTCGAAGGCGGCCGCCGCCCTCAGCACCGAGGTTTCCTGGCGGCGCCGCCCGACGATCTGAAGCCCTACCGGGAGCCCGTCCCGCGTGAGGTCGTGGTCTTTCATCCGGAGGGTCAGAGCGCGCCGAGGACTGCGTCGCCCACCTCGCGGGTGGTGGCGGTGCCCCCGATGTCCCGGGTCTTCGCGTGTCCCTTCGCCAGGACGGCGCCGACCGCCTTCTCGATCCGCTCCGCAGCCACTCGGGCTGCGGCGTCGGCGTGACGGTCCCCCAGCCATTGGAGCAGCATCGCGGCGGACAGGATCATGGCGAGAGGATTGGCGATCCCCTGGCCGGCGATGTCGGGCGCCGTGCCGTGGGACGGCTGGAAGAGGGCCCAGCGACCGCCGATGTCCCCCGACGGGGCCATGCCGAGCCCTCCCACCGTGGCGGCGCCGAGGTCCGAGAGAATGTCGCCGAACATGTTCTCCAGCACGATTACGTCGTAGCGCCACGGGGCCTGGGTGAGGTACATGCTCATCGCGTCCACGTACGCGCACTCGGCCTCGACCCCGGGGTACTCCCGAGCGACCTCCTGGAAGACCCGGCGGAAGAAGGCGTAGCTCCGGAACATGTTGGCCTTGTCCACGCACGTCACGCGCCGGACGCCGTCGGCGGGCGCGCCGGGCCGTCTCAGGCACCATTCGAAGGCTCGCCTCGCGATCCGTTCGGTCCCGGCCCGCGTGATGACGAGGCTATCCACCGCGGCGGTGTCGCCAACCGTGGCGCCGCCCCCGCGCGAGGCGAAGAGTCCTTCGGTATTCTCACGGAAAATTACGTAGTCAATCCTCCGGCCGGCAGGAATGGCGAGGGGACTGGGCGCTCCGGGGTAGAGCCTGATCGGCCTGACGCCGGCGTAGAGGTCCAGCGCGAAGCGGAGCGTGATCTGGGGCGCGATCTCGGTGCCGTCGGGGTAGCGGACGTCGGGCAGCCCGGTGGCGCCGAAGAGGATCGCGTCGGCCGTCTGGCAGAGGGCGAGCGTCTCCTTCGGGAGGTCCTCGCCCGTGCGCTGCCAGAGGGCCGCGCCGGCGTCGGCCTCGTCCCAGGAGAGCGCGAGGGCAGGCCCCGAGACCGCGCGCAGCGCCTTGAGGGCCTCCGCCATCACCTCGGGGCCGATGCCGTCTCCGCCGATCACGGCCAGCCGGTACTGGCTCATACCGCTCCCCAGTTCATGACGCCCCCCATGATATGCTGGCGGCCGACCGCGGGGAATAGACAATCCCGCCGGATTGTTCTCCGAGGTGAGGAGACGTGGGGAGCCAGGCGCGCCGCGAGGAATTCGAGGACCAGGCGCTGGTCCATCTGGATCGGGTCTTCCACCTCGCCCTGCGCCTCACCCGGAACCGGACGGAGGCGGAGGACCTCGCTCAGGAAACGTACCTGCGGGCCTTCAAGCACTTCGACCAGTTCGATCCCGGCACCAACTGCCGGGCGTGGCTCTTCGCGATCCTCCGCAACGCCTTCCTCAACCAGCAGAAGCGGCAGGGGCGGGAAGTCCCCGGGCTGGACGAGGGGGAGCTGGAGCGGTTCGCGACCGAGATGGCGGACGGACCCGGGACGCTCGAGAGCCCCGAGGAGGAGCTGCTGAAGGGGGTGGCGGGCGCCGAGCTGGTCGCGGCGCTGGAGCGCCTGCCGCTGATCTTCCGCGAGGCGGTAGTGCTGGCCGATGTGGAGGAATGCTCGTACAAGGAGATCGCCCAGATCTGCGGGGTCCCCATGGGGACGGTGATGTCCCGCCTCAGCCGCGGGCGCCGGCTCCTTCGACGGGCGCTGGAGACTCTGGTCCGCGAACGCGAAGGGCTAAGGAGGCTGCGATGACCTGCCAGGAGCTCCGGGCGTGCCTCGGCGCCCACCTCGACGGCGAGCTGGATCTTTCCCTCTCGCTCGCCGCGGACGAGCACCTGGCCTTCTGCGTGGGCTGCCAGTGGGCGTACGCCCGGGAGCGCGAGCTCCGGACGCTCGTCAGGACCCGCTTCCCGCGGGAAGGGGCGCCGGCCGCTCTCGGGGAGCGGATCCGAGGGGCGCTGGCGCGGGCGGCACGGGGCCCGCGGATCGGAGCGCCGCGCCGGTGGTTTTACTGGGCTGCCCCCGCTGCGGCCCTGGTCCTGATCGCCGTGGGCGTCGGGCTCTGGCAGCGGAGCGCGCCGCCGCCGGTGGTGAGGGAGCTGGTCGCCAAGCACGCGATGTACTCCCGGCTCGACGCCCCGGCGGAGATCGTGAGCGCGAGCCAGGAGGCCGTGGCCGGCTGGTTCAAGGGGAAAGTGCGCTTTGATGTCGCCGTGCCCGACTTCAGCCCGTCAGGGATCCGGCTGGTCGGCGGCCGGCTCGCCGACCTCTCCGACCGCCAGGTCGCCTACCTCCTCTACGAGAAGGGGAGGAATCTGGTGTCGCTCTTTGCCTTCCCCAGTCGCGGGCTCGCGCTCCCCAGCGGCGAGGGGGCGAGCGGCGGCGACGAGCGGTTCTACGTCGCGAAGGTGAACGGCGCCGAGGTGGTGATCTGGACCCAGGGCCCGCTGGCCTACGCCCTCGTGTCCTCGCTGGACCGGGAATCGCTCCTCGAGTGCGCCGATACCGTCTGGCGGCTGATCGGGTCCCGGACGCCGCCTGGCGCCTGATCGCTCCCTCCCTGTATACTACCGTCATGCGAATCCTCGCCCCCGCGCGTGGATACTGGATCGCGGCCGTTCTCACGGGTCTGGCGGTCGCCGGGGGCGCCGCGATCTTCCTTGCGCTCGGAAGACTTCCCGAAGACGCGCGGCCGATCTCGCCGGCCGTCGAGGAGCGGGAGGGGGCGGCGACGCAGGAGATCGCCTCCCTCCTGAAGGATCTCGACCTGATCCGGCCGAGCCGCCCTCAGGCGGCGAAGGAGTTCTCCGTCCCCACCCCCGAGGGAGCGACGTTCCGGCTCGCCGACTACCGGGGAAAGGTGGTGTTCCTGAACTTCTGGGCCACGTGGTGCCCGCCGTGCAAAGAGGAGATGCCGGCCATGGAGCGCCTCTACCAGCGCTACAAGGACAAGGGCTTCGTGGTCCTGGCCGTGTCGGTGGACGCCGAGGGGGCCCCCATCGTGAACCCCTTCGTCAAGGAGTACAAGCTGACCTTTCCCATCGGGCTCGATCCCAAGATGGCGGTCGCCGAGGAGTACGGGGTCCGGGGCCTTCCCTCCAGCTTCCTCGTGGATAAGCGGGGCACGCTCGTGGGCCTGGCCCTGGGTCCCCGGGAGTGGAACGGCAAGGCCTCCCGCGCCCTCATCGAATCGCTCCTGAGAGGCTGAGGAGCGCGTCCCGGTGGGTCTCGGCGAATCTCTGGGGGTGGCCGTGGCGTTCGGCGCGGGGCTGCTGTCCTTCCTGTCCCCCTGTGTGCTTCCCCTCTTCCCGTCCTATCTCTCGTTCATCACCGGAATGTCGGTGGACCGCCTCGCCGCCGACGTCGGCGCGGTAGCGCGGGGCCGGGTCATCCTCCACTCCCTGGCCTTCATCGTGGGGTTCTCGCTCGTCTTCATCGCGCTGGGCGCCTCGTTCAGCGCCGCGGGCCAGTTCCTCCTGGACTACCGCGGGTGGATCCGCATCGGGGGCGGCCTCCTCATCATCGTCTTCGGCCTGTCCATCGCCGGGATTCTCCGGATCGGCATCTTCGGCCGCACCCGCCAGATCGAGATCAAGATGAAGCCCGCCGGGTACATCGGGACCTTCGCCGTCGGCGTCACCTTTGCAATCGGCTGGACGCCGTGCGTGGGGCCCATCCTGGGGTCCATCCTGACGCTGGCCGGCACGGCGGAGACCGTGCGGACGGGCATCGGGCTGCTCATGGCCTATTCGGCCGGGCTGGCCCTGCCGTTCTTCCTGTCCTCTCTGGCGCTCGGGGGATTCCTGAAGTTCTTCAAGCGCTACCGGGCCGTGATGCCGGTGGTCGAGCGGGTGGCCGGCGGGCTCCTGGTCCTCGTCGGTCTGCTCGTCGTCACCAACTACTTCGTCGTCCTCAACTCGTACGCCATCAGCCTCACGCCCCAGTGGCTGCTCAAGCGCCTGTAGCGGCGACCCGCGTTCTCGTCCGCGTGCCCGCCACCTCCGCGAACCTGGGGCCGGGCTTCGATGCCCTCGGCCTGGCCCTGGCTCTTTACAACGAGGCGACCCTCGAGACTCACGCGGGCGTCGCGGTGTCTATCGAAGGCGAGGGAGCAGATCACCTCGAGCGCGACGAGGGCAACGTCGTGGTGCGGGGCGCCCGCGCGGTGTACGAGCGACTCGGGCGTCCCTTCCCCGGCATTAAGGTTGCGTGCGTCAACCGCATCCCGACCGCGCGGGGGCTCGGGTCGAGCGCCGCGGCCTGGCTGGCGGGGATCGTGGGCGCCAACGCGCTCCTGGGGAGCCCGCTGGATCGCGACACGCTTCTCGGCTTGGCGGCCAGCGGCGAGGGGCACCCGGACAACGCGGCCGCCGCTTTGCTCGGCGGGCTGACCGTGGCCTGCTGGAGCGAGGGGCGGGTGGTCGCCGCGTCGCTTCCGGTGTCGCCGGAGATCCGCTGGGTGGTCCTCATTCCGGAGGCGCGCAACTCGACGGCGGAGGCGCGGGCGATCCTCCCCGAGACGGTCTCCCGCGCCGACGCGGTCTTCAACCTCCAGCGGGTCGGCCTGCTGCTCGCGGCGCTCCGGGACGGCACCGCCGCGCTCCTTGCCGTGGCGATGGAGGACCGGCTCCACCAGCCGTACCGCCGCCGGCTCTTTCCCTGGATGGAGCGCGTCGCGGCCGCGGCCCGGTCGGCCGGCGCCGCTGGCTGCGTGCTGAGCGGCGCCGGGCCGGCGCTGCTCGCCGCGGTGGCGGGCGGCGCCGAGCGCGTCGCGACGGCGATGGAGTCAGCGCTTCGCGAATCGGGCGTGCGCGGGCGCGCGGTGGTGCTGGAGGTGGATTCCGTCGGGACGATCTGGGAAGCGGTCTGAAGAACCCCCTTGACGTCCCTTCCGACGCTTGTTAAGGTTCAAGAAAAGTTTCGCCGCCTGGCACGACAGGACTACGCACTCTGCCGTATTCGCGCTCATGAGTTTCGGCGCCCGCCCCGCCGTTCCGGCACCCCGTGTCTGACCGTTCGCATTCGCTTCGCCCGTCAATGGCTCCGGCCGTCGGAGGAGGTGAGACCCGAGGCATCCCGATCCGTCCAGGCCTACGTGGAACCCGAGGATCTTGAGAGGGAGAGACGCGGATGGAATTCCAGGACAAGGTGCTGACGTGCAGGGACTGCGGGAAGGAGTTTCTCTTCTCCGCGGGCGAGCAGGCGTTCTACGCCGAGAAGGGATTTCAGCATGAGCCCTCTCGCTGCAAGGACTGCCGCGGGTCGCGGCGGCCGTCCGGGGCGGGCGAAGGCGCGGGGGGCGAGCGCACGCTCTTCTCCGCGGTGTGCTCGGCGTGCGGCAAGGACACCCAGGTCCCCTTCAAGCCCACTCCCGGCAAGCCCGTGTACTGCCGCGACTGCTACGCCAAGCGTGGCGGTCGGGCGGGCCAGCGCAGCACGGCCCCGCTTACTTGACTCGCGCTCCGGGGGAGGGGTACCATGGGGCCAAGATGACGAATGACACTCGGTGATCTGTGATCAAGAGTGATCGGTGGATCAAGCAGATGGCCCTCGACAAGGCGATGATCGCGCCGTTCGAGGAGCGTCAGGTCCGAAAGGGCGTGATCTCCTACGGGCTGTCCTCCTACGGGTACGACATCCGGATCTCCGACGAGTTCAAGATCTTCACGAACATCCACACGACCATCGTCGATCCCAAGAGCTTCGATCCGCGCTCCTTCGTGGATTTCAAGGGCCCGGTGTGCGTCATTCCGCCGAACTCCTTCGCCCTCGGGCGGTCGGTGGAGTACTTCAGGATCCCGCGGAACGTGATGTGCCTCTGCACGGGGAAGTCCACGTACGCGCGCTGCGGGATCATCACCAACGTGACTCCGTTCGAGCCCGAGTGGGAGGGGTTCGTGACGCTGGAGATCTCCAACACCACCCCGCTGCCGGCACGGATCTACGCCGACGAGGGCATCGCTCAGGTTCTCTTCTTCGAGTCCGATGAGACCTGCGCGGTCTCGTACGCCGACCGCCAGGGGAAGTACCAGGGCCAGCAGGGGATCGTGCTGCCCACGGTCTAGCCCTGGAGCGGCCCCCGCGGGGGCCAGGAGGCGAGCAGTCCATGGCAGAGCAGAAACGAAAGGTCGAGCGGCCCAAGGGCCCCTCCGAGGGCGAGGGGGGCGCCGCCAATCCCGAGGTCGCCAAGAAGGGGAAGAAGATCAAGGAGGACCTGGACAAGCTCCTGGACGAGATCGACGAGATCCTCGAGGAGAACGCCGAGGAGTTCGTGAAGAGCTACGTCCAGCGCGGAGGCCAGTAAGCCCGTGCCGATCTACGAGTACCGCTGCTCCCGGTGCGGCCAGGAGTTCCAGAAGCTCGTGTACGGGCAGACCGCGGTCGCCTGCCCATCCTGCCAGAGCCCCGAGGTGCGGCGGACCCTGTCGATCTTCGGCATCCGGGGAGGCTCGGCGCCCGTGGCGTCGGAGGGAGCCGGCGGCACGTGCTGCGGCGCGGGCGGCTGCGGGTGCCACTGACCCCGCCGCGGCCGGACGGCCGAACCCTCAAGGGGCCGCCTCGGCCCCTTTTTGCTTCTCAGTAAATGGACGCGCGGCAGCTCGAGATCTTCGTGAAGGTGGCCGAGCTCGGCTCCTTCTCCAAGGCCGCCGAGGCACTCTTCCTGACCCAGCCGACCGTCTCGGAGCACATTCGCGGGCTCGAGGAAGAGCTGGGCGTGCGCCTCCTCGATCGCCTGGGGCGCGGGGCCGCTCCCACCAAGGCCGGGCAGCTCTTGCTGGGCTACGGGCGGCGGATTCTCGAGCTTCACCGCGAGGCGCGCCAGGCCCTCGACCAGTTCCAGGGCCGCATGAGCGGGGAGCTCGTTATCGCCGCCAGCACGATCCCCGGCGAGTACGTCCTGCCGGCCCTCATCGGCCGCTTCAAGGAGAAATACCCCGACATCGCCATCTCGCTTCTCATCGGCGATACCCAGCGGGTCGTGGAGTGGGTCCTGGAGGGACGCGCGGAGCTGGCGGTGGCGGGAGCGCAGATCGACCACCGCGCCCTCGAGTACCGGGAGCTGATGCCGGACGAGCTGGTGCTGGTGGTCTCCGCCGCGCATCCCTGGCACGGGAAGAAAACCGCGACGCTGGAGGAAGTTCGAGCCGAGCCGCTCATCGTGCGCGAGCGGGGGTCGGGCTCACGGCAAGCGCTGGAGAAGGCGCTCGCCGAGGTGGGACTGGATCTCAGCGACTTCAGGGTTGTCGGCGAGATGGGCTCGACGCAGGCCATCAAGCAGGGGGTGAAGGCGGGGGTCGGGATCTCGCTGATCTCCAAGCGCGCGGTGGCGGAGGAGTGCCAGCACGGGACCCTGCACTGCGTGAAGGTGAAGGACCTCCGCTTCAGGCGGGCCTTTTATCTCGTCACGAGCACCACGCGCAGCCGCTCGCCTCTGGCTGAAGCCTTCCGGGCCTTCTTGATCTCCGAATCGGCGTAGCCGAGCATCGTCTTCCCCGATCACTCGTCCGTCGGGTGATTGGGAATTCCGATTTGAGTCCACTCCCGTCCGCCTCTACCCTGAATCCAGCTGGCGTGATAGCTCATCCAAACGGTAGTCGAAAGGGGGTGACCGCCTGTGGCTGACCCGAAGCTGACCGCCCCGGCCTCCGGGAAACTGGTCCGTCTGACCAGCTACGCGTCCTGCGCCGGTTGAGCCTCGAAGATGGGGCCCGGTGAGCTCCACGACGTGCTGACCGACCTGCGGCGCAACGGTCACCCCGACCTCCTGGTAGGGCTGGCCCGGCGTGACGACGCCGCGGTCTATCGCATCAGCGATGAGGTCGCCATCGTGGAGACCGTGGATTTCTTCCCGCCCGTCGTGGACGATCCGTACACCTACGGCGCCATCGCGGCAGCCAACGCCATGTCCGACGTCTACGCCATGGGCGGTCAGGTGCTCTTCGCCCTGAACGTGGCGGGCTTCCCGCGCGATTTCCCCAGGGAGGTCATCGCCCAGATCTTCGGCGGCGGCGCCGACAAGGTCGCGGAGGGGGGCGGGGTCGTGGCGGGCGGCCACACCGTGGTGGACGCCGAGCCCAAGTACGGCCTCTGCGTGACCGGTCGCGTGCACCCGGAGAGGATCTTCATCAAGGGCGGTCTCGGAGCGGGGCACCGCCTCTTCCTGTCCAAGCCGCTCGGCACGGGGGTCATCACGACCGCGGCCAAGGAAGATGCCTGTGGCCCCGATGTCCTCCAGGGAGCGATCAAGAGCATGCTGAGGCTGAACCGCGCGGCCACTGAGGTCCTCCAGGACCTGGACGTGCGCGGGGCGACCGACATCACCGGCTTCGGCCTGCTGGGCCACGGGGCTGAGATGGTAGAGGCCTCGGGGGCGGGGCTCCTGATCCATGCCGCGAAGCTCCCCCTGCTCGACGGCGCGCTGGCGCTGGCGGAAAAGGGCCTTCTCTCCGGAGGAATGAAGCGGAACCGCCGCTACCTCGAGTCAACTCTCGGGGCGAAGGGCCAACTCGTCATCGACACGGCGATTTCTCCCGGGCTGGTCAGCCTGCTCTTCGAGGCGGAGACCTCCGGCGGCCTTCTGTTCTCGGTTCCCCAGGAGCGCGCGGACCGCGTTGCCGAGAGCTTCAAGAAGCGCGGGGAGCCCTGCTGGGAGATCGGCGAGGTCATCACCGAGCCGGCTATTCACGTCGTCTAGGGGCGCCGGGAGCCCCTCCGTCCATCAGATCCGTCTATTCCAGGCCCAGTTTTTCATCGGAAATCTCAATTTGTTTTCTTGGCGAATCCCTCTACGATCAGAGGGCGTCTCTAAGGATAAACACGCGGGGGTTACCGAATGCGGCGCGGCCTCGGTTCCGTCATGCTGAACCGGTACGCGATGGGTCTCACCGTCCTGCTGCTGATCTTCGTCGGCGGTCTCTATGTCGTGAAGTGGAACCCCTACTATCACCGGGCATTCGTGGCCGCAACCCAGCACTCCATCGGGGCCTCGATCGTTTCGGGGCAGGAGGCCGTCCCGCCGCCGGCGTCGCTGGAAGCGGCCGTGGGGTATGCCTGGGCGTATGGCAAATCGATCTGGCAGGCGATGATCCTCGGCCTCGTGCTCGGCGCCGGGGTGCAGGCCCTGGTGCCGCGGGACTGGCTGGCCCGGCTCTTCGGAGGCAGGCACTTCAAGGCGGTCGCGCTGGCCGGCCTTGCGTCCGTCCCGTCGATGATGTGAACGTGCTGTGCTGCCCCAGTGGCACTGGGGCTCAGAAACAGCGGCTGTTCCATTGGAGCATCGCTCGCGTACTGGATCGGAAACCCGATCCTCAACCCGGCGACCGTGATCTTCATGGGCTTCGTCCTCGGCTGGCACTGGGTCGGGCTGCGGCTGGCAGCGGGTGTGGTGCTGGTGTTCGGCGTCGCGTACGTCGTCCAGTGGCTCGTGCATCCCGAACCACTCCCTGGCGACGCGGGGCTGTCGATGGACCAAGTGGCGGAGGCCGATGTCCGAGGGGGTTCGATCTGGACGCGCTGGCTGGCGGCCCTGTGGAAGCTGGCCGTGGGCCTCGTCCCGGAATACGTCGTCCTCGTTCTTCTACTCGGCGCGGCCCGCGCCTGGTTCTTCCCGGCCGTGGACTCGAACGCGACTGGCTTCCTGTGGACGCTCGGCCTGGCGCTCGCCGGAACGCTCTTCGTCATTCCGACGGCGGG
>Ga0209619_10000566_pt1 | contig 26315 bp, 26 predicted proteins | sample Rifsed16ft3_FD_184011 | JGI IMG/M metagenome (GOLD analysis project Ga0209619, IMG submission 184011) | Soil microbial communities from Rifle, Colorado, USA - sediment 16ft 3 (version 2) | ecosystem: Environmental > Terrestrial > Deep subsurface > Rock core/Sediment | place: Rifle, Colorado... | reverse complement strand
AATCCTGGCTCCTCAGCCAGATGGTCCCATCGTCTAGTGGCCCAGGACACCGCCCTCTCACGGCGAAAACGCGGGTTCGAACCCCGCTGGGACCGCCACATAAAACCACGGGGTTACGCATAGTTGCGTAGCCCCTTTCTTTTTGCACCGGTCCAGGCAAAATAGGTTCCAACACAGGTTCCAACGCAATTTCGGTGAGGATATCATCCCGAGATGGCGATAACATCGGCGCCGAGTATCAGGATGGAATTGTAGTTTGTTGACCTCTACGCTGAGGCGACCGGGAAGGTCCATGAACCTGCAGTTGCGCAGTCCCCCCATCCCGGTCATGCGGGTACTGGCAGATGATCTGTAAACCGTATGTTTTGGAGTACATAATGTGTACGAACGTCGCCTGGACGGGGATCGACCATTCGTAGCGGGAGGTATGCGATCGGGTGGACAAGGTCGGCCGAAATGATCCGTGCCCGTGCGGCAGCGGGCTGAAATTCAAGAAATGCTGCCTCGAAAAGAGCCAGGCGGGATCGTCGCGTTCGGACGATGAACGCACGGCGGTCGGCAGCGCCATCGCCTGGCTCAAGACGCATTATCCGGAGGAAGTCGAAGAGACGATCCACCTGGGCTACTTCGGCGATCCGGACGACGAGGAGATCGATGCGTTCCACAATCTGCCGGACGGCCCCAGAGGAATGCTGGAAATCAACATCGGTGAATGGTTGTTGACGGATGCCTTTCTGGAGATCGAGGGAACGCGGGTCCGCGCCGTCGATCTCGTCCTGGGGCCAGGGGGTCCGTTATTGCCTGCGCACGGGAAGGAATGGCTGCATGCGTTGGGCGAAAACCCGCTGAGTTTGTACGAAGTGCAGCAGGCGACGCCGGGGGAAGGGTTCGAGCTGAAGGATTTGTTGCGGCGCGATGCACCGTTGGTTACGGTCCTCGAACGGACGGCCTCCAGGAGTCTTGTGCGATGGGACATCTTCGGTGCCCGGCTCGCGCGGCAGGACGACCGCTGGGTCTTGACAGGTTCCCTGTACCCGATGGACCGGAACCGGGCGCTTGATTGCCGCGAAGGAATCCTCCGGGAAATGGGCGGCGAGGAGGACTGGGAGGAGGAAATCTCGCGGGATCTCGTCGGCTCCATCATTTCCGACTATTGGCTGGACGCGCTGACGGAGAAGCGACCGTTTCCGCAAGTGGTGGATGCGTCGACCGGAGAACCGATCGCGCTGACCACCGACCGGTATCGCGTTTCGGATTGGGATGCGCTGATCGGCATTCTCTCCGTACAGCCCGATGTAGAACGGACCCCCGATGAAGGGTGGGTCCGCTTCGAGCCGTTGGAGGACGAGGCGCGGCGGTCACGCGCGTCGTTGACGAAGGAATCGTCGGACACGCTCGAAGTGTTTTGCCGAACGCTAAGACTTGCCGACGGAGCGCGCCGGTGGCTGGAAGAAATCGCCGGGACGGCTGTTCAATTCAAGGGGCGGGAGATGGTGGACCCGATGTCGCCCAAGGCCAGAGAAGGGGCCCGGAAATCTTCCGGAACGGAGATTCCGCCCGAGCTGAAAGCCCGGGTGGAACGGGAATTCATGAGGCGCCACTACGAGCGGTGGCCCGACGAGCCGGTGCCGGCGCTCGGCGGCAAGACCCCGAAAGCCGCGGTCCGGACGAAAAAGGGGCGTCTTGCGGTGATCGAGCTGCTCAAGGAGTTCGAACTCCACGAGGCGAGAAACGCGCTGGGAGGTGGCGGCGAACCGTTCGACTTCGGCTTCCTTTGGAAGCGGTTGGGGCTGGAGGAAGAACGATAGGAAAAACGGAGATTCTCTATTCGCGAACGCAGGTCACGACGCCTTCCGATCGGAGATCAGGCGTTTCAGCGCCTCATTGATCCGCGTCTGCCATCCTTTCCCCGTGGTCTTGAAGTACTCCAGCACGCCCCGGTCCAAGCGGAGCGTCACCTTGGCCTTCACGGGCATCCGCTGGGGACCGCGCTGGCCCTGGCGGCGTTTCTTGATCGTCTCGACCAATTCCGGCGGCAGCACATCGAAGGCCGGTCGTGCCCGACGAAAGTCCTCCGCGGTCCACTCCGGGTTTTCGTCGTCGATCTTTTCAGGGTTCGGACGTTTCCGCATATTTCCTCTCCTCCCTTCGGTTCGCCTTCCGGAGGCTGATGACCCGAATACCGTCAACCCGTGGCGTGAAGACCATGGCGTGGAGCCTCTCTCCGATCATCCCCATCGCCCGAAATCTCGTCTCCTTGTAGTCTCTGCGTTTATCCTTGATGATAATGGCCGTTTCCCATTCGAATTCTTCGGCCCCCTCAAAGGAGATCCCGCGCTCGGCGATGTTCCGCGCGTTCTTGGCGGGGTCGAATTCGATCGTAACAGGTTTAATTGTACCGACGATAAGAGGTGTAGGTCAACGGTTTTTTCATGCACCTCCCCCGCAGCCCGTTATTTCGTCGTCTCCTTCACCCCCTCCTCCGCCGCGGCCACGAGGCGGGACATGACGTTCGCGCCATGCTTGAGGGTCTCGTCGCGCAGGGGTGCGTACCGCTGCGTCATCATCGGGCTCTTGTGCGTCATGAGCCTCTGGAGGGTATAGAGGCCCACCTCGCCCCGTCACATCCCTGTGCAGAGCCGAAGGAGCTGGAAGTTCCCCGCCTGGGGGTCCGGCCACCCCCGGCACACGCGGATGTATCGAGCCATCTGCTCTTCGGTCATGTCCTCGGTTCGCTCTCAATGGGTCTTGTGGCGATCATATTTTCTCGACATGGCGTGTTCCCTCCCGGCGAAAACGCGGGTTCGAACCCCGCTGGGACCGCCAAAGTTTATTTATCAAACCATTTATCACACCATACCCTGGGGGATGACAATTTTTGTCAGCCCCAACAAAAAGATACCACTTTTCCGGAGAATCGCTTATTTGACCAACGCATGATAAATAAAAAACAGATGTTTTTCCGTTGGTTGCAATAATGAGGATTTTTGGCCCGGTCATTGCAACTTTCATTTCCCGTCTGGAAAATCGGGTGGCGATGGCGATAAGGAGAATTCGATAAAAAAATTGCGAGGAGGAAAATCGGTATGAAAAGAGTGACAGCGGTGATTGCAGCGGTATTCCTTGCGGCATGGGTCGGGTCGGCGAATGCTGCCAGCAATACCAGTGTTTCCGTCTCTGCCACGGTGATAGGGACCTGCAAGTTCCTGACCGGCGGAACGATGGCATTCGGCAACCTCGACCCGAGCCTGGCCACGAACGTCAATGCTGCGTTGACCCAGCCCACTTTCTGGTGCACCAAAAACGCAACGTACACCATTACGGACGATGACGGACTGAACGAGAACGGCACGACGCACCGGCTCATCGGAGCGACCAACGGGGAATTCATCCCTTATTCATTCAACTATACGGGCTCCGGCACCGGTGCCGGCCCCGCAAACACCCTTACCATGAACATCTCCGGGCAGATCCTGGGGACCGATTACTCCGGGGCCTCGCAGGACACGTATTCGGACACGGTGACCCTCACCATCAACCCGTAGGCTCTCCCTCCTACTGCAATTTCCAGCAGGAAGAGGGGGCGACGCGCGGCGCCCCCTCTTTTTTTCCTCGAGAGACATTCCCCCGCTTCTTGCCCGGCAGGTGACGGAAGTGTCGAAGGATTAGGGACTATTTCTGCGATCTGCTATAGTAACACCTAACCTCTCGCAATCCCTTCGCAATCCCGCCTTTCGTCAAGCCCGGGAGGGGGAGAGCAAGAGGTGGATCAACTCGATCGATCTTTGGGGACCGGGGATGAAAAGAACGATGGTTCTTTCGACAGCGGTTCTCCTGGCGACCTGGGCCGGATCGGGGACAGCGGCCCAGACCAGTGTCACCGTGTCCGCCACAGTGACCGGGACCTGCAAGTTCGTTTCGGGCGGGGCGATGAATTTCGGGAATCTCGACCCGCGCGCTGCCGCGGACATCAACGCAACGGTGACGCAACCGACGCTCTGGTGCACCAGGGACGCGTCGTATACGATTACGGATGATGGGGGACTGCACAATTCCGGCACGAACCGCCGGCTCCAGGGGACCGCCACCGGGGAATTCATACCGATCACGTTCACCTATACGGCATCCGGCACCGGTGCCGGTTCCGCGAACCCGCAGACCATGGACATCTCCGGGCGGATTCTGGGGGCCGATTACTCCGGGGCCTCGCAGGACACGTATTCGGACACGGTGACCCTCACCATCAATCCGTAGCCGGAAGGCGCCGGCTCCGGCTCTCCGCCCCGGCTCTGCGATTATTCGTAAAGATCGCCGCCCCAATAACCGAAAAAAGATGGAGAGGCATACAGATTCCTTGCAAGAAGGATCCTATGACCGTATCCCGGCAAAACGCTGACAAGCGGCCCCTTCAACCCATCAAGCGCCTCCTGGGGCATGTACTGGTCGACGGGGGGTTCATCTCCGATCATGACCTCGAGCGGGCCCTCCAGGAGCAGAAACACTCCAACGAGATGCTGGGGGAAGTGCTGATCCGGATGGGAGTCCTCGCTCCGGGGGACCTTTCGGCGGCGCTTTACGCCCAGGGGGAGCTGGCCTCTTGCGAAGACGCCTTACGGTCGGCTGCCGGGGCCCGTCAACTCCTGGGGGAACTGCTCCTCACGGCGAAGCGCATATCCCCGGAGCATCTCGATCTTGCCCTCGAAGAACAATGGAGGACGGGGGAGAGGCTGGGCGAGGTCCTGGTCAGGAGGGGGCGGATCACCAGAAACGAACTGGATGTCGCTCTCGCATTCCAGAAGCGCCAGGCGGGGGAAGGTCCGGTATCGGATCGGTTCCGCCTCGGAGAGATCCTGGTCGCGACCGGCCAGATCACCCGGGAACAGCTTGATAAGGCCCTCTCCCGGCAAAAGTACACCCCGAAGAATGTCGGCGATATCCTGATCGAAGAAGGGGTCGTCGAGCCCCACCAAGTCGCTTATGGTCTGCAGGTTCAGAAGAAGCTGCTGTCCGCGGCACTGATCGCTGCCCTCGCCTTCGCGGGGGGGGTATATGCGCAGGAGACTCCAGCGAACGTTCCAATGGCCTGCGAAGACAGCGCCACGGTAAAGGTTACCGCCCGTGTAATCCCCCGGCTGAAGGTCCTGGTGCTCCGCCAACGCCCCAAACTGGTCGTCTCCGGTGCGGACATCGCGAAGGGATACTTGGACGTCCGCGGTGCTTCCCTCATCGAGATCGTGAACAACGATCCCCGGGGTTGCCTGCTGGTCTTCCAGTGCACTGGAGGAGTATTCCGGGAGGTGCACATCCAGGGGTTGGGGAGGGAGGTTCAGGTCGGCCCGCAAGGAGGGTTCGTCCCCCTGCCCTACGCGAAGGGACGCATTACGGTCGAGCTCAGCTACCGGTTTGTCCTGGACGAGAACGCGAATCCGGGGACGTATCCCTGGCCGATCGCTATCGGCCAGGCACACCTGACTTCCGGTTCTTCCACGGGAGCGGGTGCGGACGTTCTCGTTGATCGGATAGAGTAACGCCGATCCAGAATCGAGGAGGTATATCTCCGGATGAAGAAACGAGTTCACGCCTATTGGGTTTTGCTGGGTTTCCTGCTTCTCCCCGGCATTGCCCGCGCCGGGGAATGGCGGGTCACTCCCATCCGGCTCGTGTTCGACCGGGGAGCGAAAAGCGGCGTCGTCACCGTTAGCAACGAGGGAGACGAGAAGATCGAGCTCCAGATGAGCGCGTCCGTATGGACCCAGGATGCGGAAGGGAAGGACCGGTACGCCGAGACGAACGATCTCGTCTTTTTCCCGAAGATCATGACCATCGAAAGCAAGCAGGAGAGGATCCTGCGGGCGGGGATCAGGATTCCCGCGACGAAGAGGGAAAAGACGTACCGGCTCTTCATCGAGGAGATCCCCGGCCCTCGGAAGGGGAAGGGGGCCAATGTTTCCCTCGCCATCCGGTTCGGCCTGCCGATTTTCGTCAAGCCCCTGAAGGGGGAGAGCAAGGGGGAGATCGACTCGATCGGGATGACGAAGGGGGTTATCGGCGTATCGGTGAGGAACACGGGGAATGAACACTTCGTCATCCATTCCGTCATCGTTACGGGGGAGAACGCGGGGGGGGAGCCGGTGTTCTCCCGGGAACTTTCCGGCTGGTACCTTCTCGCGGAAGCATCCCGGAGATATTCGACGGAGGTTCCGCGGGAGGTGTGCCCGGACCTGGCCAGAATTACCTTGAATGTCAAGACCGACCTGTTTTCCCTGAGCGGCGAGATGGTTCCGGAAAAATCGATGTGCCCTCCGTAGCTGCCCCGCCGGTATGAGCCGATCGGTGAGATCCTTCCTCCTGCCGGTCCTCGTCTCCTTGGTTCTCGGGTTTCTCCTATCCCCTGCTCTTGCGCGTGGCGCCGAGAACGTCATCGTAAGCGTCACTCTGAACAAAGAGAAGAAAGGGGAAATCTTCGTGCTTCGCACGGAAACGGGGGATTTCCTCGTACGGGCCGAAGATCTCGAGGCGATGGGGGTCAAGGTAGCGCCGGCGTATGTCTCCGAGGTCGGGGGGGAAAGAGTCGTTTCCCTGCGCTCCATCCCCAACGTCTCGTTCGTCTTCCACGAAAATACCATCGCGCTGGAAATCTTCGTCCCGCCCGCCCTCCTGCCCAGGCGGATGATCGACTTTTCCCCCCCGCGAAATCCGAAGGTGTATTACCCCAAAGATTCCGGTGGATTCCTGAACTACGGGATCCGGTACACCGCCGGCGACTCCTTTGATTTCCAGAGCCTCGACATCGTGAACACACTGGGGGCAAGGGCGGGCGACTTTCTCCTGCTCTCCGACTCTTCCTACGGGAAGACGCCGAATGAGGAAACGTTCGTCCGGCTGATGAGCAGCCTCACCTACGACCGGCGGCAGGAGCTACAACGGGCGGTAGCCGGCGACTTCTTCGCTTCTTCGGGAGACCTGGGGAGCAACGTCAACTTGGGGGGACTCAGTTTCTCCAAGGTCTACAGTATCGACCCGTATTTCCTCCGCAATCCGCTGGCCGATTTCACCGGCCTCCTCCCCTTCCCGTCCGAGGTGGAAGTCTATCTCGACGGGAGCCGGATCCGGTCGGAAAGGCTACCCCCGGGGGTATTCGAGCTAAGGAACCTCCCCGGCTACGACGGCAGTGGCATGGTGACGGTGGTGGTCAAGGATCCGTTCGGGGGGGAGCGGCGGATCATCTACCCGTTTTACTTCACCGATACGCTGCTGCGGAAAGGGCTCCACGAATACAGCTACAACATCGGCTTCCTGCGTCGGAAGTTCGGCAGCGAGAGCAACCGTTACGGCGGACCGGCGTTTTCCGCCTTCCACCGCTACGGATTCACCGATTCCCTCACCGCGGGGTTCCACACGGAAGGAAGCAGGGGGGGCGCAAACCTTGGCCCCCACGCGACGTACCGGATCCGAAACGCCGGGGTCGTGACGGTATCGCTTGCGGGCAGCCTTCGGGATGGGGGGCGAGCGGGAGGGGCCGGTTTGATCGACTACGTCTACCAGGACCGGAGGATCAACACGAAACTGTTTTTCCGGGGGTTCTCCCGGGACTATGTAACGGCCGGGGAGGAGGAGGGAGCGGACAGGATCCGGTTCGAGGCGGGAGGGGGTGCGGGGTACAGGACGCGGAAGTTCGGATCCTTGTCGGTCGATCTCAGCGTCACGGAGAAATACCGGGGAGTAAACCGGAAGACGGGATCGCTTTCCTATTCCCGGAACCTTTGTATGTCCGTCCGGCTCTTCCTGTCGTACCGGAGAATATACGAGGAGACTGCCTCCGACCAGTTCTTCCTCGGCCTGATCTGGTACCCGGGAAGGGATCTTACCGTGTCCGCCAATTATCAAAGAGAGGAGGGAGCCGATACGGAGACGCTGCAGATACAAAAGAACCCTCCGATCGGCGAAGGATACGGGTTCCGGGGAACCGTGGAGAGGAAGGATCTTCCGCAGGAATCCGCGACCACCGTCGACCCCTACTTCCAATACAACGGAAAGTACGGAATCTACACGGCGGAATACCTCGGACGCTTCCGGGACGGGGGGAAACAAGAGGAGACCTACCGGATCTCCGCCGCGGGGGGGGTTGCCTACGCAGGCGGCGCGTTCGGGGCAAGCCGCCCGATCACCGACAGCTTCGGCATCGTGACGGTGGACGGGCTCGAGGGGGTGCGGGTGTACCGGAACAACCAGGAGATCGGCAGGACCGACGCACGGGGAAGGGTGTTGCTCCCCGGCCTCAGCTCGTATTACGAGAACCAGGTGTCGATCAACGACCGGGACATCCCGATCGAATACTCCCTCTCCGAAGTGGTGAAATACGTTTCCCCACCTTTGCGGAGCGGATCGCTGATACACTTCGAAGCGAAGAGAGTCCAGGCGATCACCGGGACGCTCGCCGCCCAGGTGGACGGGAAGGTCGATCCGGTGGAATATCTCGAAGTCAGGATGAAAGTCGGCGACACGGACCTGTCGTTCCCGACGGGGAAGGGAGGGGAGTTCTATCTCGAGAATGTGAGGCCGGGAACGTACGAGGCCACGTTCGTGCGCGAGGGCAAACCTTGCTCTTTTCCGCTCATCATCCCGGAAAGCGACGGGTTGATCGTCGACTTGGGAGGGTTAGTCTGTGAAGACGCTCGTTAAAGCCGCTGCGATCGTGATCTTTTCTCTGCTGGCGTGGGAGGCGCACGCCGCCTGCAACGTCTCCACGACGAGCGTCAACTTCGGAAACTACGACGTCTTCCTGGTCACGCCGCTCGACTCGACGGGCACAGTAACGGTGTGGTGCGACGAGAATCTGAACCAAGACTTGATCATCGTCATCGGTCCTAGCGGCAATTCGGGAGGATTCCAACCGAGGAAGATGCGCCCCTCCTCCGGCTCCGACCTGCTTGATTACAACCTGTATACGAATTCTTTCCGAACCGCCGTCTGGGGGAACGGAACGGCGGGGACATCGACCGTCAACGTAGGGAAAATAAAAAAGAATGACCCGCCAACGTCTGTGACCATCTTCGGAAGGGTCCCCCCGGGGCAGAACGTCTCCGTCGGGACGTACTCCGACACCCTGGTCGTCACGATCACCTGGTGATCCCGCTTGTCATCCATACTTGATGGCGTGACGATCAAGTTTACCCCCGTATATTTCCCCGGAATAAGGTGATCCGTATAGGTGAACGTCTTGGTCGTATTCAATTCATTTCCGTATTTTATGACCGGAAACGATCGTCGACCCAAAAGAAGGACTGCTGGCAGCACGAATCGCTTCCATTCCTCCCCCCCTGATTTTTTTCGCGTCATCACCGGACTCCCGAATCGGGGAAGCTGGCCACCCCCACGCTGACCGTGACTTTCTCCGGACGCCATGTTTCCCGCCCGGGATACGGGTTGTCTTTCATGCGGAGATATCCGACCTGCGGCGATGGCTATTTAGAATTTCCCGATGTCACGAGGCACGATGGTACCATCGTGACCGCCAAGCAAAGGGCAGTACCGTCCCCCCGCAAATGTTGACTGCCCCCACCGATTCGGAAGAGAATGTCTTGATTACGTCGGGTTCCGGGGGTGGAATGCAAAAATCGGCGTTTTACGCCATCGTGGGGATATCCCTGATCGTTACCGCCGTTTCCCTCGGGTATTCCGCGAGCCGTTATCTCTCCCTACGGTATTACGCTCCTCCTCCCCCACCTCCCCACGGGGAGGAAGCGGCGTCTGTCGCGCGCGCAACCAATATTGCGCCGGAACAGTGGACGAACATCTTCGCCCCCTCCGGCGGGATGAACATCCCCTCCCGCCTGGCGGGGAAGGATGCCGGACCGGCGTCCGGCCCGGCCACCGCGTACGTTCTTCTCGGGACGATTTCCTCCGACGCCCCGAACGCCCGGCGCGCCATTCTCTGGGCGGAGGGGATGAGGGAGCCGGTCCTGGCGCGGGAACATTCCGAGATCGAGCCGGGGGTCCGGGTGGCCGGGATCGAGCGCGACTACGTATGGATTGCGCGCGGACGGGGAAAGGAAAAGCTGGAACTCCTCCCCGTCGGCTCCCGCACGCGGGCAAAGGCACCGCCGACTCCGCCCCCCGTGGCTTCCGCCAGCGCCCCCCGGGCCGCCCCCCCCCCGGCGGAGGCGGGCATCAACGTGACCCGGATCGGCGAGAACGCCTTCTCTCTCGACGAGGCCACGGTCACGCAACTGACGACCAACATCAACCAGTTCATGACGCAGGTGCGGGTCATCCCCTATTTCGAGGGGGACAAGTCGGCCGGGTACCGCATGGCCGCCATCCGACCCGGGTCCGCCTTCGACCAGCTCGGCTTCCGGGGGGGGGACATCATCCAGCGGGTCAACGACCTCGACCTGTCCAGCCCGGAGAAGGTCTACACCATCTTCCAGAACCTGAAGGACGAAAAGCGCGTGACCGTCAACATTCTCCGGCAGGGGCAGAAAAGCACGCTCACGTACGAAATCCGATGAGCAGGGAGAGAACCATGAGAAAAGTGGCCCTGGCCCTCGCGGCACTGTGGCTTGTCACCGCCGGCACCGTATCGGCCGCGGACCCACCGCTTTCCGGGGGCCCGCCGGCAGCGACCGACATCCAGGCGACTGCGGACACCATCGGCACGAACGAAAAACCGGCTGAACCGGCCTCCGGGGCCGAGGCTCCCCCGCCTCCCGCGAGCCAGGCGCCGGCGGTCGACAACCAGGCAGCCGCGGGAATGCCCGGAACGGGCGGAAAGCCGGCCGAACCTGCCCCCGGGGCCGAGACTCCCTCACCCCCTGCGAGCCAGGCGCCGGCGGTCGACAACCAGGCAACTGCGGGTATGCCCGCAACAGGCGGAAAGCCGGCCGAACCCATGGTCAAGCCCGCGGCCCCGCCGCCTCCTCTGCCGCCGCAGGTTTATCTCTCCATGGACTTCACCGACGTGGATCTCCCCGTGCTCATCAAGTTCATCAGCGAGCAGACCAGGAAGAACTTCATCTTCGACGAGCGCGTCCAGGGAAAGATCACGATCATCTCACCCCGCCGGATCAGCCTCGACGAGGCGTACAACGTCTTCCTGTCGGTCCTCCACGTCAAGGGGTTCGCCACCGTGGAGCAGGACGGCACCATCAAGATCATCCCGATCAGCAGCGCCCGGCAGGAGAACCTGCCGACCGAGACGGACGGGAGCCGGGAGCCCGGGTCCAAGATCATCACGAGGTTGATCCCCCTGCAGTACGTCGACGTCGCGGAAATCGTCACCCTGCTCACCCCGATGGTTTCCAAGGACGGTCTCCTCACCTCGTTTCCCGCCTCCAACACCCTGATCATCATCGATTCCCGGTCGAACATCGACCGGGTCATGCGGATCCTCGCGGAAATCGACCGGGAGGGGACGGGGAACATCCTCCGGATCGTCCCGGTGAAGAACGCCTCCGTCACGGAGATCGCCAAGACGCTTGACCTGATCTATCAGGAGACGGCGACTCCCCAGGTGGTCGGCCGCGGTGTCCGCTCCGTTCGTCCGGGCAAGGCCCGCGGAGCCCCGAAGTTCATCCCCGACGTCCGCACGAACATCCTGCTCGTCCTCGCGGGGAAGGAGATGATGGACGACATCGTGGACCTGATCGGCAAACTGGACATCCCGACCCCGGAGAACACGGGAAAGATCAACGTGTACTACCTGGAGAACGCGGACGCGGAGGAGGTCGCCAAGGTTCTCGCCAATCTCACCGAGAAGCGGCCGGGCGCGGCCCCCGCGCCCCCCGGACAGGCGGCCACGATCAAGGGGGTCATCACCGCGGAACTCGAGGGGGGGGTGAAGATCACGGCCGACAAGGCCACCAACTCCCTCATCATCATCGCCTCGCTCAACGACTACCAGACCCTGGTCGATGTCATCAGGAAGCTCGACATCCGCCGGCGCCAGGTCTATGTGGAAGCCCTGGTGATGGAGATCAGCCTGGACAAGGCCCGAGACCTGGGCGTGGAGTTCCGGGGCGCCTTCGAGACCCGCAACCAGGGGGCGGTCCTCGGCGGGACGAATTTCGACTTCCAGGGGAACCTCAATCAGCTCCTCACTTCCCTGGCCACCGGGAACCCCCTCCTGTTTGCCGGCACCGGGTTCATCGCCGCGGGGATCGCGGGAAACGTCGTTCTTCCGGACGGAACGGAGATCCCGGCCATCACCGCGGTTCTGCGGGCGGCGCAGACCCGGGACAACGTCAACATCCTTTCCTCGCCGCACTTGCTCACGCTGGACAACAAGGAAGCGGAGATCATCGTCGCCGAGAACGTCCCGTTCATCACCAGCCAGTCCCGCGACACGACGAACCTCGCCAACGTCATCAACACCGTCGAACGGAAGGATGTGGGGATCATCCTCCGGATCACCCCTCATATCCATGAGAGCGAATACGTGAACCTCGAGATCTACCAGGAATCGTCGGCCGTCAAGGGGGACTCCCTCCTGGCAACCTCGACGGTGGGCCCCACGACGACGAAACGCTCCGCCAAGACCAGCGTTCTCGTAAAGAACAGCGAGACCGTGGTTCTGGGCGGGATGATGCAGGAGACCGCCAACAACATCGAAAGGAAGATTCCGATCCTGGGGAGCATCCCGCTCCTGGGGAACCTCTTCAAGTTCTCATCGGTCAGCCGGAAAAAGACGAACCTGCTGATCTTCCTGACCCCGCACATCATCAAGAGCCCGGAAGAGATGTCGCAGATGACCACCGACCACCAGAGGAAAATGGACGATTTCATCGAACAGCACAAGGGCGAGGTGGAGAGGATTCTTCCGGAGCGCAAGAGGACGGAGGAGAAGTGAGTCCGGACGCGAAAAAGGAAACGGCGCAGGAGGACCTCGCGGCCCTTTCCGCCGAGGTCGACCTGCTCGGAAAGATCCCGATCGGGTATGCGCGGAAACACCTCCTTCTCCCCTGCCGGGGGTCGGACGGCTCCCTCGTCGTTCTCTCCGGCCGGCCCGAGGCGACCCACGCGCAAGACGAGATCCGCTTCCTCGTCGGGCCGGTCCGCTTCGTCCCGGCCCCCGAGGAAGTCATCCTGAAGAAGATCGACGCGGCCTACGAGCGATCCCACGCCCCCGAGCGGGAGATCGTGGAGGGGCTCTCGGGGGATTGGGAGCTGGACGTCGAGGCGGCGTTCGAGGAGACCCGCGATCTCCTCGAGTCGCCGGACGAGGGCCCGGTGATCAAGTTCGTCCACTCCCTGATCTTCCGGGCGATCCGGGAGCGCTCCAGCGACATCCACGTCGAGCCGTTCGAAAAGGAACTCATCATCCGGAACCGCGTCGACGGGATCCTCTACCCCATGGTCGCCGCGCCCCGGAAGTGGCACGCCCCCGTCGTGTCGCGGATCAAGGTCATGGCGAGCCTGGACATCGGCGAGCGCAGGCTCCCCCAGGACGGGAGGATCAGGATCCGCCTCGGGGGAAAGGAGATCGACATCCGCGTCTCCGTGGTGCCCACCGCGTTCGGGGAAAGGGCGGTCCTGCGGATACTCGACCGGTCGAACCTTTTGCTCGGGCTCGAGGACATCGGCCTGGTTCCCGGCGACCTGGCTTCCCTTACGCGCCTCCTGGGGAGGTCGAACGGGATCCTGCTCGTCACCGGCCCGACCGGCTCCGGGAAGACCACGACCCTCTACGCGGCCCTGCGCAGGCTCGACTCGGGGACCAAGAACATCATCACCATCGAGGACCCGGTGGAGTACCAGGTCCACGGGATCGGGCAGATCCAGATCAACCCGAAGATCCACCTCACGTTCGCCAGCGGACTGCGGTCGATCCTTCGGCAGGATCCCGACATCATCATGGTGGGGGAGATCCGGGACTCCGAAACGGCGGAGATCGCGATCCAGGCCTCGCTGACGGGACATCTCGTGCTGTCCACCCTCCACACGAACGACTCCGCCAGCGCGGTGACGCGCCTGGTCGACATGGGGATCGAGCCCTTCCTGGTCGCCTCCTCCCTGACGGCGGTCATCGCCCAGCGTCTCGTGCGCAAGCTCTGCCCCGACTGCCGCGTCCCGTACGCTCCTTCCCCCGCGCAGTGGCGGGAGGTGGGGCTCTCCGGGGAGCCCGCCGGGCGGTTCTTCGCCGCGGGCGGGTGCCCCTCCTGCATGAACACCGGATACCGCGGGCGGGTGGGAATCTTCGAGATCCTGATCGTGGACGACCGCCTCCGCGCCCTGATCCTGGAGCGCGCGGATTCCGAGGGGATCAAGGCGTTCGCCGCCTCGCGGGGGATGCGGACGATCCTTGCGGCGGGGGCGGAAAAGGTCTGCGCCGGCATCACCTCCGCGGAGGAAGTGTTGCGCGTCACGCAGGAAGAGTAAGGGTCCCCGTGCCCACGTACCGGTATACGGGAGTCTCCCGGGAGGGTGTCGAAAAAAAGGGGGTCGTCGACGCCGAAAACGTCTCCGCCGCGCGCCTCAAACTCCGGTCCGACGGGACGTACCCCCTCACGGTCGCGGAGGAAACGGGCGACGGCAGGCTTTTCCCCTCCCTCTCCCTGCTCGGCCGAAAGGAGTTCCTCCCCCTCCTGACCCGCCAGCTGGCCACCCTCGTCGGGGCGGGCGTCCCCGTGATGGCCGCGCTCCAGTCGCTCTCGGCCCAGGTGGACGACCCCGAAAGCCGCCGGGTGCTCGTCGAAGTGCAGGAGGCCGTTCGAAGCGGCATGACCCTCGCGCGCGCCGTCGAGTCGCATCCCGGGACGTTCCCCGAACTGTACGCGAGCATGGTGCGGGCCGGGGAGGAGAGCGGCACGCTGCCCCTGTCGCTGTCCCGGCTGGCCGACCACCTCGAGGAACAGTCGCGGACGGTCAACCGCGTCCGTTCGGCCCTCACCTACCCCCTGCTCATGGCCTCCGTGGCGGCGCTGGTGGTCATCTTTCTTCTGTCCTTTGTCGTGCCGAAGATCGTAGGCGTGTTTTCCCACTTGGGCCGCGCCCTCCCCCTGCCCACCCGCGCGCTGATCGCCGTGTCGAACGTTCTGGCGGCCGGGTGGTGGGTGCTCCTCCTGGTGCTCGGGGCCCTGGTGGTGGCGGGCCGGCGGTACCTGGCCACCGACCGGGGGAAACGGGCCCGGGATGCCTTCCTCCTCCGCCTTCCCATCCTGGGGAGGATCGTCCACCTGTCGGCGCTCTCCCGCTTCTCGCGGACGCTTTCCACCATGGCGGCGGGCGGGATCCCCATCGACCGCGCCCTGCGGATTGTCGCCCCCGTCGTGGGAAACGCCGTGATCGCGGAGCACATCGAGGCGGCGGCGGCCCGCGTCGTGGAGGGGGCCTCCCTGTCCGAGGCGCTGCGCCACCACGCAGAGATTCCCCCCGCGCTCATCCAGATGGTGGCCGTCGGGGAGGAAAGCGGGAAACTCGACTACCTGCTCGAGAAGATGGGGGAGGCGATCGACGGGGAGGTGGAGGCGCGGCTGTCCCGCGCGCTCTCCCTGATGGAACCGGTGATCATATTGATGATGGGGACGGTCGTCGCCTTCATCGTCATCTCGATCCTGCTGCCGCTACTCGAGATCTCCACGATCGTCCGCTAAAGGAGGGACAAGACATGGAAAGGATACCGAGCGGGAGGAACCGGATGCGCGGCCGCGCGGGGTTCACCCTTCTGGAAATCATGGTCGTCATCGTCATACTGGGGCTTCTCGCGGCGCTCGTGGTCCCCAAGCTGATCGGGCGGACGGAGGAGGCGAAGCGGACCCAGACCCGTCTCCAGATCAAGAACGTCGAGCAGGCCCTGCAGCTCTTCAAGCTCGACAACGGGTTCTACCCCGCAACCGAGCAGGAGATCGCGGCCCTCGTGCGGGCCCCCGAGATCGGCAGGGTCCCGAAGAATTACCGGAAGGGAGGGTACCTCGACCGGGTACCGAAGGATCCCTGGGGCAACAACTACGTGTACGTCTCCCCCGGCTCGCACGGGGATTACGACATCAGTTCCTACGGGGCGGACGGGGTGCAAGGCGGGGAAGGCGAAGATGCGGACATCAACTCCTGGGATCCGCAGTAGCCCGGGCTTCACGCTCATCGAGCTGTCGATCGTACTTTTCGTGCTGGGGCTTTTGCTCTGGCTCGTCGTCCCCCGTATCTCCTCCGTGGCGGGCCCGGACCGCAACACCGTGTTCCGGGAGATCGCCGCAGGTTCCGAGACGGCCTTCGACACGTCCCTCTTCGAGAAGCGGGAGGTCCGGCTCGTCATCGACCCGACCGGCGGGACGTACCGGTTCCGCGGCACGGAGGAGCAAGGGGCGTTGCCGCCGCCCCGAGGGCTGTCGGAGGGCCTGGCGATCACGGGGGTCCGGGTCGATGGGGAGGACCGCCCCCCCGACATCGTCACCGAGATCCGGTACCTCCCCGGCGGGAAGGTCCCCGCCTTCCGCATTTTCTTCCGCGAATCCGGCGGGGGTGCAAGTCCCGTCGAGTGGACCCTCCGGGGGAACCCCTATGACGGGTCGGTGGACGTCCTCGAGGGGAACGTCTCGGGCGATGTCTAGCGCAGCGCCTCGTAAATGGATTGACGCTCCGATCCTTCGCCGGGATAGCCTGGGACAGGCGGCCATCCCGCGCACAGGGATCTGCGGGGGGTTCCTCGACGCGGCCTGTGGAGCGAGGGAGAAATTGCGTCGAGCGGAACCGGCAGCGAGCGGGCGCAAGGTCGCGAGCGTAGCGGAGAGGAAGCCCCCCGCGAGCCCGTGCGCGGAGACGGACTCGATTGTCAACGTATTTACAATACGCTGCACTAGAAGAGCCGCTGCCCGGGACGGCTTCACGCTCCTCGAGGTCCTCGTCTCCCTGGCGATCCTGTCCGCCACGCTCATCATGGCGTACCAGGTCACCTCCTCGGCCATTTCCGCCGGGGAGAGGTCGGAAGCGTGGACGACGGCATCCCTCCTGGGCGAGACGAAGCTTCGGGAGGCCACCGAAACATTCCCGGAGGTCCAGGAAACGGGAGGGAAATTCCCAGCCCCCCACGAGGAGTACTCCTTCCGGCTGGCCGTCAAGCAGGCCCTCCACTCCGACGCCCGCGAGGTGTACGTCGCCGTATCATGGGGGGCGGACGGAGCCGGCGAGACGATCACCCTGGGGGGGCTGGCGGTGCGATGAGCGGGACGGCCGGCAGACGCGGGTTCACTCTCCTGGAACTCCTCCTCACGCTCGCGATCTTCTCCGTGGTCCTCGTGCTGCTCCTGTCCTCCTTCACCGGAGTGGAGCGGGCCCGCGAGATCCTCTCGGACCGGTACCGGGACTTCCGGCAGCTGCGGATGAGCATCGACCGGCTCGGGGCGGACATCCAGGGGGCGTTCTCCTCCGACGGAATCGAGGCGACGGCGCTTACCTGCCACGAGGACACCTTTTCCGAAAAGCCCGCCGCCACCCTGATCTTCACCGCCTTCGCGCTGCCGGAGTCGGGGGGGCCTCGTCCGGCGTCCGGCATCGTGAAGATCAGGTACTTCCCGAAACTGGGCCGGGAGGGCAGGTTCCTCGAGCTGTACCGCGAGGAGTCCTCCCTCCCCCTGATCGAGAACAAGATCCCCACCCGGGAGGTCCGGATGGCGGATCGGCTCCTCGGCTTCCGGGTGGAGTTCTTCGACGGCGGTACGTGGACCAGGGAGTGGCCCCCCGGCGGCCGGAAGAAGAGCGCTCTTCCCGGCAAGGTGGCGTTCGTCCTCACCTCCTCGTCCGGGGAAGAGTACCGGCGGGTCGTTCCACTCCCCCTCTCGGGCACGGAAGCGGCGGTCCCCTTTTCGGGAAGGCGAACGGAGGCCAGGCCATGAGGGAGCGGCGGGCCGGCGACAGGGGGGTGGCACTCCTGATCACCCTGATGATCCTCGTGCTGATCGTGACGCTGGTGTGGGAGGTCTTCCGGGTCGGAGCGAGAGCCGCGCAGACGGGGGCGTACGGCCGCGATTCCATCCGCGCGGAGATCGTGGCGGAGGCGGGCGTGGCGGCGGCCCGGATCGCCCTGCGGGAGGACGCAGGGGACAACGACTACGACACCCTCGACGAGATCTGGTCGAGACCGGTCCCCCCGATCGACCTCGGCGAGGGGACGATCCGCATCGTCGTGGAAGACGAGGAGCGGAAGATCAACCTGAACCGGCTCGTGCTTCCCAACGGGAACGCTCCCGACGACCAGAGGCTCGCCGTCTTCCGGAGGCTTCTCGAGGTCCTCGAGATCGACCCGTCGCTCGCCGACGCCGTCGTCGACTGGCTCGACAACGACGACACCTCCCGCGTGGGGGGCGCCGAGAGCTCCTACTACCGCTCCCTGCCGTTTTCCTACAAGGCGAAGAACGACTTCCTCGACACCGTCGACGAACTCCGCCTCGTCCGGGGCGTGACCCCGGAGGTGTTCGAGAAGCTTCGGCCGTTCGTCACCGTCTACTCCTCGGGGAAAGTCAACCTCAACACGGCCCCGAAGCAGGTCCTGATGGCCCTCTCCGCCGGCCAGGATGCGGCGGACACCGGGGAGATCGGCGAGTCGACTGCCTCCGAGATCATCGAGTTCCGGAAGGAGAAGCCCTTCAAGAAGATCGAGCAGATCGGGAACGTGGGCATGTTCCTTTCCGACCTGTACAAGAAGACGCGGATCCGTGACCTCATGGACATCCGGGGAACCGCGTTCCACGTGCGTTCCACCGGAGAGGTCGCCGGCACGATCCGGACGATCGACTCCGTCGGGATCCGGTCCGGAAAAACTATACAATGGCGGTACTGGAGAGTAGAATGATCCACCGAATTTCACGATCCGCGGGGGGACCATGAGACGTTTCCTGACAGCGATCTGCGGGATATCGCTCTCCGCCGTGATGGCCGCGACGGCGGCGGCGGAAAAGACCGTGCCGGTGAACGATCCCGCATCCCCCGGCGTCTTCGACCAGCCGTCCGTGGCGGTGGAAGGAGCCATCAACCACGTGGCCTATATCGGCGCGGACAATACGGCAGGCCCCTTCCGTCTGTTCTACGCGGCGGTCGACGGGGGGGCGGACTTCAGCAACCTTTCCCTTACCCGCGACACGACCGGATTCCTGGTCACCCCGCCCACGGCGATCGACAACACGGCCGCCGGCAATGACGCCTACGTCGACGCGCGGCATCCCCGGATCGCCATGCGCTCCTCCACCGAGGCGGTGATCCTCTTCCAGGCCAAGCCGGGTGCTTCCCCGGACCCTACGTATGCGCTCTACCTCGCCCGTCTCACGCTGGAGAACAAGGCGGTGGTGAAACAATCCGTGCGGCGGGTAACCGGGATCAGCGGCTTCGGCGAGGACATCTCGTTCGGACTGGTCACGGCGGACAACACGGCCAGGGTTGCCTACGCGAGCAGGCAGGGGGTCTCGGGCCCGTTCGACGTCTCCTACGCGAGGATCTCCCTGGACATCGCCGCCGTCACGGGAAGCCCCGGAACGCCGCTCCTCCTCTCCTCGGTGCCGGGTAGCACCGGCTCCCGCCCATTGCCGAGTCTCAAACTCGACGGACTGAACCGTGCCCACGTCTCCTGGGCCGCGAACAGCGGTTCCTCCACCCCGAACGGGGTGTACTACGCGCTGGTGAAGGAACGAAGCGGGGCGGACAGCGTCGCGATCGCGGCCACCGAAGTCCTCGGGCGCTCTCGGAAGTGGGGGCACCCGCACGTTCTTGTCTCCGCCACCGGTTCGATCATCATCCTTGCGGCCGACGAATCCCTTCCGGGGACATCGGGGAACCTGGGCCTGGTGAACATCAACCCCGACGCCGACGACCAGGACGGAAGCCCGGTTCAGGTCCCGACCAACACCAACTTCATCCTTACGCCGCCGGGGGAGTCCATTCTGCCCGAGGGTTTCAGCCTCTTCCGGCCCGAGGCGTTTCTCGACGTCCTCGGGCAAATCCACGTGACCGGGTACGGCAGCAGCGGGACGAGGTCCACCTATTACGCATTCAAGCTCATCAGTTCGTCCCCCTTCACGCAATTCGTGACGAACCCATTGCCGGTGGGCCTCGATTCGTCCGAGTTCCCCGTATCTCTCCCTGACGGGGACTACACCCGAGCCGCATTCGGTTTCCTGAGCGGAAAGGTCGTCGTCTTCTGGTCCGGCCAGGACCCGGTCACGGGAAACAGAAACCTGGACGTGACCGCCCTGCCCACGGTGAATGCGGTACCGTTCGACGAAACGGGGTGCAGGGTCGTGACCAGCCACGGATCGGGCGGGCACGGAAGGGTCCCCGATGCTCTCGTGCTCCTGCTGCCGGTGGCCGTTCTGGGACTCCGCCGATTCGCAAGGAAAGCACTTGTGGGGTAGGCGATTCCCCGGGGGGCGGTGGCTGTGGCTCGTCCCGGGCGTCTTGCTGTTCCTCTTCGTCTTTCTCTTCGCGGTCTCCTGCACGCTCCCGGACGACGTGATTCTCTCCTTGGTCCGCCCCGCTCTGGCGAGAGCGGGCTTCGAAATCGCCGCGGAATCGGCCCGGGCGGAGTTCCCCCTTGGCGTCCGGCTCGACAAGGCCTCCATCGGCCGCCCGGGAGGAGCCGAACTCCGGCTGGATACGATCCGGGCCGGGTGGGAGTGGACCGGTCTGCTCCGGTGGCTCCCTGTTCACGCAACGGTTTCTAAGGGGAGCGCGAAGGCGGAGGCACGCACCTCTCCGCGGTTCTGGAACCCCGGGAAAGGGCGCCTTTCCCTGGAAAACATCGCCAGCGGGGAACTTGCCCCCCTGTTTCCCCTCTCTGCGTCCGGGACCGGATTTTCGCTTACCTCCGCCCAGGTCCGGTGGACCCGGTCCGCGTCGGGAGACATTTCCGGGCAAGGAGACGCAAGGTTGGCCTGGCTGCGGGTGCCGATCCTTCAACCTTCCTCTCCCGTCCGGGAGGCGCTGCTCCAGGATGTGACCATCCTCTTCGCGGTACGGGGCCGGTCTCTCATCGTATCCTCCGTCACCGGTACCTACGAAGGGGCCCGGGTCGAGGGAACCGGGGAGATCGCGGAGATCTTTTCGCCCCCCCGGTCGACGATCATGTTCCACCTCCGTATCGAGAACCCCCTCGAGGGAAAGACCGCCGCTCTCTTTGACCTGCTGGCGAAAAATGCCAAGAATGCTAATCTGAGGATCAGGGGACCTCTCCTGTCGCCTAAGGGAGAGTTCCAGATCTTCTGAAGGAAAGGCACATTGAAAAGCCTCGGGATCTCCATAGCGCACAACTCCCTCTCCGCGGTCCTTTGGGAGCACACCCTTTTTTCCTCGAGGATGGAGGGTTCGTGCGAAGTCCCTTGCGCGGAGCCGTATGGCAGGGCGGAGGATATCGCCCGTCTCGCGGAGGAGGTCCGCAAGATCGCGGGCCCCGGCCCCCTCCCCTCCGCGGTTCTCTCCCTGCCCCCCGCGTGGACGTTCCTGCGGCGGGTCCGGCTGCCGGTCTCCGACCTCCCCCGGGCGAAAAAAATGCACCTTGCGGAACTGGAGGGAAATCTCCCGATCGAGGATGAGGAGATCCTTTCCGACATCCTGCCCGCCGGGGAACCGGGGGCGTTCCTGGCCATCGCGGCCCGGCGGTCCGCCGTCGAGAAGGCCGTGGCCGCGTTTGCCGAGGGGGGATTTCTCCTGGACCGGGCGATTACCGACCACGTGTCGCTTCTGTGCGCCGTCCTCTCGTCGAAAAACGGATTTTCCGGCCTGGTCTTCTCCGGCCTGAACGACCTCGTCGCCCTGCGGCTGTCCGGGGGCGCCGTCATGTCGGCCCGCCAGTTCCCCGCGGCGATCGCCGCGAACCCGGAGGAACTTCGGGCCGGTATCCGGGAGATCCTGGACGCCGATGCGCACGGTGCTTCCCCCCGGGCGTCCGTCGTGTTCGGGGATCATCCCGCATCCCTGGCGGAACTTCTCCCCCAACCGGACCCCTTCGTTCTGCCGGGGGCATCAGGAAACGCCTCGCCCCTTGCGTACGGCGCGGCGCTCGCTCCCCATTTCGGCAGGGAAACCGGGAACTTCTCTCTCCGGACCTCGGCGGAGGCCGAATCGGAAAGGGCCCGGGAACGGTCCCGGGTCCGCATCGCGGCCGCCGTGGCCGTCATTGCGGTCCTTTCCCTCCTCGGGACGATCCAGGTCGCGCAATGGGCCGTGGGGAAAAAGGTCTCCCAGATCCGGGCCCAGATCCGGAAAGAATTCACCGAGGCCGTCCCGGGGGTCAAGGTCGTCGTCCAGGAAACGGCGCAGATCCGGGAGAAGATCCTGTCGCTTTCCCGCCAGAGAAAGGAGCTGGGGGCCGATTTCCCGGAGCCGACCGCCATGCTGGAGAAAGTATCCCGGTCGCTTCCGGCAAACCAGAATGTTTCCGTCCGGGAACTATCGTACGATTCCGGCCGCCTCCGCCTTCAAGGCGACGCGGGGTCGGCGGAGCTCGTCGAGACGTTCCGTACTTCCCTCGTGGCCGCGTTCGGACCGGAAGCCACCGTGACCGTCCAGGAGGCCGAGGGCAGCGCGCGGGGGGGGAGCGTCCGGTACTCGATCCTGATCGAGAAAGGGGGAAACGGCCGTGCTTCGTAGCCGAGAGAAGGTCATCCTCGCGCTGGGAGCGTGCGCGGCGGTCCTGATCCTGCTTCTCTCTTTCGTGGTGATCCCCGGGATCTCCCGCGTGCGGTCGCTGTCGCGGGCGTCGGTCGTCGCCGAAAAGGACCTGGCGGACCTGCGGAAGATGCGCCCGGAGCTTACCCGGCTGGACCGGGAGGTGCGCCGCAGGTTGACCCAGGTCAGCGCCGCCGCCAATGCCAGCCAGTCCCCGCTGGCGCGACTGACCGCATCGATCCAGGAGACGGGTTTCCCCCAGTCGGCCTTCAGCCTCAAGTCCGCCGGCTCCCGGACCGGGGAATACGTCGGCGAGGAGTCGTTCGACCTGAAGATGGAGAATCTCACCTACCTGGAGGCGGTCCGCCTCGTCAACCGGCTGGAGACCGGGGTGCTGCCCATCGTCGTTCGGTCCGCCAACCTGAAGAGCCGGTACGACGACAGCAAGTACCTCGACGCGACCCTGCGCATCGGATTCCTTCTTCCGGCAAACCGATGACGCGCCCGATCCTCCTTTTCGCGACGCTTTTCGTCCTGCTGCTTCCCGCGTGCAAGGAGGACCGCGCGACTCCCCGGCTCACCGAGCAGGAGGAGGCGATCCTCACGGAGAAAGCGGACGAAAAGATCGGCCTGATCATTCGGCAGAACCTGCCCGCGCTCTTCGCCGGCATCGTCGTGTTCCGGTCCGACGTGTTTCTCACCCAATCGGAGATGCTTGCCCGGCGGGACCTGTCGGTGCTGGACTCCTTCGGAAACGCCGCCGTCATCCTGCTCAACTCCCCGGACATCCCGCCGCTCCTCAAGGAAACATCCGTGAGGAAAATCTATTTCCTCTGCCGGCAGGGGCCCCTCGCCCGGCTCCATCCCGCGTTCCTGATGGAGGTCCTGCAGCGGTTCGGCGAAGGAAAGGAGAGGGAGCCCCACCCCTTGCTCATCCGGTTCCGCGATCCGCCGCAGGAGAAAGAGGAAAAATTCGTGGAGGCGGCCGGCTTCACCGTCGCATCCCGTGCGGGGGTCGTCTGGGCCGTCTCCGGACCCCTCACCTCCCTGCCTCGCCTGCTCGAAGACGACCGAATACTTTTCTACGAAGGGGCATCTAAAGCACGGACGATGTGAGGCCCCGGAGAGCAGGCGGATTGAAATCCATATCGCGTTCCCATATCCCTCTTTTTCTCTTCCTCCTCTGGGGAGTGGTCTCCCTTTCCGGCGTCGAGATCGTTTCCGACCTGCGGAAGATCGAGCCGCTTGCGCTGGTCACCGGCGAGCCGGCGATGGTTGCGGCCCAGGGTAAGGCCATGGGGGCGCAGGGACGGTATCCATCGGAGTTCCCCGTCTTTTTCCACCTCAAGTCCGAGGAAGGCCGTTTTTCGGGGAAAGTTACGGCGCTCGGCGGGAGGGCGACGAGAGTCCATCCGCGGCTTTACACGGGAGAGATCCCCGGGGACGCGGCAAGATATATCTCCCGCTGGCCGGAGGTGGCGTACATCGAGGCGGGGAAACGGGCCAGACCGATGCTGAATCTGAGCCGCCCGGCGGTTTTCGCGGACGTGGTTCAAAACGGTACGGGCCTCCCCGCCGCCTTCACCGGAAGCGGTACCTACGTGGGGATGGTGGATAGCGGACTGTCCTCGAGACACCTCGATTTCTTCGTCAACGGCAACCCTCCCTCCCCGCGGGTTGTCCACTGGTATCCCAACCCGGGTGCAGCCGGCACGGACACGGAATGGCACGGGACCCACGTCGCCGGGATCGCCGCCGGTAACGGGTTCCTCTCCGGGGGACTTTACACGGGGATTGCCCCGGGGGCTTCTCTCCTCGTGGCGAAGACGAATTTCACGACCGTCGACATACAGAACGCCGTGAACAATCTCCTCATTTTCGCGGCGACGACCCCCGTGGCCATCAACTTGAGCCTGGGCCTTGTCACCGGCCCGCATGACGGCACCAGCGGGTTCGAAAACGGCATCGGGTTCCTCGCAACCCAGGGCGTCTCCTCCGGGGGGAAACAGATCATCTCCGCCGCTGCGGGGAACGAGAGGACGGACAAGGAGCATTTCCAGGTCACCCTTCCCCCGTTCGGGTCCGTCAACGCACCGCTGTCCCTGGAAACCGACGGCTCCTTCATCGACGTCTGGGCGGACGGGGAGGACCGGTACACCGTTACCGCGACCCTTGGATCGGAATCGGCCTCCGCCCCCACCGGAAGTTCGGCGTCCACTTCCAGCGGCAGGATCTCGGTCTCCAACCGGACCGACGATCCCCCGAACGGGGCGACCCACATCACGGTGTTCTTCCGCGCATCCGCCGTTTCTCTTGCAACCATCCTGCTCGAACGGACCCGGAACGGAGGGAATGGGAAGGTGGATGCCTACATCGACCAAACCGACGGATTCTTCCCGACGGGCATGGAGGCGGGGACGATAAGCGAACCGGCGAACGCGGAAAACGTGATCGCCGTGGGATCCTTCGACACGAAGACCGCCGGGGGAAACCCGGCCGCGCAGAACATCACCTCTTTCAGCAGCCTCGGTCCCACACGGGACGGCAGGGACAAACCGGACCTCGCCGCACCGGGGTTCATCATCTATGCCGCGAAGTCCCTCGACCCGTACCTCGACCCGCCCCCCGAGCCCCAGACCGTGCCCGGAGACAACAACTACGCCGTTCTCGCGGGGACCAGCATGTCGGCCCCGCACGTGGCGGGGATCGCGTCGCTGGTCTGGCAATCCAACCCGCTTCTTACGTCAGCCCAGATGCGGGAGCGATTGAGGAGAACGGCCACCCCCGTCCCTCCGTCCCCCAACACCACCTGGGGTTACGGCAAGGCGAATGCCCTGGCCGCCGTCTCGGCGTCGGTGGCCTCCATCACCGCACCCGCGACCGCCACGCCGGGAACCCTGTTAACGCTTAATTCCGAGAAGAGCTCGGGCGCCTTCGGGAATCCCCTTTCGTATCTTTGGACCTTCACATCGCGTCCGACAGGGTCCGGCGCATCCCTCTCCTCCCCCGCCGCCGCCTCGACCACGTTCGTGCCGGACATCCCGGGGAACTACAAGGTCTCCCTCACCGTGTCACAGACCTCGCCGCCGGGGAGCGCCCCGGGAACCGCGGAGGACACCGTTCACGTGAACAACGTTCCTCTTGCCGCGATCGCCGGCCCAGGGACCGACAACGTGGGAATCCCGGTATCGTTCAGCGGGGCGGGAAGCACCGACCCGGACTCGCAGCCCCTCACGCTTCGGTGGGTACTCGTTTCCCGGCCTCCAGGGAGTTCGGCAACCCTCCCAACCGGTTCGGACAACGCGTCCTTGACATCGGACGTCGCCGGCACATACGAGGTGGGCCTGCGCGCGGACGACAACCTGGACATCAGCGCCCTGTTAACGAAGACCTTCACGGCGACCGGCGTCGCTCCGCCGCAAACGGGAGGAGGCGGAGGCGGGGGGTGCTCGATGGGCACCGGAAAGGGAGAGGACGACGGATCATCATCGGTTGCCGCCCTTCTTCCGCTCCTGCTCCCTCTCGGCGTCCTCTCTGCCCGTAAAAATGGATATCGCTTCCTGCGCCACTGCCGCCCCGCGGCCACGAAGTGCCGTTAAGGGGGATTCCCCGATCCTTTCGCCTCCAGCGCAGCGAGGCGTTCCTTCATCTCCTTTTCCTTCTGCCAGCGGGCGGTCACGTCGCGCATCACCGCCGAGATCCCCATCAACGCCCCGTCCCCGTCCCGGATG
>Ga0209619_10000560_pt1 | contig 26411 bp, 29 predicted proteins | sample Rifsed16ft3_FD_184011 | JGI IMG/M metagenome (GOLD analysis project Ga0209619, IMG submission 184011) | Soil microbial communities from Rifle, Colorado, USA - sediment 16ft 3 (version 2) | ecosystem: Environmental > Terrestrial > Deep subsurface > Rock core/Sediment | place: Rifle, Colorado... | reverse complement strand
GGCGATCTCCATCGGTTCGAGTGGGTCACCGACGACAGTGTACATGTCCGCTTTATCGCGCTGAGAACAAGCCCCGGGACGTTCGGGACCGCATTTGACGCGTGCAGAGCCTGCTACAATTACGGATACTACTTTCTCAGGGACGGTGAACTGATCTGCTCCATTTGTGAAGCCCCGTCAGAGATGAGCAAGCTCGCTGTGGCGACCGACGTTGATCCCGAACAAAGCGGTTCGATGGAGGGGCTCGGGTGCGCACCGCTTCATCTGCCTTCAAGGCTTGACGGAGGTTCAATTCTCATCAAGACATCCGATCTCCTGACCAACAAGGTCTTCTTTCAGACCGGCCTCGACCCTTCGCAATCGATGCCCGAACTGAAACCGATGAAACCGCTGTAACGAGGAGAGCCGCGCCCGTGGCGATGCCCGCTTTTGTTGATCAAACCATCCGAATGAAAATTGACAGGCCGAGATCATGAAAATGTATCTTCGCGTCATCGTTATGCTGTCATTGGCCGCTTTCTCGCACGCTGCAGCGCAGGTGTCGGAAAGAGACAGCCTCAGAGAGCTGTAGCAGGAGGATCGAGGTCCTCGCCGGAGAGCTTGAAGCCCTCAGGTTGGGGGAGGTCGGCGTTCAGGAAGCAGACCTGATCCATGGAATTCCCAATCCCGACCGCCCTAAGGAGATAATCCATCGGATACAGGTCCGCGACGAGGCGGTTGCAACATCGGGGAACCTTTAGAGTTCAGGTGGGAGATCGAAGGTCCGGACATCTCCTGGATCCGCGGTCGGCGGGCCGGAATCGACAGTTTTAAGCCTGACTGTTGTGGCACAAACGGCCCTTGAGGCTGATGCTTATTCCACCGGCCTGCATTGTTTTGGTACACACGGAACACTTCCTGTCACTGAACGGTCGGTGAAAGTGCTCTGTATGGAGCGAAGAGAGAATTTACCGGTATTACGGGAGATCAGAACGAAGAAAGAAAGATAGGTGAATTATGATCACGGTCGAGCACGTTTACGAAGCTTTGAAGGAATGCTATGATCCGGAGATTCCCGTGAACATCGTCGACCTGGGGCTCGTTTATGGTGTGACGATTGTGGATGGCTGGGTCGGAGTAAAAATGACTTTGACGACGCCGGGATGCGGAATGGCCGATGCCATCGTTTCAAAAGTCCGTGAACGAATCCTGAAGATTCCGGGAGTCAACGACGGTGACGTTCGCCTGGTGTGGAACCCCGCATGGAACCCCGGATTGATGAGTCCTTCAGCAAAGGAGCAGCTTGGAGTGAAGTAGGTCACATATCCCGCTATTCGCCCCGATGTTTTTTGCGATTACTGCAATGAGTCTTGCCTTTCCGCGTGCGCTTTGATAGATTGATGCACCTCCTGGAGAAATAAACGCCTCCCGTAAATCATAGGCTTCAAATCTGGAGTACCAATGGATCGAGATCCTATCTCTGTTCTACTTGTTGACGATGAAGGCTTTTTTATCAGTCTGATTGCTTCCCAGCTTCGCGATGAGTTCGGGATTCAAACCGAATCCGTGTTCTCGGGAAAAGATGCAGTTGAAAAAATATCCAATGCCATCCGCGCATATGATGTTGTCCTGCTCGACTACATGATGCCCGAGATGACGGGCCTGAACGTCATGCAGTGGATGCATGAGCAGAAGAACGAGACGCCGGTGGTCATGTTGACCGCCGCCGGTTCCGAAGTTGTTGCCGTGGAGGCGATGAAGCTGGGCGCCTATGACTATGTCCGCAAGGAGCATATCGATATCCACCGGCTGGCGATTGTCATTCAGGCGACGCATGAACGGCATCAGTTCCGCATCTCCAAGGAGATCGAACTGGAGCGCGAGCGTGAGATACGGCTAAATCTCGAAGCCACCGAGAAGGTCCGACGCGTCCTCAACGTGATAGCTCCACGGCTTAATACAGACTTCGCAGCGATCGGCGTCGAGCTTGAACTGCGCGCAGAGCTTATTCGTGAAACCCTCTCCGGCGAAGCACTTGAGACCTTCAATAAGATGGTCGGTGAGGTGCAGAACCACACCCTGGCGATCGAAACGGGTGTTCAGGGCTTATTGAACCTGTACAAGGTGATGTATGCCCGGCATACCGAGGTGAAGGAGATTGAGAACATCAAAGGGGAGTTTGAGGTCAAGGTTGCCAGGGTGAGCGAAACGAAAAAGGACGGCAGCGGGTAATCATAATCACCCTTAGTTCTTACATGGAGTACAAGAAAAAGGCGCCACTCAGCGCCTTTTCTGTTTTCGTGACTGACTCGTTCAGCGATTCGACGGAGGTCGCAGTTGCCCTGCGGAGATCTCGTGCGTCCACCGCAGCCTCCCCCTGTAATCCCAGCACTCCATGGTAAGTTTCCGGTCTCTGCGCGGTCCGCCGAATTTGAGAATCCCGAAATTGTGAGCATCGTTCACGAGCGTTCCGGCTACGACATGAGGATTCTCCTCTTTAGCGGTAGAGAGGCCTGCCGTGAGTGATGAGCTTGTGTAATCGTAGAGAGGATAGAAGGTTGAATCCTTCAGAGCGATAAGTTCTGTGAGATGCCGGTCGCCTGAAAGGAACACGACGCCGGAAATCCTGCGTTCTTTGACGAAGCGCAGCAGCTCGCTATATTCTCTTCCGTATTTCGAGAACGTCTCCCCGCCGATGAGCGGATTCAGCATCTGATTTCCGTTTGCAACGATCTTGAATGTTGCATTGCTCGATGCCAATCCGTCTTTCAGCCATTGAAACTGCTCTTTCCCAAACATTGTTTTCCCCGCATCATCAGGCGCATTGTTCGGTGCGCGGTGATAACGATCGTCGAGCATGAAGAACTCGACATCTCCCCATTCAAACCGCCCAAAGACGCCGTCCACTCCGGGCGTGCCGTACGTCTGGTTGGCCCAGAAAAGTTTGTGTGTCTCGAGGGCTTCGGCCTTCAACCTATAGGATCTATCGGCGTCGTCGGGGCCGTAGTCGTGGTCGTCCCAGATCGCGTAGTTATGTGCAACGCCCAGTACGGGCTGCAATTGCGAAATAGTCCGTGTGTGATTCCATCGATGCTTCAGACCTGCTTCGGTATTCCAGTCAATCTCTCTGTAATAGGTGTTGTCTCCGAGCCAGAGCATGAGGTCGGGTTTTTTCGATGCGAGGATGGAGAGGACCTCATAATCGGATCCGTACGGCGTTCCCGGCCTGTCCCATTCAGTCTCGTTGATGTAGAGGCAGGAGCCAAATGCGAGCGTGAAATCGGGAGGGTCGGTACGCCACTGCCAGAGCGGCTGCGTTTGAAAGCGGAGCGGGTATGGCCGCGGAACGACCTTTCCGTTGATCAACACCTCGAAGGCAAATTCTTTTCCGGGGAGGAGGTCCTGAATGAGGACGTGAGCGATATTCTCCCGGGCAACGGCTGTGCGAACAGAGGGGCTGGCTTTTTTGAGAGACGGCTCGGAAATATCCCAGTATCGGAATTGCACCGAGGCATCTTTCGTTGTCTGCACCCACAGCATGACCTCGGTCATCTGTCCGTATCCTACCATAGGCCCTGACTTCAGAAGAGAGGGCTGAGAATGCAGTACCGCTGCGCTCAGCACGAGGAGAAACAATAATGTGCGATGGATCTTCATGATTGCAGAGTCTCCTATCAAGGTTGGGGTTGCTTTTCTCGCGCAAGAGGATGTTACCTTCCGTGGTGAACTTATGTTGAAGGTAATCTTCAACCCAGGTGGCAGTCGGACTTCTTGCTGGAATGGAAGATAACCTTCTTCTCAAAAAAAAGGGCGAGAAAAACATCTTCTCGCCCGAAGTGATTCGCTTGGAAGACTATTTGCCGTCTTTCTTCTCCGCCTTCTTCTGCATCATCTCCCCTTTCTTCTGCATCTTTTTGCCGCGCTTCTGTTTCATTTCTCCTCTTGCCTCTTTCGTCTTTCCGGCTTGCTTCATCGTGGTACCCTTCTTTACCTTACCCGCTTCGATCATCTTTTCACCCTTCTCCTGCATCTTCTCACCCCTGTTCTCCATTCGCTCTCCGCGATTTTCCTTCATCTCGCCTGCCTTCTCAACTCTCTCCCCCTTCTTCTCCATCGGTTTTTCCTGTTCCTGGGCGAATGCCGTTTGGACAAAAAGGAATGCGGCAAGCAATGCGACCACTGCGGCGTACTTCCTCATACATGCCTCCGGTAGAAGTTTTTGGTGAACCTCTGTGGATACGAACCAAATGGAGGGTCAAGTTAGATTTCGGCCTGTTGAAAGTCAAGATATGAATTCGCAGGAAACTGCCGGATGCGAAAAAGTCCGCCCATGACTGCTTGGTTCGATAAAGCTTGCAGGAAGGGGGGAGAAATCTTACATTCATTGACACTCTCTTACGCCAGCATCGCCCGACGATGGTTGACGGTGACAAGGATGAACACGACCGGCGCGGAAAAAAAACTCACACTGTTTCTTCTCAACGACAAGTTCACTATCAGCAAGCTTGCTCAGTTTGCGGAACTGCCGATGATTGTTGCCAAGGGAGAAATGTGTTTTTCGGCCCGTACCGACGAAGAGCTTGTCATCATTACTCCTGAGTTTATGGCGCCCAACAATGTTCAGCAGGAAACGGGCTTTCGGGCGATCAGGGTGGAGGGGGAATCCTCCTTGAAGGACACCAGGGTCATTTCAGCTCTCATCGATCCGCTGACAGCCGCAGGAATCGGAACTGTCGTTTGGACGACGTTCAATTCCGTATATGTGTTCCTGCGGGAGGAGAAGATTGTTGATGCGGTCAAGGCACTGCAGCACGCCGGGCATACGTTCGAGCACAAAGAAGTAATGGCTCCCAAATAACGGCCTTCCTCGTTCTGCTTTTTGCGGTTTTTTCCCCATGGTGACATTCGACGATATCAAAACGGCTGCATCGTTACTCCGTCCCGTTGTTCACAAAACCCCCCTTCTCTCATCCATGACATTCGACCGGCTTTCCGGAAATGCCGTTGTTCTGAAGGCCGAAAACCTTCAGCGTATCGGGGCATTCAAGATCCGGGGAGCATACAACAAGATTGCGACGTTGACGGACGAGGAGAAACGGCGGGGGGTAGTGGCTCACTCCTCGGGAAACCACGCTCAGGGTGTCGCCCTTGCATCGCAGCTTCTTGGAGTGAAAGCGACGGTCGTGATGCCGAAGGGATCCCCCCCCAACAAGATTGAAGCGACAAGGAGTTACGGCGTGGAGGTCGTTTTCAGCGAGGATTCATCGGATGACCGCGAGCGGGTGGCGCACATGCTTTCGGAGAAACACGGCTATGTACCCGTACCGCCGTACGATGACGACAAGATCATAGCCGGTCAGGGGACGGTAGCGCTCGAACTGGCGCTGGACCTTCCCCGCCTGGACTATCTGTTCGTTCCGGTCGGCGGAGGCGGACTCATTGCGGGCAATGCCCTGGCCGCAAAACATCTGTTCCCCGGGATTAAGGTTATCGGCGTTGAAACGGAGGCGGCGAATGATTGCTACCAGTCTTTCCGAAAGAAAGAGATTGTCAGAATTCAGCCTCCGAACACGATCGCGGACGGCATGCGCACGCAAGCGGTGGGGAAGAGGAACTTCGAAATCATACTGCAGTATGTCGACGATATTGTCACGGTGACCGATCAGCAGGTTATCGAAACAATGAAATTCCTTCTCGAACGAATGAAGATTATCGCAGAACCGACAGGAGCCGTCGCTCCCGCGGCCGCGTTTCACAATATTCTTCACGATTCGGGGAAGAGCATCTGTGCGATTATCAGCGGCGGAAACGTCAATCCCGCTTTTCTCAAATCAATTCTCTAGACACCATGACCGTCCAAAACTACCTCTCCTATTTCAATGAAATGGTGGCGCCGACCGAAGCACTCTTTCGGATGATTCCAGAGGATAAGCTGCACTGGAAACCGACAGAGAAATCGTTCACCGCGGCACAATTGATGACTCACATGGGAGAGGCGCTCCGCGCGTACGCAAATGGAATCGCTTCCGGCAACTGGGGATTTGATTCAATGAGGGAGGTGTTCGTTACGAACCGCAAGACAAAGGAGTTGACGGTTGAAGAGGCGGTGGAGCTTTACAGGACCAACCTTGCAGTGTACCGGCAGAAGATCGGTGCACTGACCGAGGAGGAATTCGACCGGGGCGAGATCGATTCGCCTCAACTCGGCCGCGTCGCGCGATGGAGAGCCGCAATGCTGGCCGTGGAGCATCATGTGACGCACAAGACAGAACTGTTCATGTATTTGAAGTTCGCGGGCTTGCACGTGAATACCGGTCATCTGTATTTTGACGGAAGGCCACGCAAGGCTTGATGCTTTGGAGAAAGTTCGCTAGCTTCATGAGGCAATAGATTGTTCCACAGAGCGAGATAGAGCGTACTATGAAACTGGTTGCGTGCGTCAATCACGTTCCCGACACGGAGACGAAGGTAAAGGTCGGGTCTGACAACAAGAGCATCGATCGAACCGGCGTGAATTTTGTCATCAATCCGTACGACGAGTTTGCAGTCGAAGAGTGCCTGCGATGGAAAGAGAAATTCGGCGGGGAGGTCATTGCGGTGACGTTGGGCGGCGACACTCACAAGGAAACCCTTCGAAAGAGCCTCGCAATGGGCGTCGATAAGGCGGTTCTTCTGAAAGATGATTCACCGAGGGATTCGTATTCGGTTGCGCGTGCCCTTGCCGATTACCTGAAAGAGATCGCCCCCGACGCAATATTCTTCGGAAAACAGTCGATCGACAGTGACGACGGGGCGGTGGGAGGAATGGTTGCCGAAATGCTGGGATTTCCGTCGGTTTCGGTTGTGGTGAAACTTGAGGTCCGTGATGGGACGGCCGTGGCCGAACGGGAAATCGAGGGCGGCCATGAAAAGGTCGAAATCAAGCTCCCTGCCGTTTTTACCGCACAAAAGGGGCTCAATGAACCGCGGTATCCCTCATTGAAGGGAATCATGGCGGCAAAAAGCAAGCCGATCGAAGAAAAACCTGCAACCCCCGTATCGAACAAACTTGACGTCCGTGTCATGAAGAAGCCTGCAGGCAAGAGTGCCGGCAAAATCATCGGTGCGGATGCGACGGCGGTACCGGAGCTTGTGAAGCTCCTTCATGAAGAGGCAAAAGTCATCTGAGTTCACTCGAACACTCAATCCTCCGATAGTGATATGAAAATACTGGCATTTGCAGAGCAACGAGACGGACAATTCAAGAAGGCGGCCTTTGAGGTGATGAAGGCGGCAGCCACTTTGGCTGCAGAGACGCAGGGTCAGGCGTTGGGCTTGGTCGCAGGCGACCGGGTCAAATCGATGAGTTCCTCTCTCGGAGGGTACGGAGCGGTGAAGGTTCTGGCGGCAGAAGACTCCCGTCTGAAATTTCCGTCCAATGCTTATGCGGAAGTAATAGCCCAGGTTGCAAAGAAAGAGAAAGCCGACGTCGTCTTCTTCTCGGCGACCTCGATGGGAAAAGACCTTGCACCGCGGGTTGCGGTGAAGCTTAATGCGGGCCTTGCAGCGGATTGCACTGCGCTGAGAGTCGAGGGCGGAGATCTGGTGGCAACGCGGCCTGTTTTTGCCGGAAAAGCATTGACCGAGGTTACAGTAACATCAGCAGTGAAAGTCTTCACGTTGCGGCCGAACGTCTTCTTGACGGGCGAGAGCAGCGGTGCCGCGGCGCCGGTGGAAGACGCGGGCGTGTCGCTTTCGGATGATCACTTTGGCGGTTCAGTGCGGGAGGTGACACAGGCAAGCGGAAAGCTTGACGTCGCCGAGGCAGACATCATCGTATCGGGCGGTCGGGGATTGAAGGGTCCGGAGAATTTTGCCATGATTGAAGAGCTCGCCTCGGTTCTCGGGGCGGCCGTGGGGGCCTCGCGCGCTGTGGTCGATGCAGGATGGAGGCCGCACGACGAGCAGGTTGGGCAGACAGGGAAAACCGTTTCGCCCTCACTGTACATTGCGGTGGGAATTTCAGGCGCCATTCAACACCTTGCGGGAATGTCCTCGTCCAAGTATATTGTTGCAATCAACAAGGACAAAGATGCTCCCATTTTTCAGGTAGCGGACTACGGCATTGCGGGGGATGCGTTCGAGGTTGTGCCGGCTCTGACGAAAGAAGTGAAGAAGCTCCTGGGGAAATAGCAAAGACGTTCTTGTCGGAAGGAGAAGTTGCGTGGAGAGAATTCAGGTTGACATACTGGGTTTGTCGACGAGCCCTTCGGCAGGCGGTGCCTACGCATTGATCTTGAAGGAGGTCAACGGCGCGCGGAGACTCCCCATCATCATCGGAGCCTTTGAGGCGCAATCGATTGCCCTTGAGATGGAAGGAATCAAGCCTCCCCGCCCCCTGACCCATGATCTGATCAAGAGCATCATCGATTCCCTGGGAGTTGCACTGACGGATGTCTTCATCAATGAGTTGAAGGACGGAACCTTCTATGCCCGTCTGAATCTCGACAGCCAGGAGATCGACTCCAGACCCAGCGATGCCATAGCACTTGCCGTCCGCTACGGAGTACCGATCTTTGTCGCCGACAGAGTCATGGATGAAGCCGCATTTATCCCTGAAAACGATGAACCTGAAAAACCTTCCGCACCACCGGCTGAGCCGGCTTCGCCGGAAACCGCCGCAAAGCCGAAACTGAGCAAGCTGGAACAGCTCGAGCATCAGCTGAAAGAGGCGATTGCCAAAGAAGACTACGAACGCGCCGCAAAATTGCGCGATGAGATAAGAAAGCTCCAGGCCCGTAACTCTTGAAACTTCCCCTAACGAGCATCGCATTCAATTTCCGTGCGCGGATTTTTGTCGCAGCGGGCGTACTGACAATCTTCCTTGTTGTGGCAGTATGGGGAATCGCAGCGGCCCAGGTGGAATCAACCCCCCAACCGGCCCCGACAGATTCCCTGCGCACATCTGTGCGCGAACTGATCGCACAGGGAGACATCTTTGCCTCGAAATACTTCGATAACCGGGCTGCGCTTGAGCTGTACAACCGCGCCCTCACCATCGAGGCGGGCAATGCCGACCTCCTCTGGCACATCAGTCAAGCTTACGTCGATATCGGGGAGCACCTTCCCACAGCAAGTGACGAGGAAAAGGACCTGCAGCTGGCTACGTATGAGAAGGCCCTCGATTTTGCGGGAAGAAGTGTCATTGCGGATCCGCGGAATTCCATGGCGTTGACCAGGCGCGCGATTGCCGTCGGTCATATCTCACTCTTCAAGGGATTGTGGGAAACAGTGGGGCTGTTGAAGGATATGAGGTCCGATCTTGACCGGGCAGTGGCCATCGACAGTACCAACCATCTTGGGATCTTCTGGCTTGGAAGAACGCACATGCGCGTGACGGATCGGCCCTGGATCTTCCGCTGGCCCCTCGGCCTGGGTTGGGGAAGCAGAACGGAAGCTCTGCGCTTGTTTGAACGGGCAATCGGACTGCGGGGGGATATCATCGAGTACAGAATCGAATACGCTAAAGGGCTTGTCGACGAGGGTGAGTATGAAAAGGCAAGGGTACAGCTGCTTTTGATTCCAAATCTCCCCACCCAGGATGAAGACGACGAACGTTATCGCCGGGAAGCTCACGAGTTGTACGCCCTCATCAAAGACGAAGACTGATCTTCTCTTCGGCTCCCTCTTTCCGCACATCATTCCGCCAACCTAGTTTCGTAACTACGGACCTTTCTTCTCAGCAGCGCGTCGAAGCGACCTGTGCTCCAGGATTGCGCTGAGGCCCATCAGCACAATGCCAAGGACAAACGGAAGGACGCTCTTGATCTCGAAGAGTGCCCCCGCGACAACCGGTGCAATGACCATGCTTGCCGCCATGAGCGAACTCATGATGCCGAGAATCTCCCCCTTCATATGCGGCGGCGCAAGGCCGGCAACGCGGCTGGTAATAACGGCCCGCAGATTCGACTGGGCGCTCGCGATGAGAATGATCGCCAGGAAAAAGAGCGGGAGGATACTGAGCGCCATGAGGATCAAACTAATGCACAGGACAATCGTCATGGCGTATTCCAGCACCGCTTCTGAAAAATGCTTCAGCCAGACGTGCTTGAGCAGAAATCCCTGGTTGAAGGCGGTGAAGACGCCCATGGCAGAGAATAGCAATCCGGTGGCGAACGACCCGAATCCGAACGCTTCCTGAACGAAGAGGGCAAAAATCGTCTGAACCGACATGAAAGAGATTCCGAAGAGTATCCAGTTCAGAAAGAACGGGCGGAGTTCGACGTTCATTGCGGCCCGGGCAAGCGGTGCAAGAGGATTGATCGAGAGAAGCATGGAGCGATCACGGCGCGTATTGGTTTCGCGAACATTGAGGGAGGTCAGCAGAACATTCACGCTAGCAAGTCCGCCGGCAACCCAGAAAGGAAAAGAATGGGAAACCGTGCTCAGGACGCCGCCAATGAGGGGTCCCAGCATAAACCCGATGCCGAAGGAGGCGCCGATGAGTCCGAGGTTCGCTGCGCGGTCCTTTTCGTCTGTCGAAATATCGACCAACGCACTTTGTGCGACGGTGAAGTTCCCGGCAGCCGCGCCGTCGATGATTCTGCCGATGAAGAGGAGCACAATCGAGTCCGCCGCTGCGAAAACGAACCACCCGATAGCCGTGCTGGCAATGCTGAAAATAAGTACGGGCCGGCGGCCGATCTTGTCTGAAAGAGCACCGAGAAAAGGACTGCTGACAAACGCAAAGAGAGCGAATGAAGAAAAGAGAAGGGTGACCGTGAAAGCCGAAGCACCGAATGACGTTACATAGAAAGGGAGGATGGGGATGACGATGCCAAAACCAAGGACATCAACGAGGACCGTAAGGAGAATGGTGATTTTTTCTTTTTGCATTGATGGAAATCATGTGCCACATTCGTGTACTACAGGAAGCCCCGGCCTGATGCCATGACAAAAACCTCAAAACAACCCGCTTTGCTTCTCGGTGCTCACATGTCCATTGCGGGCGGAGTGGCGACGGCGGTGGAACGGGCTGTGAGCATCGGCTGTACGACGTTTCAATTGTTCGTGAAGAACAACACCATGTGGAAAGGGGCTCCTCTTACCGAAACGGACGTGACAACCTACAAAGAGCTTCTTTCGAAAGCAAGAATGGGTCCGATCATTGCGCACGGCACATTCCTGGTCAATCTCTGTGCACAGAACAAATCCTTTCTCGAAAAATCGCGGACGACGTTGAAAGACGAGCTCGACAGGTGTGAACGATTGGGGATCGAATACCTGAACTTTCATCCCGGCTCCCATATGGGAGCGGGAGAGAAGGAAGGAATCAAACGAATCGCGGAATCGATCAACCTTCTTCACGCTCAAACCCCCGGTTACCGGGTCAAAACGGTTCTTGAGACAACGGCGGGGCAGGGCACTGCGTTGGGATACCGGTTTGAACAGCTTCGTTCGATCATCGACCTCATTGATGAACGGCAACGAATGGCGGTGTGCATCGACACGTGTCATGTTTTTGCGGCGGGGTACGACCTGTCGACAGAAGAGGGTTACGAATCATCCTTCGCCGATTTCGAGACAATGATAGGGCTCGACCGTCTCGTTGCTTTTCACGTGAACGACTCGAAGAAGGAGTGCGGTTCCAGAGTGGATCGTCACGATCATATCGGCAAAGGCTGTATAGGACTCGGCGGCTTCAGTCTCCTGATGAATGACCCAAGATTTGCACATCTTCCGAAGATTCTCGAAACCCCCAAGGGACCGGAAATGAGGGAAGACGTGGAGAATATGCGGGTATTGAGGGAGATGGTGGGCAAGGTCAAAAGTCAGAAGTCGGAAATAAGAAGCAAGGAGTAAGACAGGATCTGGAAGCGTCTTTCTCTGATGACTGAGTACTGACAACTGATAGCTGATTGCCGAACGTTGAAAGCTGAACGCTGATATCTTTCCTCCCTGTTGACTCCAACTCCGCTCCGCAGTACATTACCCGAGGGTCGCTCATGACTGAATCGACAACATTGAAAGATCTCCTCGCGGAAAACACCCGGGTCGGTGACCTCGGTGTTTCGATGGGGAACGAATGGGTCCGTTGCTACGCCTGCGGCCACCGATGCAAGATACCGCCGGGCAAGGACGGCATTTGCCGCGTGCGGTTCAACCGCGGGGGAAAGCTCTACGTTCCGTGGGGATATGTGGCGGGATTACAGCTTGATCCAATCGAGAAGAAGCCTTTCTTCCACGCCTATCCGGGCTCGAAGGCGCTCAGCTTCGGGATGCTCGGGTGCGATTTGCACTGCGGATATTGTCAGAACTGGGTGACGTCGCAAGCCTTGCGCGATCCCGCCGCGGTGGGCGGCCCTGAACCTGTCACCCCTGAACAGATCATTGACCTCGCCCTCCGAAAGCATGCAACCGTCGTCACGAGCACCTACAATGAGCCGCTCATCACCACCGAATGGGCCGTTGAGATCTTCAAGCTTGCGAAGAACGTCGGCCTGACAACCTCGTACGTCTCGAACGGAAACGGGACACCGGAGGTTCTTGATTACGTCGGGCCGTGGCTCGACCTCTGCAAAGTGGACCTGAAAGGTTTTCGCCAAAAGTCGTATTCGCAGCTTGGCGGAGTGCTGCAAAACGTCCTCGACACGATCAAATCGCTTCATGATCGCGGCATTTGGGTCGAGATTGTCACCCTCGTTGTTCCGGGGTTCAACGACTCCGACGCGGAACTGAATGACATTGCGAAATTCCTGGTTTCCGTTTCTCCCGATATCCCCTGGCATGTGACCGGTTTTCATGCCGATTACCGAATGACAGACCCCGACGATACATCTTCTTCAACGCTTGTCCACGCAGCGAACATCGGATATGAGGCCGGCCTCAAGTTTGTGTACGCCGGGAACCGGCCGGGAGAAACCGAAGGGTACGAAAATACGCTCTGTCCGCAGTGCCGCGAGGTGCTGATTGAGCGATGGGGATTCCAGGTTCGGAAGAACCTTCTGAAGAAGGGGGCTTGTTACAAATGCGGAACAGCCCTTGCAGGCCGATGGAGCCTATCTGCTGAAGCCTGACCTATTCAACCTCTAACGCTGAACTCTCCAATGATCTTTCCGGTTCTGTGACCATCGGTTTCCGTGTATTAGAGGAGAAATCCATGCAAACCGTCAAGTTTCGCGGTATGGTCTTGTCTCTCGTCGCCGTAATCATCAGCTCATGCGATAGCGGCCCTTCGACTCCTCCCGAGCTCGTGCAGGCCGCGGCTCTCGTCGAACACTTCACAACTCCGTCCGTACTGGAGCGTTCCACATTTCCGGTTGTCATTCCTCATGGGACGCCAAAACAGTTTGTGAGCTGGCTTTTTTCACAAATTGGGACGGCAGAATGGCCCTTGACGAAAGAACAGTCGATGCGTGAACTTGGAGATGCATATGTTCCGGGAATACCCACCTTGCCGGACGGTGTATCCTATTTTCATACGAAACCCGACAGTGCCCGAGGAAGACAGATCGTCGTGAAATGGGACGATGCCCGCGGAGTTGTGATCGTTGAAGGGTATCTTGATCCAAAACAGCCTCCGATGCTGATAAAAGAATATGTGCTTCCAAAAGTCACATCGACAAACGAGCTGGCCCGGATCACGGCCCAAAGCAACATCGAGATGGGTGCATCGTTCCAGGCTTTCTAGAGTGCACCATGCCCAGAGCGATAATGATCTATCCGTTCGTTGGCGGTCTTGTCGGCTATGTCGGAGCACGATTGGCCGGGATTGAAGACGGCCTCGCGATATTTGGCATAGCGATCTTCACCATGATCGCCGCCACTGTCGGCGGTCTTTTCCTCAGCCGGAGGTCCGGCAGATAATCTCACACAAGGAGGTCTCATGAGGCGCTTTCTTCGAATCGCGATCCTGTTTATCCTTCCCGTAATTCTCCTCGCTCAAGACGGAGTGCCGCTCTTCACGCGCGACTTTCCGCCCCAGGAATTTGCGGAACGGCGTCAAAAGATCTACACGGCAATCGGCAAGAACCTGGCGCTCATGCAGGGAGCTCCGAGCCCCGCGGGGTACACCAGATTTCGGCAATCGAACGAATTCTACTACGTCTGCGGCATTGAAGTCCCTCATGCGTACCTGCTGATGGACGGGGCGACGCAGCGAGCGTCACTGTATCTTCTTCATCGCAATGAATCGCGCGAACGGGCCGAAGGGAAGCTCCTGTCTGCAGAAGATGCCGACCTGGTAAAATCCCTTTCCGGGGTCGATGCCGTATTTCCCATTGAAATGCTCGCGGAACATTTGGGCCGATCGATGCGGGGACGCGAAACAAGAGCACTCTATACGCCCCTGCAGCCGCCGGAAGGATTTGCGATGAGCCGCGATCTGGCCGTGAGGGCAAACACCGACGCCGCGTCCGACCCGTGGGACGGAACAACACCGCGACAGGAGAGTTTTGTCAGGCTGCTGAAGAGTCGGTTTCCGATTTTCGAAATCAAAGATCTTTCCCCCCTTCTTGACGAGATCAGACTCATCAAGAGTGCCAGAGAGATCGACGTTATCAGGAAGTCGACGCGGCTTTCAGGTCTCGCGCTTATCGAGTCGATGCGTTCCACGCGCCCGGGTGTCGTCGAGTTTGAGCTGGATGCGGTCTCCAAGTATATCTATTACAGAAACGGAGCGCAGGGAGAGGCATACTATTCACTGGTCGCGAGCGGTCCAAATGCCGCCATTGGACATTATAACGCTGGAAAACGTACGATGAAGGACGGCGATTTCCTCCTGATGGACTTTGGGCCTGATGTCGGTTATTACATGAGTGATTTGACAAGGATGTTTCCTGTGAACGGAAAATTCAACGGCTGGCAGCGCGAGCTCTATGGGGTCTATCTTGGATTCTACAAGGCGATCCTCAACGCGATCAAGCCCGGGAAAACAGCCCAGGCGATCAAACAGGAAGCGTTGAAGGAAATGGATCAAATCCTGAGCCGCGCAAAGTTTTCGAAGCCCCTGTACGAGAACGCCGCAAAGACGTTTGTCGAGAATTACCGACGCGGGGCGGAAAGCCCGCAGACAACGCTCGGACATTGGGTGGGAATGTCGACGCACGATGTCGGCTGGTGGACGGGGCCCCTGAAGGCCGGAATGGTCTTCACGATCGAGCCGGCCCTTCGCGTCAACGAAGAACAGATCAACATTCGCCTCGAGGATATGATCCTGATAACGGACCGCGGAGCCGAGAACCTTTCCAGTTTCGTCCCCATGGAGATCAATGATATCGAGAAGGTCATGGTGGAGGAGGGAATGTTGCAGCGATATCCGATGGACGGCTGGAAGTAAGAAACGAAAAGTCAGAAGTCAAAAGTCAAAAGCAGGAATAATTCTTATTTTCTCAACATTTCAAATCTGAGGGATTGACCCTTTCTCGAAGTTGGCAATTTTGGCCGCACGAAGGCAGGCATAAGTCCGTTCTGCACAGGAAAAACGCCAGAGGGCTTTGGCACGAAGGTTGCCAAAACGGTGTCACAACGCCATCAGCAACGATGAATGGCAGTGCACGGTGTACACCCAGTCAAAGAAAGGCCTATCAATGAAAAAGTCCCTTATCGTAGCAATGGCAGTTCTTCTCTTGATACCTGTTGTTGCGCAACAGCGCAAGGTTGAAGGAAAGGGAGAGGAATACCACCACGCAATGTATCTTAACCTCAAGCATTCCGCAGATGAAGCTCAGGCGCTTTACAGCCAGATTAGCCTCAATCGCGATCTCAACATGGAAATTGCGAATCAGCATTTTGAGGAAATCTGGAACAGTCTCGACGCGGTTCGCGTTCAGCATGCCATGATCCACAAGACGTTTGGAGAGCAACAGTCGACCCTCGTCGCAGAGAACCATGAAACGATACTGAAATCCTACGACAAGGCCATTGACGCCTGCAAGATTCTGAAAAAGGAGATGGGGAATGGGAAGCCTGATATCAACGTGCTTCGCACGCAGTCCGCTCTGGTGTATCAGAATACGCTCAAAGCCGCGACAGAGCATATGGAAGGGATGAAGAAACTCGGCATCCCCATGATGCAAGCTCCTCTGTGAACTCAACAGCATTCAACAAGCCGCTTCGAGCAACACCGGAGCGGCTTTTTTGTTTTGGGGAAAAGGGGTATTTTGGGAAGCAGAAATTGGGAACGGGAATTTAGAATCTAGAATTCAGAATTCTAACCTGCCTACGTTCGCCTGTGGCTGACTTCGGAGGCGGAACCTTAAACCTGAAACTCGAAACAATTGCAGGTGTACCATGGCAAACTACAACGTTCGACAGGAAGCAGTCCGCACCGGAATCAGCTTTGGCTCGGCGCTCGCGATTGTGATCAGCTGGACAGCAAACGAGTCCATCATTTGGGCGATCATCCACGGTCTGCTCTCGTGGCTCTATGTCATTTACTATATCATTCGATACTACTAAACCGGGAAACCATCAATGAAGCGATCAGTGCTCTTTTGGATCATTGCGTTTGTTATAACAATTGCCAGCGGAATCTATCAACGGCTCACCGGTCCCACCTACTCGTTAAGCGGCACAACGACGTTCGAAGATATGTCGATCAGCTATCGGTTTGACCGGAGCTCAGCGGGCGCATCAGATGCGCCAGTCGCTCTGCCGGTGGAAGATGCAGATGCGCGAGCGACGCTGCTGTGGAGGCCTCATGAAAGCGGGGATCTCTTTGCGGAGGTGCCGATGGAATACAGCAATGGAGCATTTCGTGCGGTGCTTCCCGGCCAGGAGCCCCTTATGAAACTCGATTACCAGGTCCGGCTTGAAAGGAACCAAGAGATACTGCTTGTTCCGCCCGAGCCGGTCACCATTCGGTTCAAGGGCGAAGTGCCGATGTGGGTCATCATTCCCCATGTGCTCGCGATGTTCGCTGCAATGTTGTTCTCCCTTCGTGCAGGACTTGAATCCTTCATGCCGGAACCGGCTTATACCAGGCTTGTATTATGGACGCTCGGCTTTCTCGTCCTCGGCGGATTCGTGTTTGGGCCGCTTATGACACGCTATGCATTCAATCTCTGGTGGACAGGGTGGCCGGTCGGCTCGGACATGACAGACAACAAAACCCTTCTTGCGTTGTTAGGGTGGATTGTGGCCGCAGCGGGATTGAAGTGGTCAAAAAGCGGTCGGGAATGGATTCTCGCGGCAGCGGCTCTGATGTTGGCGATCTTTCTGATTCCCCACAGTATTTCGTAATATCATCAAAGCGAAAGGATGGGATCAATGAGACGTTCTTCGGCGACCGTCATGGGGAGCATTCTTGTGCTCTGCACATGGGTATCCGCGCAGGAAACCACCTCGAAGATCACAAAAGAAATGGTGCGCGCGGCAGAACCGATCATCAGGTTGGAATTCACCGATGCCGAGCGGGACTCAATGCTGGAGAATGTGGAAGAGCATGCTGCCGCATATGAGCACCTGCGCAGCCTCACGATCACAAATAGCGTTCCTCCTGCAATCACGTTCAATCCGATCCCCGTCGGCTTCGCCTTTGAGAAGGGACGAAAGCCGTTCAAGACAAGCAGCTCCGGGAACGTCAAGCGTCCGGCAAACCTGGAAGATGTTGCCTTCTGGTCAATCGGCCTGCTCTCAGAATTGGTCCGGACGCGGAAGGTCACCTCGGTTGAGCTCACGGAAATGTATCTTGGGCGGTTGAAGAAATACGGCCCGATGCTCCAGTGCGTCATAACCCTCACCGAAGAACGCGCCATGGAAGAGGCCGGGCGTGCTGATCGCGAGATCAAAGCAGGGAAATATCGCGGTCCGTTGCACGGCATACCGTACGGGATCAAGGACCTCCTCTCGACCAAAACGCACAAGACCACCTGGGGAGCGATGCCGTACAAGGATCAGGTTATCGATGAAGACGCGACAGTGATCAAAAAGCTGGGGGAGGCAGGTGCGGTACTGGTTGCCAAACTGACACTCGGGGCCCTGGCGTGGGGCGACGTGTGGTACGGCGGAATGACGCGCAATCCCTGGAATTATGAACAGGGCTCAAGCGGATCTTCTGCCGGACCGGCTTCGGCAACGGCGGCAGGACTTGTTGCCTTCGCGATCGGTTCTGAAACCTACGGTTCAATTGTCTCTCCGTCAACGCGTTGCGGCGTCACGGGGCTGCGTCCGACCTACGGCAGAGTGAGCCGCACGGGGGCGATGGCCCTGAGCTGGTCCATGGACAAGCTTGGTCCAATGTGCCGGGCGGTGGAAGACTGCGCCATAGTTCTAAACGCAATCGTCGGACCTGATGGGACCGACCAGACACTTTACGATGTTCCGTTTAACTACACTTCGAATGTTGATCTCAGGAAACTCAGGATTGGCTACGTCAAGTCGGAATTTGACAGCGTGCGGGGCAACAAGGAGAACAGCGATGCGGTTCTCGAGGCGTTAAAGCGCCTTGGCGCGAAGCTGATTCCAATCGCCGTTCCTGATCGCGTCCCTGTCGGCGATCTTTCCATCATCCTCTCGGCCGAAGCCTCAGCCGCGTTCGATGAGCTGACGCGCTCTGGGAGGGATGACCTCATGGTGCGCCAGATCAAGAACGCGTGGCCCAATTCATTCAGGTCTTCCCGGCTCATCCCCGCCGTGGAGTATCTTCAAGCGAACCGCGCCCGCTATCTTCTCATTCAGGACATGCAGCGACTGATGGAGAAGGTGGATGTCTACGTAACGCCATCATTCGGAAAGAGCCTTCTGCTTACCAATCTCACAGGGCATCCCTGCGTCGTTCTTCCCAATGGGTTCAACAAAGAAGGCTCGCCGACGAGCATCTCTTTCATAGGGAATCTGTTCCGCGAAGGGGTCCTGTTGGGAGTGGCCAAGAAATATCAGGATGCGACTGATTTTCATCTGAAGCATCCAACACTGCAGGAGTAGAAAAAGGCTCCGGGTACGAAGTGCAGGGTGCGAAGTACGAGGTGTTGGGAGAGGACCTACTGCGCAGAGTCGAGGGAAAAGAGATAGATGGTGTCCCGTTCGAGGAAATCAAACGTCCGGATAAACTTAAACCGGGTCTTTTCCATTCGTTTGAGGATCTCCTGCTTCGTGAGGAAGTGGTCTCTCCAGGATGATCGCTTGCCGGGATCGGTTTCGATGAATGCCATGGGTGCCCCGGGTTTCATGCCAGGAATGACGTTTTTCATCCATTCTTCCGAATCCTCGATGTGGTGAAAAACGTTCACCATGATTACCATGTCGAGCTTGCCGGGTGGAAACATAGGGTCGTCGGTTTCGGCAAGGATCGTTTCGATGTTGCCGACCTCCTCCTTTTTCATTCTTTCCTGCAGCTTTTCCAGAGCATCCTCATCGATATCGTTTGCATACACCCTCCCCCCGGGCCCCAAGCGGCCGGCGAGATGAAAAGTGAAGTATCCGTCTCCGGCCCCAGCCTCTCCAATGATCATCCCGGCTCTGATCCTCAGTGAATCCATAATTGCTTCAGGTTGCTGCCACGAGTCCCGTCGCCGGTCCTGACCGAAAAGAAGTCCGGAAACAAGCAGCAGGGAAATGAAGACCAGGGAACACTTCTTTCGAGAGCACCGGTTCATTCTTTCTTTGCCTCCCGGGTTTCAAACCGTGTCACGCGGCGGTGCTGTAAGCCGGTCATCGTGAACGTTCCCCGTGTTCCTGGTATTTGCCGGTTCGAAAAGCATCACCTCCACTTCCTCATCTGCCACAGGCCGGTGCTCAACCCCGCGCGGGATAACCATGAATTCTCCTTCCCTCAACTGAACTGACCGGTCGCGGAACTCGATCCGAAAACGCCCGCGCCATACGAGAAAGAGCTCATCGGCGTCGTCGTGGTTGTGCCATACAAACTCACCCTTGAACTTGACGAGCTTGACCTCCTGGCCGTTCAATTGTGCTACGATTTTGGGCCGCCAATGTTCCGTGATATGGGTGAATTTCTCCGCAATCTGCACCTTGTCCATACCTGTTCTCCGCGTTGTAGGTCAGTCCGGTTCCATGAGCTGCTTGCAGCCGGTGATGCTATTTGATCGGCAGGAAATCTGAGGTCATATTGGCCACTTCGCCATCGCCTGCCTGCGGAATCGGGTCGACAAAAATTCTCATCGCGCAGCCGAATCTCTCATTGTAAGTAACTTCGACAATCGTCGAAGGTCTTGCACGCGATGTCTCGATGAATGAAAGAGACCGTCAATAGAGAGATGTGCATTGGCATAAACAGGCGGACCGGCGTATCGAGGGGAGGAATGGAAAAAACGGAGTCGGCGAGTACGACGATCTGCATCCTGCGGGCCCCGTTCGGACAATAACACTGCCTTTGCTGAATGATCGTGTAGTCGCGGATTCCGCGCGATTCCCAGAGGATCCGATGGTCCAAATCAATGTGTTCCTTTGTCGGCGCAAAAAGGGCTCAACGAAACGAGGACAAGCAGCAATATCTGTCCATAGGTTCTTCTCATAGGTCGTCAGGCACGCGGTAAGCCTCAATATTCGAGATTGTCGGACAGGCATTCGCAGTCATGTTCACCGTGAGCGTCCTGGTTTGAACTGTCTTCCATCGGACGATTCTTCTGTTCCCGATCGTGGTTCCGCGCGCGACCTCGACGTTTTCATCGGTCTTAACGACGAACGATTTCACACGCTGGCCCAGGGGAATGTATTCCTGGATCAGCAGTGCATTGACCTCTGTCGGTTTTCCCAAATCGATGGTCAGTAACGCCTGCTTGATATTGTCGTCGGTTGCCCAATACGTATCAGGATTCTGATCGATGGCCATCAGTGCCGAGAAGATCTCTTCGCCGCCGCGGGTGTTTGAAGCCCCGGCAACGGCGTCTCGGGCAAGATTGTTCGAGAAGCCCTCGTCAAGATATTTCCTAAGCTCAAGGAGACGCGCGGCATCGTGCTCATGGATCAGGCCCCGTTTGTCGGGAGGAAGGTTGAGGAGGAAATTGCCGTTCATGCCGACAGAATGATACCAGTTGTCGATCAACCGGCCCAATGATTTCACCTTGTCGTCTTCCGACTGATGGTAGAACCATCCCGGCCGGATTGAAGTATTGACCTCAGCCGGGATCCAGAGCTCACCGTCTTCGTGTCCCGATTGGAGCTGGTCGGTGACGTCGGGTACGCCGGGATAGAAGATTCCGCTCTTCACGGTGGACCAATTCGTTTCTCCCGCATACCCTTGTTCGTTGCCGATCCAGCGGACATCAGGCCCGCCGTCGCTGAACATGCAGGCATCAGGCTGAAGCTTCCTGACGACGCTCCGAGTGTGTTCCCAGTCGTAGTACGAAGTGTTGTCGATCCTTCGTGTTTCCCGGGCCCCGCCGTAGTATCCGTCGCCGCCGTTTGCGCCGTCAAACCATACTTCGAATACCTCTCCGTAGTTCGTGAGGAGTTCGCGGAGCTGATTGCGATAGTAATCAAGATACGCCGGAGTCCCGTACGCGGGGTGGTTGCGGTCCCAGGGTGAAAGGTAGATCCCAAGCTTCAATCCGTATTCATCGCAAGCCTGCTGAAGCTCACTCAGAACATCTCCCTTGCCGTTCTTCCACGGAGAGTTCTTCACGGAATGTTCCGTGTACTTCGAGGGCCAGAGGCAAAAGCCGTCGTGGTGTTTTGCCGTAATAATAATTCCCTCCATCCCGCCTTCTTTGGCCACTCTGGCCCATTGACGGCAATCCAGTTGCGTCGGGTTGAACACCGATTCGGGCTCGTCGCCGAATCCCCATTCCTTATCGGTAAACGTGTTAGGGCCAAAATGGATGAAAGCGTAGTACTTCATCCGGTGCCATTGAAGTTGGCGCTCACTTGGGACGGCGCCAAAAGGGGGCGGCGGAGTTGTCCTCACGCAGCCGCAAAGAAAGACGAAAAGAGGAAACGCTATTTGCAGGGAGATTTTCATCATGGGTACAACATCCTATACCATCTCTTCGTTCAGCGCGCGGAGGGCGGCGTATTCTGCGTGGAGGCTTGTGGTGTCAAAAACTGGAACCGGGATCTTCGCGGGCTTGACAAGCATCGAAATCTCCGTGCAGCCGAGAATGATCCCTTGGGCCCCCTGGGCGATGAGTCGGTCAATGATGCGATGGTATTCGCTGCGCGAGCTCTCCACGATTGTTCCAACGCAAAGCTCATCGAAGATCACGCGGTGGATTTCAAGCCGATCGTATTGTTCCGGAACCAGGATGGTCAAACCGTGCTTCTGTCGGAGCCGATCAATGTAGAAATCCTCTTCCATTGTGAATCTCGTACCCAACAGCCCAACCGTCGAGATCTTCGCCTTTTTGACCGCCGCGGCCGTAGGGTCGACAATGTGGAGGAGCGGAATCGAAACGGCCTGTTCAATAGCAGGAGCGACCTTGTGCATGGTGTTGGTGCAGATCACGAGGAGCTCCGCGCCTGCCTGCTCCAGAGAGGAGGCCGCCTGCGCCAGAATGCGGCCGCATTCTTCCCAACGTCCTGTCCGTTGCAGAATCTCTATGTCGTGGAAATCGACACTGTGCATGACAATCTTCGCCGAATGAAGGCCTCCAAGACAATTCTTGATGGTCTCGTTGATGATCCGGTAATAAGGTATCGTCGATTCCCAACTCATTCCCCCCAACAGTCCAATTGTTTTCATTGCTTTGCCAGTCCTTTTGAAGAGCACATCAAAGTCAAAATAACTTCAATTTGGACTTAGATGCAACCGGTCGGAAATCCTTATGGATGCAACTGTGCTGTGGTATGAGTAGGCTCAATACATCAGAGAGCGGGGGCGAACTTTTTCCAACGATTAAGGGGAATGAATGATGAACTCTAAAAAGAATCTTTCGCGAGTGCAACAGAAGTCAACACAATCTGCTTCTTGGATACCGGGATGCCTGCTCACCTGAAGACCCGTTGCTCTCCCATTCTCCCCGTGGCAGCGTATTCAAACGGATTCAGCGGTGTGAAAGTCCCCCTGAGTACCGCAAACCTATGCTCTGCGTGGTCATAGTCTGAATCGCTGTCGTTCCAAGAAATCAAATGGTAGTCTCTGAATGATCCGGAATAGATCAACTCTTCCCGAAAGCAATGATTGCTGATTTCTCTGAAATCGACAATGCTCCACGAGACTGAATCTGGGGTCGCTAATGCAGGGAATTGACCCCTCGTGATTGTTGTACAGTTCTCTCCACTCATTCGCCCGGCAGTGCAGGCAGGCAGAAAGAGAATAACCACAAGATATTTCAGCATGAGCGTTCTCCCCGGTGGTTAAGAGAAATCCCTTGCGCGAGATCAATCTGTTGGGCCTGACGTACGCGACGTGGCCCGGCGAAGTCTGCATTGAGGCTGAGCTGCGAGCTTGTCGAGCAGTCGAAGCCTCAAGACGTTCGCGACGATCTCTGATGGCTGCTTCAGGGATTGTCTGCTACGGTACACTTTTTACTCCGTGCAAATCTCCTACACGATACCACATCATCTCGGCCGCACGACAGCTCTTGCACTCCCCAAAAGCTTTCGAGTCTCCCAAGGCCGGGAGTTGTCCTGCCTGTTTAACAAAATAGCTATTTCTCCTCATGTGGGCAATGATGATGGGATGAATGACTCAATAGTAATTGGCTAAAACGAACCGATTTCAGCAATCTTCATTCTGATTCATGCAATTAACAGCAGCCGTTGTATCATCTGCTTTGAAGATACTTGTTAGGTATCGGTATCCCCTGAAGTCTGAAGAATGTCAATTGGTCGATATATCCCCTTTGGAAGACAATCAAGCCATTTTTCAACTGGAAGAGGACAGCATCAGGTGATAGAGCGCCGTAAGGCCTTCAATGCCCGCTGCATTGAATTTCTCAACCCATGTCTTGACAACTCTTGTGCCGGGGTCATGGTCGGTCCAATGGTGCATGAATAAGAACCAAGCGAGATACTGGAGCATCCCCTCACTCGCAGGAACGGGCCTTTATGGTGATCAGGGCTCCCAGGACGGCTCGCCCATATGATCCGCGCAGCTCCTTGAGATTGGCTTGGAAGCAGAACGTACGTCCGTTGATTACCACCTCTTCTTCCCGGAGGAGAAGCGGAGGCATCATTTCGGGACTGACAGCGGCAATCGGCTCGCCGTCTGCATAAAGGTCGAAGTTTGTGACCACGAAACCGCCTGCAAGCCTGTCCATGTTGACTTTCATGGCGATCTCGAAGGGCGGATTGTGGTGAACGTAGTGAACAATTGGAGGGGCAAGATCGAGCCTTTCGGGCCCAAAGCTGATCCTGAAGTCGTGGGACCATTCGAATGAAGCGTAGAGGGAATCCAGCGGTGCCGGATTCTCCGCCGCGCCGGCAATGCGGTGGGCCGTAAGGTCGATCAGGCCGGCCAGTCGGTCCATGGAGTCCTCGGTATTGATGATGAGCTTCAGAGAACCGTCCGTTGACGAATACACTCTCGCGTGGACGGAGAGCGTCATGACCTTCTGCCAGACCGACCCGATCACAATCAGGCCGGCATTCAGGGTTTTGCCCACTTCAAGATAATCTTCCAGCTCTATCAGATCATCGGGATCAACGCCTTCGTCATCGAGCGCTTCAACCACCGCACTTTCAGCCGGGACCTCGAACAGTTTCGTTGCGCCAAGAGCAGCATTCAACTTCGCCGCGAAGTCCTTGAGCATCTCCTTGTGTTCCACAGTCACATTGACATTCTTCATCCGCAGCACAGCGATCCTTCCCAGCGCGGGTCTTTCCTGTGCAGCAGCCGATAGTGGCAAAGAAAATGCCAGTATGACGATGAGGTATCCGATCTTCAACAGCGACAGTCCCGATTTCATGGCTGCTCCTATTTCTTTACCAGTTCGTCCTCTGCGACTACTTCAAGGATAGCGTATTTCCACACTGCGTAGACAAAAATCAGAGTACTCAGTATGACAAGAGCCGCCCAATAGAGGGCCAGCCCCAGGATGCCGAATGAGAGATACAGCCTGTCGGAAAACAAGGCGATGAGAAATACGAAAACTGCCATTGTCGTAAGGCTGTACCAAAAGTGCTTGCTGTATTTGGAGTTTCGCAGTCGGACGCCGCAGTTCTGGCACTTCAATTCTCCCTTAAACGACTGTGCCAATGTTACACCCTGCAGAGAGAAAGAATTGCGCACCCAGGTTGAGGCAGTCTGATGACATGAGGGACATATCATGAATCCTCCTTTAACCGTGACAGGCAAATATAACCGTTTTTGAGGGATGATGCCTTACTTATCGGGGAACTCGGCGGGTTCTTCGTAGAAGTCGATAAGGGAGTTCGTATAAACGCAGTTGTCTATCTTTGATATACCCTGGAAGATCTTCGGTTGTTTGGCACCAAGCGGGACCAGCATGAGCCGTGTCTTCCCTTTAGCGTCGAGATTTGTCCCCGCAACCGTTTGACTGTTGTCGAACCCCACGTCGAGGTAATACAGATAGGGAAGGATCCACTTCGTGTAATCCTCCTTGCTGATGCGGGAGAGGCTCGCCAGTTTCAGGTCGGGATCCTGCCTGATAATTGCATCGTGAAGCTCCACGGCGTTCAAAGGGAATCCGTTCATCATGGGCATGACATCCCACTGCGGATCCACGAAGGCCCATTTTTCAAAATCTTCAAGGAACACCTCGGTTGCGACATGAGCCGCAGCCACCGGAGCCACTTCAACGTCTTGGGTATAGAGTGCAATTGTCCTGGCCTTGAGTCCCACGGCATTCAGGCAGGCGGTGTTGACGATGGCGTACTCGACGCAGCGGAAATTTTTCCCGTTGCGAGCCTCCCGGAGTATCGTCAAGGCATCGCGTCGGGTCGGTTCATTCAGGCCGTCATGTTGCCAACGCATGTGGACCCAATGGAGGAGCCTGAGGGCCATGGCCGCATCATCACGCGAACCTCGAACGAGCGAATCGAGCCCATACGTTCGATTCAACGTCGAAAGGAATTCGTTCTTCGGATTGTCTTCGTAGCGAAGAAGATGTGTGTGCCCCCGGTGCGGGGATGCGTCATACAGAACCGGAGGAGAGGGAGAACGTTTGGAGGAATCGGAATCCGCCGGGAATGCTGCAGCTGCCGCGGTGGAAAAATGGAGGAGAAAGAAAATAACAACGAAAAACGTTTTCACAGCCACTTCGCTCTAGGAAAGCGGACCTTTCAAGTGCAACGATTCTGCCCCAGGGGCAGCGGAATATTCTCCTTCAATTGCATTCGCCGGGACCTTGCTATTTCCCCGAGTCCCGCGACCTGTCCTTCATGTGAAGAACGTATGTGCAGGCCGATAGTTTCATGGTGCTCCGGCCTTCCCGGAAGAATTATCGCAAGAAATGATACCTGACCCCGACAGAAAAGGCCGTTCCGCCATAATTATGGGTGTAGCCGGGGAAATTCCAGCCCAGATAGCTGAAATCAGTTTCAAAGAACGCCGTCAAGGGGAAAGAGGAGAGAAAGTATTCAGCGCCCATCCA
>Ga0209619_10000555_pt1 | contig 26512 bp, 19 predicted proteins | sample Rifsed16ft3_FD_184011 | JGI IMG/M metagenome (GOLD analysis project Ga0209619, IMG submission 184011) | Soil microbial communities from Rifle, Colorado, USA - sediment 16ft 3 (version 2) | ecosystem: Environmental > Terrestrial > Deep subsurface > Rock core/Sediment | place: Rifle, Colorado... | reverse complement strand
GGCGCCGGGTGGTCACCCTGGGGGGCACCAGGATGGCAGGCACGGCGCTGTCCACCCCGAGAGGACGCTCGAGTGTCTGGGCGACCTCCGGCACGCTCGGGCGCGTCGCCGGCTGTGGCTCCGGCAGCACCTGGGCGCCTAATCCCGTGGTAGCCTGGGCACGGGGCAGGGCGGCGGGCCGCCCGGCGGGAGCCGGCATGAGGTACGGTGTCACCCGGTCGTCCGGCGACCCGACTTCCATGGGTATCAGCATGATCTGGCGGGAACGCGGCGGCTCGGTGGCGATCGCCAACAGCACCAGGAACACGCCCACGTGCGCCACCAGGCTGAACGCCGTCCCAACCACCCCCCGCCGCCACCTGACGGAGCGCGTCTCCGGCCGGCGTTGCCGCCCAAAGAGACTGACGACAGCGTCCCTCACACCCCGTCCCCCCGGTGAGACGTGAGAGGTGAGAGGTAAGATGGACCGCTCACGTCTCACCTCTCACTGCTCACCGCCGGTGCGGCGTGCCCGGCGAAAAACGATTCGGCCGCGGATCGCACCGTCGCCCAGGGACCGATGACCCGCTGGGCGGGCGGCAGCGACGCCTGCAACGCCGCGCCGTAACGACGGCTCACCACGCGATGATCCAACAACACGACCACACCCACGTCGCTCCTCGATCGAATCAACCGGCCAAACCCTTGCTTCAATTTGAGGGCGGCGCGCGGAACCAGGTAGTGCGTGAAGCCGTCGAGCCCCTGCTCCGCCAGACGTTCGAGCCGCGCGGCCGTTAAAGGTTCGTTCGGCGCTTTGAACGGCAGCTTGGCGAGCAGTAGGACCCGGAGCGCGGGGCCCGGTACGTCCACCCCCTCCCAGAAACTGTCCGTCCCGAGCAGGATGGCCGAGCCGGCATCCCGGAACCGGCGCAGCAACTGGTCCCGCTGCCCTTCTCCCTGGACCAGGAGGGGCCAGCGGTGGGCCAGCGCGTGACGCACCCGGTCGGCCGTCCGGCGCAGCGCCGCGTGACTGGTGAAGAGCGCGAACATTCCCCCGTCCGACGCGTGCGCCAGCTGCACGATCGCCTGGGCCACGGCCTCATCATGTCCGGCCTCGTCGCTCCGCGGGTCCGGCAGGTCCGTCGGCACGCCGAACAGGCATTGGCTGGCGAAGTCGAACGGCGAAGGGAGCACCACCTGGTACTTGAGACGGGGAAACCCTTCACCCAGCCCCAGGCGTTCGGTGAGGAACGAGAAGTCGTCGCCCACGGCGAGCGTGGCGCTGGTCAACACGATGGACTCCACCCGGTCGAACAACGTCTCCCGCAGCACGCCCGCGAGGTCCAACGGCACCGAGGCCAACGCCACGGCGAACGGGGCGCGTCCCACCGCCCGCCCACCCCGCCGCTCGATCCAGCGCACGGCTGGGAGGCCCGGCTGTGGTCGCAGCGCGAGCAGCATGCCATCCAGCACCGCCTGCAGCCGTCGCACCACGCCACGCAGCTCCTGAACCCGCTGCGCCGGGCGGTCGTGGTCGCGATCGGCTTCCAGCCGGTCCGCCACCGTTTCCACGCCGTCCCGCAACCGGTTCAAGTTGGCCACCAGGTTGTCGAGGGCCACCTCCAGCCCCTGCGGCCAAATGGGGTCGGCGGCGAAGCCGTCGTTCAAGCGGTACACACTCTCGCCGCTCGCCGCCAGCCGCTCCGCCAGCAGGCGGAAGACTTCATCTGCGCCGATCTTGGCCTGGGCCACCTCCGGGAGCAGGGCCTGGCGCAGCAGGTCACCCGAGGCCTCGCTCACCGCCCCTCCCTCCATCGCCAGCTCACCCAACAGGGCGGGAATGAGCCCGCGTCCGTTCCGCTCCAGCCGGCCCAACAACCGCACCACCCCTCGCGCGCTCACGTGGGCGCCCAGGTGTTCCGCGGCGGCGTCCTCGAGGTGATGGGCCTCGTCCAGGATCAAGCGCCGGTACGGCGGAAGCACCGCGGCGTCCTGCCAGTTCTCCTGTGCGCGACGCACCGCCAGGTCGGACGCCAGCAGATGGTGGTTCGCCACCACGATGTCGGCCTCCGCGGCCCGTCGGCGCGCCGTGAACAGAAAACACCGGTCGAAGTGCGGGCAGTCGAGCCGGGTACACAAGTCTGCCTCGGCGCTCACTTCATCCCACACGTCGTCCGAGGGCTCGTCGGTGAGATCCGCCAGGGAGCCATCGGTGGTGCGCCGCGCCCACGCGCTCAGCGCCTCCAGCTCGTCCTGACGCTCAGGCTCGAGCAGGGAGGCCTGTCCCGAGCGCGCCAACTCCAGTCGCGCCAGGCAGAGATAGTTGCGCCACCCCTTGAGGAGCGCGTACGTGAGCGGCCGGTCCTCCTCGCCCAGCGCGCGGGCCAGCATGGGCAGGTCCTTGCCCACCAGCTGTTCCTGCAGGTTGATGGTGTTGGTGGACACCACGGTCCGCTCGCCGTTGGCCCTGGCCCAGGCGATGGCCGGCACCAGGTAGGCGAACGACTTCCCGACGCCGGTGCCGGCCTCGAGCAGGGAGACACCGCCCTCGTTGAACGTGTCCGCCACGTAGGCGGCCATGTCGCGCTGGCTGGGCCGATCCTCGAACGCCCCGAGCACCCGCGCGACCACTCCGCCGGGCCCAAGGGCCCGCGCGGTCTCCACCGGGTCAATTCCCTGATATGACGGCGCGCGCGGTACTTCGACGACCACGTATAACTCGGTCGCCGGATTATTGACGATGCCGAACCCAATGCCGGCGTCATGCAGCCGCGCGGCCACGTTGAGGTCCGCCTGGGAGGGTTCGAGCACGCCGCTCGGGTGGTTGTGCAGCACCATCTGTCCTCGCGCCGCCACGCCGGGCAGGGCCAGGACGGCGCTCACGGTGCCCCGCGCCACGGGGACCGCGCTCAGCACCACGCCGTCGTCGTCCACGTCCGCCACGAAGGACACCTCTCGACCGCCGGCCGCGGCGATCTCCGCGGCGAGACGGGATTGGGCCTCCGGCAACAGGCGGCTCACGTTTTCAGTTCGCGCTTCTTGGCCGCCGGGAACAGGACGTTGTTCAGAATCAAGCGGTAGCCGGGGGAGTTGGCGTGCAGCGACAGGTCCGTGGGTGGGTCGCCGATCTGGTGTTGCGGGTCTTCCGGGTCGTGCCCGCCCAGGTAGGTCCACGTACCTTTTTCAGACTCGCCGTGGATGTATTTGACCCAGGGCGCGCCGGCCTCATCGGCGAGGACCGTGACGTCCGGTTTGAGCCGCTCGCGCTGGAACGACGTGGTCAGGCCGTAGAAATCCGGAATAACCTGCCGGTGACTCTGCACCAGCATGGTCGGCACGGGATCGATCTTCGCGCTGAAGTTGAACAGCGTGAAGGCGCCCAGCGGCTGGCGTTTGGGCGGATTGTTGACCTGGTGGCCGTCAATGTCCGAAAAGCTGGCGATCGCGGACGACTGTTCCAGCTTCACGTCGCGGAACGCGAACGACCGGGTCCAGTCCAGCTTGGCCGAGGCCTCGGGGTCCATGGACGTACCGTCCGCGTAGGGCGCCGCCACGTCCACGCCCTCCGCGGCCAGCGCGATCTCGAGGGTCTCCGTAGCGGTACACATCGCGAACAGGAAGCCGCCGTCCTGCACGAAGCCACGAATCTCGCGGGCCACGGCCTTCTTCAGGGCTGGCACGTTGGGCAGGCCCAGCCGGCGCGCGGTCTCTTGATTCCGTTCCACCATCTCCGACAGCCAGAACGCGCCACTGTAGGTGAGGTAGAACTTGGAGAACTGACCGGTGAAGTCCTCGTGATGCAGATGCAGCCACTCGAAGTCCTTGAGCCGCCCGGCCACCACTTCCGGATCCCAGATCTTCTCGTACTCGATGCCGGCGTACTCCAGGGACATGGTCACGGCATCGTCCCACGGCGCCGCGTTGGGCGGGGCATACACGGCGACCTTGGGGGCCTTCTCCAGCGGCACCGCGTCCATGTTGTTGGCCTGGATCTCGCCGCGGACCGCCACCACATCGCCGTCGGACGCGGGCTGTACCGTGACGCCCGCCAGGGCGGCGTCGCGTTCGGTCGCGGGGTCGGCGGGGAGGAGGAAGCTGCCGCCCCGATAGTTGAGCAACCACTCCGCGCGTCCGCCCCGCTTGAGCGCCCGGAAGGTGACGCCGTACGCTTTGAGGTGATTGCCCTGGGCGTCGTCCATGGGGAGAAGGAGCGACGGTTGGACGGACAGGCGGACGGGCGGCCGGGCGGTCAGGCGGTCGAGCCCCAGCAGCGGGGCGCCGACCGCCTGCAGAAACTCCCTCCGCTTCATTCCGGCACCACTCCCCGCAACCGATCCCTCAGCCGCCGCGCCTGCGGCACCATGGCGCTTTGCGGATGCGCCAGGATCAAATGCTCCAACTGGTGGATGGCGACCTCGGTGCGGCCGGTTTCCGCCTGGACTCGCGCCAGCGCCAGCTCCGCGGCCGGCGCCGCGGGGCCGACGGAGTCCGCCGCCAACGCCCTGACGAGGAGATCTTCGGCGGCCTGGTAGTCGCGCCGCGCCAGTGCCACCTCCCCCGCAAAGCCCAGCACGTCCGCCCGCCCACTGGCAAGGGAAAGCTTGCGGGCGGCAGCTTCGAGGTCCGTCAGGGCCTGCATCGTGTCGCCGCGCGCCAGTGCCAGCATCGCTCGACCAAACTCCGGCAGGCGGTCGGTACCGATGCGCTCCACCAGCACCAGCATACTCATCCGCCGCGTCGCCTCCTCCCGCGAGCCGGTGTAGGGACCAGCGGCCCGGAGCTGCTCACGCGCGAGGCCCAGATCGCCCCGATACAGCGCGATCCATCCCCGCACCGCCGCGGCCGCGACCCCTGAGTCCGGCGCCAACACCGCCTCGGCCCGGTCCAGCTCCCCGCGGCGGGCCCAGGCCCACGCGACCGCCTGGCGCAGCGTCTCCCGATCATCGCCGCTCAGCCGATCGTTCCACGCCAGCAGTCGCCGCTCGGCCTCCTCCGCGGACCCCTGCTCCGCCAGCGCGCGGATCAAGCTCGCCATCGCTGGAGCCACGGCCCCCCCAGCCTCTGCTCCGGCACCGGCGCGCTCGAGCATCCGCTGGGCCGCCGCCAGGTCGCCCGCGTCGGCGTAGGCCTGCGCGGCCTGGAGCCGCACGCGGCCCGCCGCCGCGGCGTCTACCAGCGTGGCCAGCCGCTCCAACGCGTAGCCCCGCACCAGCGCGTTTCTGCGAGACCGCGCCGTCACGGTGCGTTCAGCGAAGCGCTGGAGCAAGACCGCCGCCGCATTGGGGTCTTGGGGCATCGTGGCATCGAGCAGCGGCCAGGCCTCGTCCGCGCGGCCCCAACCGGCGAGCAGGTCCGCCGCCATGCGGCGCGACGTCGAGTCACCTCGCACGCCGAGTAGCGCGCTCAGCATCTCGTCACGTGCGACGGCCGGCGCGCGCGTCAGGCTCCCGGTCGCCGAAGGCAGCAGCGCGGCGTTCCCGCGCACCACGGCCACCCACTGCCGAGCGGCCTCGGTCCACTCGCCGGCCAGGGTCGTGAGCTGGGCCAGGTCCTGCGCCAGCGCGGCATCGCCCAGGCGGCTGGCTCCCTCGGACAGGGCCCGTTTGGCGCCCGCCAGGTCGCCCCGCTGCGCCACGGTAAACGCCCACTCGCGGTACGGATCCGGGCTGCGCGGAGCCAGAGCGATCCAGCGCCGCGCCGCGGCCGTGACACTGTCCGAGTGCCCCAGCGCAAACCACACCCGCAGCTCTAATGAATGGATCGTCTGGTTCAGGGCATCGCGGGCCAACGCCGCACGAACCAGCGGGACCAGTGAGTCCAGCCGTTCCAGCGACGTGAACACCCGCTCCAGGCCCAGCAGCGCCGGTACGCTGGTAGGCTCCGTGCGCAGAATCCCGCGATACCGGGCCGCGGCGTCCGCATGGCGCCCGAGGCGCTCCAGCTCCCCGGCCTCGGCCAGGACGCGGCTCTCCGCCTGAGCCAGCGCCCTACGTGGCGCTGAGGTTCCAACGCAGAGCACGCAGAGTGCGCAGAGAACGCAGAGACGATTGATGGTCTCTCGCGGAGCCGTTACAAGGTTCACCTCCGCGTTCTCTGCGTGCTCTGCGACCTCTGCGTTTGATCTTTCCGGCCGACGCATCACGGGCGGCCCTCGTTCAGCCGCCGGAAGTAATCGAGGATCAGCCGCCGCTCTTCGGGAGAGAGCTGCTGCAACTGCTCCCACGTCGGGTAGGGATACCTGGGGCCTTTGCCGGCCGCGCCGGGCCGGAGCGCCGGCGGAAGGCGCACGTTCTCCGGACGCGCCGTCTGGCTGGTGCGCTCTTTCTGCTCGTCTTCCTCCTCGCCCCGCAGCGTGCGCCCCTGATCCAACAGCCGGCGGAACAGCCGCTCCTGGCGCTCGATGGTCCGGCGATCGAGCTGTCCCGCCTCCAGCCGCCGCGCCAGGTCACGCGCCTCCTGCGCCAGCGCTTCGGCACCTTGGGCCTGGCCTTCCGCGTTCATCCGCTCGAGCTCGGCCGCCAGCCGCCGCTGCCGCTCGGCCAGCGCCCGCAGGTCCTGCAACAGACCCTCTCCGCCCAGCGGCATCAACGGCAACATGCCGCCCGACTGCCCGTTCAGCGCCTGCTGCTGCGCCGCCAGCTGGGCCATCTTCTCCACCGCCTCCTGAAGCCCCGACCCCGACTCGGCGCCCTGGACCTCGGACCGCGAGCGCAGCAGCGACTGGGTCATCGCGTTCAGGCCATCCACGGCCTGCCCGGCAAGCTCGCCGGCTTCCGACGGATTGGGCGTGGCGCGCTGCAACCGGTCCACGGCCTCGGCCATGCGCAACCGGGCGAATCCCAGCGAGGTACCGACCTGCGGTGACACCAGGGCGTTCTTGCCGGCGGCTGTCTGCAAGCGTTGCATCACGCGGTCGGCGCCTTCCCGCAGCGCCGCCTGCGCATTCCGGGCGTCCGCCGAGGCATCCCCGCCGCGCATGCGCTGGGCCAGGTCCACCTGCCGCCGCGCCAGGTCCGCCGTCTCGGACAGCGCGTAGTCCAGCGTCTGCATCACGTCCTGACGCCATTGGTCGCGCATCTGGTCACGCTGCTCCCGTAGACGCTGCGCCACCGGATCCAACGCCTGCTCGGCCTCCTTGCCCGACTGTTGGGCCTGCCGGCGCTCGCCGGCCTGCGCCTCTCCCGCGGCGCGCTCCATCGCCTGGGACGCCTGCGAAACCCGTTGTTGCTCGGGCGCCGTGCCCTCGTGCTCCCCTTGTTTCTGGAGCCCCTGATCCAGCTGGCTCATGCGCGCCGCCAGGCTATCGGTCTCTTGGGCCAAAGCCTGCTCCGCCCTGGCCAGCGCGGAATCCAGGGCGGCGGTCTCCGCCTGCCGGTTCCAGTCGCGCTGGCGCTGAGCCAACTCCTCGGCGTCTTGCGCCAGGGTCGTCATCTCGCCTTCGATGGCCGCCCGCTCGAACAACTCACGACTGCGGGACAACTGGTCGCGAAGCTCCTTCCCCGCTTCCGCCAGGCGCTTCAAGGCTTCACGCAGCGCCTCGGGATCCAACTTCTGGAGCGCCTCACGCAAGGCGTTCAGCCGCTGCTCCAGCTCCGGGGTCACGGCACGGTCCAGCAGCCGCTCCAGCTCCTTCAATTCCGCCAGCCATTGAGGATCCGTGAGCCCGGCGTTGGAGGCGGCTTCGGCCAGCTGTTTCAGCTCCTCTTGCATCTGCGCCGCCCGCTCCATCAGGCGCTCCTGCTGGTCCGCGATCTCGCCGGCCCGTTGCGCGGAGCGGAACGGGAGGTCGCCCTGGGCGCCGGGCCGCGCCTGCGCGCCTTGCGATGCCCGTTCGCGCTCGGCCGACAGCTCTTCCGTCGCTTGGGCCAAGCCCCGTTGCTCCCGCGCCAGCGAATCCGCCGCCGCGGCGACCGCGCGCGAGGCCTCCCGCAACGCCTCCCGCAACTCGGCGTTGGACGGCAGCCGGAGCCGGTACTCTCGGCTCTCCGCCAGGTGCGCCGCGGGCGCGTTGTCCAGCGCCCGCACCCGGTAAAACGCCGTGTCGCCCGGCAAGAAGCCCCGGCCGTTGAGATCCAGCGTCCACGGCAGCACCACGCGCTCGGCGCCGCCTTCGGGCAACGCCAACGTGTCCGTGTGAGGCGGGGTCGCCAGTCCCAGGCGACTGACCCGCCGGCTCACCAGCTCGACATGGGTCACGCGATGATCATCCCGCACGTCAATCACCAACGGCTGTCGCAGGCTGAGTGGCGCGGTGGTGTCCGCTCCGGGTACCGGAACCGAGATCACGGGGACGCTGTCGGCCACCGCGACGATGTTGAGCTCCGGTGGCTCGCCCTCGAGCGGCACGCCACCCTCCGGGCTCACCACCAGCGTGAACCGGCCGCTGGCGCGCACCGCCAACCGGCCCTGGAACGCCGTGCCGGCGACGGCCAGCGGTGTCGCGGCTCCCTCCCGCCGCCAGGTGACCGACCGGAGCGGCAGGGTGGTGCGCCCGCGCGTCTCGATCTCGGTGCCGACCGGCAGTAGCACCGGGTCGGGACCGGGGGCGAGCGGCTCGTCGGCGCGGTCGAGATACGGCGGGTATGCGGCGATGAGCTGCAGGTCCGCGAGGAGGACCGGCAACGACACGCGGACGCGCAGCGTAGCCGATTCCTTGCCCCCGGACGCGGCGCGAACGAACCGATCGCCGTCCAGCGGGCCCAGCACCTGCGTCGCCTGCCCCGCCGTGTCCAGCGCGAGGGGCGTGGACCGCCACGGCTCACCAGGGGCACGGACCCAGAGGACGGCACTTCGGCGCCCAGGCGCCCTCACCGACACCGTGATCCGCTCGCCCCGCCGCACGTCGCTTCGGTCCACGGTGAGCACCACCGGGCCGGCCACGCGCGCCAACGCCGAGAGCGGACGCCAGAAGTCGGACCCGGCGCGCGCACCCGGCCCGGAGGCCAGGAACAACCCGCCGCCGCACAGCGCCAGCCCCAAGCTCCATCCCAGGGCCGTGCGCCGCTCGCGTCGCGCGTCGCCCAGGGCCCCGTCTCCGTGATCCTCGAGCCAGTGCGCCACCCGCGCGTCCGCCAGGGCCGCCAGCGAGACCGAGCCGCGGCCCTGATCCAGCGCCACCCCGGCCACCGAGCCACGGCGGAGCCCGCCACCCTGCTCCACCAGCGCCGCCACGGCGGGGGCGTCCGCCCGGCGTCCCCGGCGCGCCCGCCAGATACCCAGTCCCCCGGCGCCGATCACGGCCGCCCAGCCCCCGATGACGGCGACCGGCAGTGCGCGGTACACACCCAGCCGCGCCAGCGCCACGCCCGCCGCCAACGCAACCAGGATCAAGCCGAGGGCGAACAACAGGCCGGCCAGCAGCTCGCGCCGGCCCAGTTCGACCCGCCTCGCCTCGAGCCAACGGCCCGACGTGGTCACGGGACCGCCGCCGTCGCGTACACGAACAGGTTCACGCCCATGCGAAGCGCCTGCTCGCGAATGGGCGCGGGATCACGATGGACGTCGGGGTTCTCCCAGCCGTCCCCCAGATCCGACTGATAGGAGTAATACACCGCGAGTCGGTTCCCGATGAACACCCCAAAGCCCTGCGCCGGCAGACCATCGTGCTCGTGGATCTTGGGGATGCCGCGGGGAAAGTCGTACACGACGTGGTAGATGGGGTGATCCAGCGGCACCTCCACCAGGGGCCGGTCCGGGAACACGCGGGCGATCTCCCGGCGAAACGACTGGTCCATGCCGTAGTTGTCGTCCGCGTGGAGGAATCCGCCCGCCTCGAGATACCGGCGCAGGGTCCGGACCTGAGGGTCCGTGAACCGCACATTCCCATGCCCAGTCATGTAGAGGTACGGCGCCTCCCACAGGTCGGGACCGTCCAGCGAAACCACCCGCTCGCGCGCGGCGACCGGCAACGCGGTCCGTTCGCGAATCGCGGCCAGCAAATTGGGGAGGCTCGAAGGGTTGGCGTACCAGTCGCCGCCCCCGTCGTAGTGCAGCCGTCCCATGGTCAGCAGGGTGCGCTCACTGCGAGCGCCGGGCAGCATCGCTGAGACCAGGAACGCCGCCGCCGCGACGCGACTCAGAAGCACTGCTCACCTCTCGCCGTCGCTGTGACCAGCCGGTAGGCCTCGTTCCGGGGCACGCCCAGCTCGCGCACCAGCCGGCCGGCGGCATCCTTGCGACTCAAGCCTTCCGCCAGCAGGACCCGGGCCCGCTCCCGCGCGGTTGCCGGATCGGCGGACGACGAGGCCCGCGCTTGGCCCGCGACGATCACGGTCACCTCACCGCGCGGAGGGTTGTCCCGATAGTAACCCGCCAGCTCGCCCAGGGTCCCGGTGCGGCATTCCTCATGCACCTTGGTCAGCTCGCGGGCGACGGCCGCGGGCCGCTCGGCGGTGAGGACCGCCGCCAGGTCCTCCAGCAGCTTCGCGGTCCGATTGGGCGCCTCGAACACCACCACGGTCCACTCGCTGGCCGCGATCTGCTCGAGCAGGCGGCGTCGCGCCGCGCCCCAGCGCGGGAGAAACCCCACGAACGTGTAGCGATCCGCCGGGAGCCCGGAGATGCTGAGCGCGGCCGCGACCGCGGTCGGGCCGGGGACCACCACCACTGCGGCGCCTGCCGCCCGGGCCTGGCGCACCAGGTCGGCGCCGGGATCGCTGATCCCCGGCGTCCCGGCATCCGTGAGCAGCGCGACCGCGCTCCCGGCGGCCAGCGCCGAGAGCACCTTGGCCGTATGGCCGGCCGGCGCGTGCGCGTGCACGCTCACCATGCGGGCCCCGGCACCGGCGTGCTGGAGCAGGGTGCGGCTGCGGCGTGTGTCTTCGGCGGCTACCAGCTCCACCGAGCGCAGCACGTCGCGAGCGCGCTCGGAAAGATCGGCAAGATTGCCCAGTGGGGTGGCGACGACGTACAGCGTCCCCCGACTCACCAACTCACGTTCCAGGGCAGCGTCTGGTAGAATCCGGCCTTCTGCAACACGAAGCGGTGTTCCTTCGTCGCGTCGCGCACGATGGTCGGCGCCACGCCGGGCGCGATGATCTCCAGCTGTTGCAGCAGCTGTCGAGTCCAGTCCGCGAGGCCCTGGGTCAACTGATCCGGCCGCGCGATCAGCTCGAGGGGGGCCTGGTCCACCGGGGCGCCGATGGCGTTGAGCGACCCCGCACCCTTCGCCAGCGCGTCACGCAGCTTGACGCCGCGCTGCTTGGCCTCGCCGGGAACGTGTTGCTCGGCCACGGCGAGGATGCGCCAGAACAGCTCCCGATAGCTCTGGATCATGGCCGGAGACGCCTGCTCCGGCACTTCGACGTCCGGCCGGAACACCGAGGCCGCTACCTGGGGCCGAGTCCCGTCCGCCTCGGGCCGGAACAGGCTCTCCACGTGCTGGGCGATGGTGGACTGCTCCGCCTTGCCACTGAAATATCCGTTCACGAAGCGCCCGTCGTCGAATCGGAAGTAGCTCACTTTCCCATTGGAGATCAGCTCGAGCACGCCGCTCACATGCTCATGCTGGAGCGCCGGGAAAATGGTCTCTGGATTGCGCGCATCCACCAGCTTGGGCTCCCTGGGACTGGCGCAGCTGTGGTACATCCACGCGAGTTGCTCCATGGGCGCGTCGCAGAAGGCCAGCTCGCCGCGCTCCATCTCCTGCTCCATGTCGCGGAGCACCGAGGCGATGGACACCACGGCGCGGCCGGCCTCGGTGAAGGCCACCGCCGTCAACACTTCGCCGCGCCTGAAGAACAGGAGGGCCACCGCATCGGGAAGGTAGGCGGCGAGGTAGCCGTCCACCCGCCCATCCCGGTCGATCTTGGCGAAGTGCAGCAGGTTGTCGAGGTGAATGAACGCCAAGCGCGTGCGGTGGATCTGCACCCGCTGGGAAGGGAACATCAGATCGGCGAGCCGGACCTTCGTCTCGGCCAACCGGACGGCGCTCAGCCGCATACGGGTAGCTCACATGGCGGACCCCGGATCGCCTGTCCGCAATCCGAGATCCCCGAACTAGGACAGGTGCCGGGCGAGCTTCTCCACAAGATACGCTTTCGGAACGGCTCCGACTACGGTCTCGACGTGCTTGCCGTCCTTGAAAAACAAGATGCTGGGGATGGACCGGACATTGAAGCGCATGGTGACCCGCTGGTTCTCGTCCACGTCCAGCTTGGCCACCTTCACCTTGCCGTCGTATTCCCTGGCGATCTGCTCCACGATGGGCGCCACCGTGTGGCAGGGCCCGCACCAGGTAGCCCAGAAATCCACCATGGCCACCCCCTGGTGCTGCTCGATCTCCTGCGCAAAATCGTCGTCCGTCACGTGTATGAGATCTGCAACTGCCATGTTTTATTCCCTCACGTTATGTTGCGGCTCCACCGCTCGTGGAGCTTCCGTGGCCGATCCGGGACCCGTGGTCAGTCACATCGGCGTCGCGGTCAAAGACCTGACGGCCGCCGTGGCCTTCTACCGCGACGTGCTGGGCGTCGAGCCGGGGCCGGCGGAATCCGCGGACGGAGCCACCATCGTTTCCTTGCTCTTCGCCGGGACCGCCGTCGAGCTGCTGGTCCCCGAGACGCCGGAGAGCCCGGTCGCCAAGTTTCTCGCCCGGCGCGGCCCCGGGATCCACCACATCTGCTTCAAAGTCCCGAACCTGGACGAGGCGCTCCTCCGGTGCCGCAGCCTTGGGTATCGGCTGGTGGACGAGCGGGCTCGCCCGGGCGCCGGTGGGCATCGCGTGGCCTTCCTGCACCCCACATCCACCGCCGGTATCCTGCTCGAGCTTACCGAGTAAACGCCGGGACCGCGCTCTCGAGTTCCCGGTTCCCGGCGCGCCCGCCGGCGTCCTGAGGAGAGCAGCGTCGCTGCGGGTTGCCGACCGCCGACAGATCAATGTCCGACACCAACCACCCACCTCCGTACGGCACCACCGCGAACCGGACGACCGGCGTGCAGCCTCTCCGGGTCAACCGCACTTGCAGCGAGCGGCGCCCGTCCGATCCCGCGGGCAGGGCCGCCTGGGACTCCAGGATCTCGAAGCTCTCGTGCTCGAGATAGGTGCGGATGATGGTGAGGCGCTGCTCCAACTCGTCGCTCCTCATGTAGCTGCTCGCCGGGCCGCGGGCAGAACCCCACACTTCACTCATCGCCGTCAGACTGTTGGCCCTGACCGCGTTCAAGAAGCTGCGAACCGCCGCCTCGGGGCTCGCGGGCCCCGCCAGGCTGCGCGGGCCACTGCATGCCACGAGCAGCAACGCGGCCGTCGCCAGGGGCTTGGGCCCAAAACCTTGCGTCCGGGCTGGCATCATCGTGAAGTTCAACGCGTCGAACGTAAACGGTTGCGATACCGTGGGCAAGCCAAGTATGCGGCTCTACGTCAACGTGGACCACGTCGCCACGGTGCGGCAGGCCCGGCGCGCCGCGGAGCCCGATCCGGTCGCCGCCGCGCTGCTGTGCGAACGCGGCGGGGCCGACGGGATCACCGTCCACCTGCGCGAAGACCGGCGCCACATCCGGGACGACGACGTGGTGCGCCTTCGGGAGCGGCCTGGCACCGTGCTCAATCTCGAACTGGCCACCGCGCCGGACATCGTGGCCCTCGCCGTGCGGCTCGCGCCGCATCAGGCGACCTTCGTCCCCGAGCGGCGCGAGGAAATCACCACCGAAGGTGGCTTAGGCCTTGCCTCCCACGCCGGCCGCGCGGACCCCAGGCTGGTCGAGTCCATCGCCCGGCTCAAGGGTGCCGGCATCCGCATCTCGCTGTTCATTGATCCTGACCCGGCCGTGATCGACCGCGCCAAAGCCTTAGGGGTGGAGGCGGTGGAGCTGCACACGGGGGAGTATTCCCATACCTACCGGCAGTCCACCCGGGAGCTGGATCGCCTGAAGCGGGCGGCCGGGCATGCCCGGGCGGCCGGCCTGGCGGTGCACGCTGGGCACGGCCTGACCTACGACAACGTGCAGGCCGTGGCGGCGATCCCCGAGATCGAAGAGTTGAATATCGGTCACAACATCGTGAGCCGGGCCATCACGGTGGGCATCGAGCAGGCGGTCCGTGAGATGCGGGCGCTGGTGGACGCGTCGCGTTGACTAACCCTCAGTGGGACCATAGCTTAGCCATCCACACCTGGCGGCGGAACGATGCCTGAGCAAATGGGTTTGACCCAGTTCTTCGCCATGGAGGCGGGCGACTACCTCGACCGCCTCGACGCCGCCGTGTCCAAGACGCCGGAACCAGACCGTGGAGAGTTGGTGCGGCTGACCCGGGCGCTCCGGGGCTCGGCCCTGATGGCGAACCAGCAGGCCTTCGCACAAGCCGCCTCCGGCCTGGAGCGACTGGCGCGCTTGGTGCACGACCGGAGCCGCCCGTGGGACGCCGCTACCAAGCAGGTCGCCGTCCGCGCGGTGGACGACCTCAAGATCCTGGTCCGCAAGGCGACTACCTGGTCCGACGCGGATACCCAGAAGGCCAACCAGATCGCCGCCACGCTTCAGGCGGCCACCGGGGCTGCCGCTCCGCCGGCGGCGCCGGCCAAGGCCAGCCATCCCGGGCAGCGCGCCATCGTCGCGCAGCAGGGCGCCGGCCTGGCGAGCGCCCTGGACCAAGCCGCCACGGCGCTGCAACAGAACCCGCACAGCCTCAATCCACTCCAGTCGGTGCTCAAGACGATGCAGCCGCTCCGGGGGATCGCGGGCCTCGCCGATCACCCTCCCCTGCCGGACCTGCTGGACGGGATTGCCCGAGCGATCGCTGAGCTGGTGGCGCGCAACGAGGCAGCACCGTACGCCGCGGACCTGTTCCGGGCCGCGGCCAGGGCGGTATCGAGAGCCGCGCAAGAGATCGGCGCCAAGGGCCAGGCCGACCCAGAAGCAGCCGATGCGCAGGAGTTCGCCCGGCGCCTGGGGGGCCTGCTCGGTCCCGCGGGCGAGGTGGTGCCGATCGAATCCCTGTATTTCGACGACGCGGGGCCGCATATCGTCAAGCAAGGCGTGCCGCCGGCGCGGCCGGCCAAGCTGGGCAATCTGGAGCTGGTGTCCCACGGCGAGCACCTGCGCCAGGCGGCCGACGCGCTGGAGCGAGCCCTGTCGTCCGTGCAACGCGAGCTCCGAGTACACGCACTGGTGGGAACCTTCCATTCGCTGGCCACCGCCGGCTCAGGGCCACTGGGAACTGCGCTGGGCGAGTTTGCCCAGGCTGCCCGCGAGGCCGTGGCGCGGGGCAACGCCCTGCATGACACCCAGAACTTCGCGCGCCACATCCGGGACGCCGGAGCCATCCTCAGCGTGGCCGCGACCGAGAGCGAAGCGGCGATGGCGCCGCGACTGGCAGCCGTGACGGCGGCGCTGCGAGGGGTGGCGGCTCCTCTGGCAGCGCCGCCACCGCGCCCCGCCCCTGCCACGCCGCACCGTCCACCTGCACCGTCGGCACGGGTGGCACCGCCGGTTGGGGCGGCGGCGGTAACGGCAGGGACGGCAGTAACGGCAGAAGAGGGGCCTGGGCTGGTGGGGAGCTACCAGCGCTTCGACCGCCTAGTGGCCGCGCTGGGGCTAGGGGCTCCGTCCCTGCACGTGCTACTGGCGGGCCCGCCGGCTCTCCCATCGGCCGCCCCTGCCGCTGCTGCCGCCGCCGAGGACGTCGTCCCCATCACAGCGCTTCTGTACAGCGGGGAGTCGGCAGCGCGGCGGCTGACCAGCCTCCGCGAACAGGTTCGCGGTGTCCTCGCCGGCACCAGCCCGGATGGCGCGGTGCTCAAGGATCTCATCGAGGAAGTCTTCGATCTCGTCCAACTTGGCGCCGGCCGCTCCGCTTAAGGCCAGGAGCCTCCGCTGGCCGGGCGCTGTCGGCCTGGCCATCTCGGTCTTGCTGCTGTGGTGGACGCTTCACGACGTGGCCCTGCGCGAAGTGGCCAACCACATGCGACAAGCGCGTCCCCTGGCGTTCCTCGGCGCCGTGGCCCTCGCCACCGCAACGTTCCCCCTTCGCACCATCCGGTGGCGGTATCTGCTGCAACGAAACAGCACCGTGTTACCGCTGGTGCCGCTGTGGCATGCCACGGCCATCGGTTTCATGGCCAACAACCTGCTCCCGGCCCGTGCCGGTGAGCTGGCGCGCGCCTATGCCGCGCGGCGCCTCACCGGTGTGCGATTCACCGCCGCGGTGGGATCGGTCGCGGTGGAGCGCGTGTTCGACGGGCTGATCCTGGTTGGATTGCTGGCGGTCGGGATCGCGTGGGGTGGGTTCGCCCGCGAGACGTCGGTGGGAGGCGTATCCCTGGCACGGGTCGCGATGGTGGCGGCCGTGATCTTCCTGCCGGCCCTGCTGGCGGCCTTTTGGGTGGTGCATTGGCCCGGCCCCGCCCTTCGGATCGCCCACGGCGTCATGGAGCGACTGATGCCACGCCGGTGGGCCGCGCGGCTGCTCGGCATCCTGGAGGGGCTCCTGGGAGGCCTCGATGCGCTCAAGAGCCCGAGGCGGTTCGTGCTGGTCACGGCCTGGTCCGTCGTCCTGTGGGTGGTGTCTGCGGCATCGTACTGGCTGGGGTTCATCGCGCTGGGCCTGGACGTCCCCCCCAGCGCTGCGTTGCTGCTCCAGGGGCTCATCGCGTTTGGGGTCGCCATCCCGTCATCGCCCGGGTTCTTCGGCCCCTTTGAGGCCGTCACCCGCGCCACGCTGGGTCTCTACGGCGTGGAGGCCGTCCAGGGCGTCTCGTTCGCCGTCGCGTATCACATCGCGGTGTTCCTGCCGATTTCGGTGCTGGGACTCTGGTCATTGTCGCGGGCGCATCTGCATCTGGCGGACTTGAAGCCAGCGGCAGGAACGGGAGAAGCAGCAGGGGCGGCAGAATGACTAGGGCTGCCGCTTCTGCCGCCCCTGCCGCTTGCGGGGCGAGGTAGCCGTGCCCGACCGCGTTCGCATCGCCGCCCACGCCAAAGCCAACCTGTTCCTGCGCGTGCTCGCGCGGGAGACATCCGGTTTCCACAGCATCGAGAGCCTGTTCACCCTGCTCGAGCTGGCCGACGAGCTGGTGGTCCAGCGGATCGCGCAGGGCATCGAGCTGGAGGTCCAAGGAGCGGACACCGGCCCCACCGAGGACAACCTGGCCTACCGGGCGGCGGCGCTCATGCTCGAGGCGACCGGGCGGCGTTTTGGCGTCCGCATCGCGCTCACCAAGAACATTCCGGTTCAGGCCGGGCTGGGCGGCGGCTCGAGCGACGCCGCGGCTGCCCTGCACGCGGTCAATGCGCTGGCCCAGCATGCCGTGCCCAGGCATGAGATCCTCCAGTACGCCACCCGCCTGGGGAGCGACGTGCCCTTCTTTGCCTCAGGCGCTCCGTTCGCGCTCGCCTGGGGGCGCGGCGAACGGTTGTTCCGACTACCGGCGCCGCCTGCTGCACCGGCGCTCCTCCTGGTCCCGCCCACTGGAGTGAGCACCAAGGAAGCCTACGAGCGTATCGACGCGGCTTGGCTACACGAGGCGCGGCGGGGGGCGATCGTGCTGGACCCGGACGCGCTGGCGACGTGGGGCAGCATCGGCCGGCTGGGAGGGAATGATTTCGAGTCGGTGATCTTCGGCGTCCACGCCGACCTCAAGGCGGCCTTTGAGCGCCTGGCGGAAACGGGGCCGCTGGCGGTGCGCCTGTCCGGCTCCGGGAGCGCGCTGATCGCGATCTATCGGAACGAGCCAAGCCGAGAGGCGGCGGAGCAACGGTTGGCAGGCGGGGATTTCCGATTGGTGCGAACGATGACCCGCGCTCAGGCTGCTCCGGGGCCGGAAGTGGGGTGAGGTCTCGAGCTTCCCGCTTTCCCGCTTCCCCCTTCCCTGATCCGTCGCGTCAGATGTTAGGTTTGGACCAATCAGTGGCCCCTCGTCCAATGGCAGGACGCCGGACTTTGGATCCGGTAATCTTGGTTCGAATCCAAGGGGGCCAATTCTCCGGGAACGCCCTGCCCTACCCGGCAGGATAGGTAGCCGGGTAAACTCCAGCGCATGCCCGCGCCGACTTCCCCAGCGCCCCAGCCCAAGCAACCCAAGCTCGCCCGCCTGCTCGCGATCCTGCCGGACGTGTGGGCCCTGGTCTGGCCCCGGCGCAAGCTGCTCGCGGCGGGCTTCGTGCTCATGGCGATCAATCGGGTGGCGGGTCTGGTGCTGCCAGCCTCCACCAAGTTCGTGATCGACAACGTGATCGTGGAGAAGCAGACCCGATTACTCCTGCCCCTCGTCTTGTTGGTGACGGCCGCGACGGCGATCCAGGCCACCACGTCGTTCTCGCTCACGCAGCTCCTGTCCAAGGCGGCGCAACGCCTGATCGCCGAGATGCGGGAGAAGGTGCAGCGCCACGTCATTCGATTGCGGATCGCCTTCTTCGACGCCACCAAGACCGGCGCGCTGGTCTCGCGCATCATGTCGGACGTCGAGGGCATCCGGAACCTGATCGGCACCGGCATGGTGGAGCTGGCGGGCGGGTTGCTCTCGGCCGGGCTGGCGTTGGTGATCATGCTGCGGATCAGTCCCATGCTGACGGGGTTCGCGGTGGTGTTGCTCGGCGTCTTCGTGATCGCGTTGTACTTCGCCTTTGGGACGCTGCGGCCCATCTTCCGCCAGCGCAGCATCCTCCAGGCCGAGGTCACCGGCCGGCTGGCAGAGACGTTGGGCGGCATCCGCGTGGTCAAGGGCTACCACCGCGAAGCCGAAGAGTCCTCCGCGTTCGCGGGCGGCGTGCGGCGTTTGCTGGACAACATCTTGAAGACCCTCACGGCCATGGCGTTCATGGGCCTGTCGGGGAGTCTGCTCACCGGATTGGTGGGCGCCACGGTGATTCTGGTCGGCGCCCGGCAAGTGCTGGCCGGGACCATGACGCTGGGCGAACTGTTCACCTACACCATCTTCTTGGGCTTCCTGGTCGCGCCCATCATCCAGATCGTCGCGGTGGGTACCCAGCTCACCGAGGCGCTGGCGGGGCTGGAGCGCACCCGCGAGCTGCTGACGGAGCGGCGCGAGGACGACGATCCGGCCCGCACCGTGGTGCCGCGCGACCTGCGCGGGGACGTGGAGTTCGAGCGCGTCTTCTTCCAGTACGACTCCGGCAAGCCGGTGCTCAAGAACATCAGCTTCACGGCCCGTCCGGGGACCGTCACGGCACTGGTTGGACCGTCCGGTGCGGGAAAGTCCACCATGATCGGCCTGGTCGCCGCCTTTCACGTCCCCACGCAGGGCCGAGCCCTGGTGGACGGCACCGACCTGTCGACCATCGAGCTGGCCGCCTATCGCAGCCGGTTGGGCGTGGTGCTGCAGGACAACTTTCTGTTCGACGGCACCATCCGCGACAACGTGGCTTTCTCGAAGCCCGATGCCACGGATGCAGGAGTTCAGGAGGCGTGCCGGATCGCACGGGTGGATGAGTTCGTCGAGCGCTTCGAGCAGAAGTACCAGACGCTGGTGGGCGAGCGCGGGGTCAAGCTCTCCGGCGGCCAGCGCCAGCGGGTGGCCATCGCGCGGGCCATTCTGGCCGACCCCAGGATCCTGATCCTGGACGAGGCGACCTCCAGCCTGGACTCCGAGTCCGAGGCCTACATCCAGGAAGGCCTGGCGCACCTGATGCGCGGGCGTACCACCTTCGTGATCGCCCACCGGCTTTCCACCATTCGCCGCGCCGATCAGATCCTGGTCCTCGAAGACGGCGCGATCGTGGAAAGCGGCCGGCACGAGGAGCTGTACGCCCGGCGCGGCCGGTACTACGAGATGTACACCAAGCAGCACGGCGTAGAGGCCAACCTGTTCCTCGCACCCGGCGAGGGCGACCGGGTACCGGAGCCAGCGGAAGTCGCCGAGCCACGTGTCGGCGGGCCACCGGCCGGGCCCTGGATTCCGCGCATCTGACGATGCCCGACGTTCCCGCCGTGGCGCACCACTCGGCGCTCCAGAAGTTCAGCGCGATCATTGAGGGGGAGGAAGCCTACCTGCGCTACCATCCCGCGGGCGACGGCGTGCTCGATTATGCCAGCACGTTTGTACCGGAGGGACTGCGCGGCCGGGGGATCGCGAGCGAACTGGTACGATGCGCGCTGGACTACGCCCGGCAGCACGGGTTCCGGGTGATTCCGAGCTGTTGGTTTGTGAAGGGCTACGTCGAACGGCACCCGGAATACGTGCACCTGGTGGCGAACTGAGGGGCCTGTCGGCAACCCGACTGGCTTGCCGACGGGCCGTGGCCCGGCGCTCAGCGCACCGCCGTTCCTCCCACCACGTGGGGGAAGGTGCCGAGCATCCGGTTCAACTCCGGCACCGTCTGGCTGAGGATCGCGTTCAGCTCTCCTGTGGCTTGGGCGGTCTCTTGCTTCAGCTCCTCTAACCGGAGCCTCTGGGCCGCAGTCGGCGGCGCCAGCGGCCGAGCCACCGCGCCGAAGAGCGACGTCAGCTCTTCGCGGAGTCGCGGGTACTGGCGGTAGTTCATGCTCGGCGTCGGCCGGGTGAGGCCTTCACGGAGATCGGTCACCCGCTTCAGCGCCCCCTGCACCGCCGCCAGGGCCGTGGAGTCTGCGCCCTCTCGCGCCGCGCCGTTCCTCCCACCTCCGTCCGTGGCGGCCGAGGCGGCCGGGCGCTTCAGGAGATCGGCCAGCGTGCTCAACTGCTTCTTGAGATCATCGGTCCGGTCGATCACCCCGTTCACTTGCGAGATCAGGTCGCGAACCTCGAGCGCCACGGCCAGCTGCGCCTGGTAATCCGCGGTCGCCATCGGCACCCGCGGATCGGGGGTGACGCGCACGGTCTTCTTGAGCTCCACACCCGCCGCGCGGAGCGCCACGGTGTATTCGCCGGGCACCACCACGGGCCCGCCGCCGAAACCGAAAGGCCCGCCGCCCCCGCCGGGGCCACCCGGTCCGGCTTGGCTCGCCGCCGGCCGGGCGGCGTCGTACCGCAGGTCCCACCCGATCCGATTGACCCCGGCCTTGGCGTCGGTCCGCCGCAGTTGCCGCACGGTCTTTCCGGCCGCGTCGGTCACCGTGACCACGACCGGATCCTTGGCGTCCTCCTTGAGGAAATACGTGATGAGGGCGCCCTCCGGAGGATTCGCCGCCACGAACGTCTTGGCCCCCAAGGACGCGTCGCGCCCCCACACGTTCCAGCGGGTGGCCGGGCGGATGTCGAAGAGATACGCGTCCGCCCGCATCGCCTCGGGCAGCTGCCGGAGCGCGGCGATGTCGTCCACGATAAACGCCCCGCGCCCGTGGGTGCCGATGATCAGATCGTGTTCCCGTGGATGGACCTTGATGTCCCGCACCGAGACCGGCGGCAGGCCGTTCCGCAGGTCCACCCATCGCTGGCCGCCGTCCCAGGAGGCGAACACGCCCAGCTCGGTGCCGACATAAAGCAGGCGCGGGTTCACCGGATCCTCCCGCACCACCTGCGCGTATCCCAGAGCCGGCAGGTTGCCGCGCAGCGAGGTCCAGGTCCTGCCGAAGTCCGTGGTCCGGTACACGTGGGGCGCGAAATCGTCGTCGCGATGGCGGTCAATCGCCGCGTAGGCGGTCCCGGCGTCGGCCCACGACGCCTCCAGCCGGGCTACCCACGAGTTGGCCGGGACCCCGCGAAGGTTGCCCACCACGTTGCTCCAGGTCTTGCCGCCGTCCTGGGTCACCTGGATGTTGCCGTCGTCGGTGCCCACCCAGATCACGCCGGCCCGCACCGGGGACTCGGCGATGGTCATGATGGTGCTGTGAAACTCCGCGGCCGTGTTGTCCACGTAGATCTGGCCGCCCGAGGACTGCTGCTTGCTCTTGTCGTTGGTGGTGAGGTCCGGGCTGACGGCCTCCCAGGTATGGCCGAGGTCCCGGCTCTTGAAGAGCACGTTGCCGCCGAAGTACACGGTCCCGGGATCATGCGGCGACAGGTGAATCGGCGAGTCCCAGTTGAAGCGATACCTGTGCTCGGCAATGCCGTCGCCGGCCGAACCCACCCGCCGGGGATAGGGGTGGACGCTGCGCGAGCTCCCGGTCCGCACGTCGGTGACGAAGATGTTCCCGCCCTGGGAGTTCGAGTACACCAGGTACGGCTGGTTGAGCGCCGGCACCGCGTAAAAGCCGTCACCGCCGGAGACCGTGTACCAGTCGTCCTTGCGGATGCCTTCGGAGTACAGCGTGCGGCTGGGCCCGCACCAGTTCCCGTTGTCCTGGAGCCCGCCGCACACGTAGTACGGGTTCTGGAGGTCGTAGAAGATGTGATAGAACTGCGACAGCACGACGTTGTTGAGCACTTCCCAGATCCGGCCGCCGTCGTAGGAGATCTGGTAGCCGCCGTCGCTGCCGCTCAAGACCCGCTGGGAGTTCATCGGGTCGATCCACATGGCCTGATGGTCGCCATGCACGCCGCGGCCGATGCTCTGGAACGTGCGCCCGCCGTCGGTGGACTTGTAAAGCCCGCCGGAGAGGGAGTACACCACCTCGGCGTCGTTGGGATCCACCCGGAGGTCGCTGTAGTAGAAGGGCCGGAAGTTGATCTGGCGGTCGTCGTTCACCATGCGCCACGAGTCGCCGCGGTCGTCGGAGCGGAACAGCGTCCCTTGCGTGGCGGTCTCCGTCACCAGGTACACGGTGGGCGGGTTGCTGCGCGACGTCGCCAGCCCAATGCGGGCCATGGGCTCGGTGGGCAGCCCGTTGGAGAGCCGGTACCAGGTGGCGCCGCCGTCGGTGGTCCGGTGCACCGCCGTCCGGCCGCCGCCGTCGTCGAAGCGCCAGGGCCGGCGCCGGAAGGTCCACATGCCCGCGTACAGGATCCGCGGATTGGCCGCGTCCATGGCGATGTCGGAGCACCCGGTGTCTGGGTCGAGGTACAGCACCTTCTGCCAGGTGGTCCCGCCGTCGGTGGTCTTGTAGACGCCGCGCTCTTCGTTGGCGCCCCATTCGTGGCCCATGGCGCACACGTACGCCACATCCGGGTCGCGGGGGTCCAGCGCGATCCGCTTGATGCGCTCGGTCCCGACCAGCCCCAGGTGCTTCCAAGTGGTCCCACCGTCGGTGGAGCGATACACCCCGTTGCCGAACGAGGCGCTGTTCCGGGGGTCTCCCTCGCCGCTCCCCAGCCAGAGCACGTTGTGATCCGCGGGGGCGATCTCCAGCGCGCCCACGGAGTAGACGGCCTGGTCGGTGAACTGGGCCTCGAACGTGACGCCGGCGTTGGTGGTCTTGAACACGCCGCCGTCGGCGCCGGCCACGTAGAAGGTGTCGCGGTTGCCGGGCACGCCGGCCACGGCCGTTACCCGGCCGCCCATGTTGGCCGGACCGATCGACCGCCAGGAGAGCGCCTTGATGGCGGCGACCTCGGGTTGCTGGCTCGGGGGTGTGGCAGGCTGGGGCTGTTGCTGGCGCTGCTCTGGGGAAGCCGCTGCGGGGACGCACCAGGCGGCGGCCACCACGGCCGCGCACCGCACGAAGCGAAGCTCGGGCATAACACGACTCCAGGGAGTGAGCACGGGTCGGTCATAGGCTACCCCGGCGCTGTGGGGGGCGCCAGAGCGCGGCCCACGCCGGCCGCCTTGGCGTGCCGCCGCACGGTGACTAGTTTGTAGGGTTCCGATGGCCGACATCTCTTTGGCCCGCAGCAAGATGCTCCTCCTCTCGGGGACCGCCAACCGGCCCCTGGCGGAGGAGATCGCCGCCCACCTCGGCCAGCCGTTGTGCCAGGTGACCATCCGGCGTTTCGCGGACGGGGAGATTTTCGTCAGGATCGATGAAAACGTGCGGGGGCAGGATGTCTACATCATCCAGTCCACCAATCCGCCGGGCGACAACATCATCGAGCTGTTGATCCTGATCGACGCGGCCCGGAGGGCCAGTGCCGCACGCATCAGCGTGGTGGTGCCCTATTTCGGGTACGCGCGGCAAGACCGGAAAGATCAGCCACGGGTCGCCATCAGCGCCAAGCTGATGGCCAACGTGATTACGACGTCGGGCGCGGACCGGGTGCTGGCCATGGATTTCCACCAGCACCAGTTGCAGGGGTTCTTCGACATCCCGGTGGACCATCTGTACGCGGCGCCCGTCTTCACCCAGCACTACCGCCAGAAGAGCCTGCACGATCTGGTGGTGGTGGCCCCGGATGCGGGCGGCGCCAAGATGGCCCGCGGGTTCGCCAAACGGCTCAACGCGTCCCTGGCCATCGTGGACAAGCGGCGACCGTCGGCCAACGTGGCGGAGGTGCTGAACGTGGTGGGCGAGGTGGAGGATCGGGATTGCCTGATCGTGGACGACATGATCGACACGGCGGGGACCATGTGCGAGGCCGCGCGGGCGCTCCACCGGCTGGGAGCCCGGGAGGTGTACGGGTGCGCGTCGCACGCGCTGTTGTCGGGACCGGCGGTGGATCGCCTCACCACCTCACCGATCACCGAGTTGGCGGTGACCAACACCATCCGGGTGCCGGACGAGCGACGCTACGAGCGGCTGAAGGTGCTGTCGATCGCGCCTCTGCTGGCGCAGGCGATCCGGAACACCCATTCCGACCAGTCGGTGAGTTCGTTGTTTGACTGAGGGCATGGACGGCAACGCAGCACGGCACGACGGCATGAACGGCATCAACGGATAACGGACCACGGATAACGGATAACGTCTTATGGCACACGAAGTGACACTGACGGCAGAACGACGCAGCGCCAAGGGCAAAGGCGCCGCGCGCAAGCTCCGCGCCGCGGGGCGGGTGCCCGCGGTGATCTACGGTCACGGCCGCGAGCCGGAAGCGCTGTCTCTCTCGCAGACCGAGCTGGAGCAGGCCCTGATCGGGATCGCCGCGGCGAGCACGCTCATTGATCTCACGGTGGACGGCAAGCCGGTCAAGACCTTGATCCGGGAGATTCAGCGCACGGACGTGCGCCGCGACATCATGCACGTGGATTTCTATGAGATTCACGCGGACGAGAAGATCACCCTCAAGGTCCCGGTGCACCTGGTCGGCACGCCGGACGGCGTGCGCCACGCGGGCGGGGTATTGGACCAGGTCCTCCGCGAGATCGAGATCGAGGTGCTGCCGGCGCACATCCCCGAGCGGGTGGAGCTGGACGTCGCCGCGCTCACCATCGGCAAGTCGCTCCACGTGCGGGACCTCCAACTGCCGCACGCGACCATCCTGACCCACGTCGACGACACGGTGTGCACGGTGGTGCCGCCGCGCATCGAGGAGGTCGTGGCCCCGGCGGCCGAAGCGGTGGCCGAGCCGGCGGAGCCCGAGCTGATCCGCAAGCCGCGGGCCGAGGAAGAGGCCGAAGCCGAGGGGTCGGAAGAAGCCAAGGAGTAAGCCCTGCGCGTCATCGTCGGCCTCGGGAACCCCGGACCCGATTACGCCGACACGCGGCACAACGCGGGATTCCGGTTGGCGGACGCCCTGGCGGACCGGTGGCGGCTGTCGCGGTTTCGCCGCGCTCCCCGCGCCCTGGCGGCCCACGGGCAGGTGGGCGACGCCCCGGTCACGGTGCTCAAGCCGCAGACCTACATGAACCTCAGCGGCTTAGGGCTAGAGCCGCTCTTGGCCCGGCCCGATTTCGACCCCGCCCACCACCTGCTGGTTCTCGTGGATGACGCCGCGTTGCCCCTGGGAACGTTCCGCCTCCGGGCGAGGGGGTCGTCGGGCGGGCATCACGGGTTGGAAAGCGTGGAGCAGGCGCTGGGCTCGCGCGTCTACGCCCGGTTACGCATCGGCATCGGGCCCGTGCCGGACGACGTGGTTGATTTGGCCGACTTCGTGCTGGCGCCCTTTGCTCCACCGGAGGCGGCTACGCTGCGTGAGCTGGTGCCGCAGATGGGCGACGCCGTGGAGTGCTGGGTCGCCGAGGGCATCCAGCGGGCCATGAACCGGTTCAACCAGAAGAAACTCGACTAACGCCCGTGCTCCGCCTCGGCATCGTCGGTCTCCCCAACGTCGGGAAGTCCACCCTCTTCAACGCGCTCACGGCGGCCAAGGCGCCCGCCGACAATTACCCCTTCTGTACGGTCGAGCCCAACGTCGGCGCGGTGGCGCTGCCGGACCCGCGCCTCGACCAGCTGGCGGCCGTGGTTCGGCCCAAGCGCGTGGTGCCCGCCCTGGTGGAGTTCGTGGACATCGCGGGATTGGTCAAGGGAGCCAGCCAGGGCGAGGGGCTGGGCAACCAATTCCTTTCGCACATCCGGGAAGTGGATGCGGTGGTCCACGTGGTGCGGTGCTTCGAGGACCCGGACGTGACCCACGTCATGGGGGCCGTGGATCCGGAGCGGGACCACGACATCGTCACCATGGAGCTGGCGCTGGCGGACCTGGCGGTGGTCGAGCGCCGGCTGGAGAAAGCGCGGAAGACCGCGCGTGCCGGCGACGAGCAGGCGGCGCACGAGGTGGTGCTGCTCGAGCGGGTAACCCACGAGCTGGAGTCGGGGCGCGGGGCGCGGGAGGCCGGTGAGGACGAGGCCAGCGTTGCCGCGTTGCGGCGCCTGGGATTGCTGACGGCCAAGCCCATTCTCTACGCCGCCAACGTGATGGAGAGCGACCTGGCCCGCGGCGGCTCACCGGCCGTCGAGCGGCTCGCGGCGGCC
>Ga0209619_10000549_pt1 | contig 26649 bp, 19 predicted proteins | sample Rifsed16ft3_FD_184011 | JGI IMG/M metagenome (GOLD analysis project Ga0209619, IMG submission 184011) | Soil microbial communities from Rifle, Colorado, USA - sediment 16ft 3 (version 2) | ecosystem: Environmental > Terrestrial > Deep subsurface > Rock core/Sediment | place: Rifle, Colorado... | reverse complement strand
AAATGATGTGATAGTTGACAGCGATTATTTTTTAGGTGTTTTCGTCAGTGACAACCAGTAAAGTAAAGAACGACCTCCTCCTGATCGCCTCTGGCGGTGGTTGTACCGACGTTAGATATACCAGATTTCTCAAAGCAAGTCTTGGCAGTGCAAATCTGGCATATCTTTATCTCTGTTACGAAATGGTTCTTGACAATCTAGTAACATGCAAAGATAAAATCAAAATTTCCTGAGTACAAAGAAGTCATTACAAAATTTACATTGTAGGAAACAACCTCCTGGTTGTTCCGTCACGTTAGATATACCAGATTTTCGAGCACGATTAACCGAATCGTAAATCTGGCCGATCTTATTTTAAGTTCAGTCGTAAAAAATTACCTTATTTCAATTCTGGCAAATTCATAAGTTTTTGGCGTAATTATTGTTTTTAATATTATTCTTGATATTAAATCATTATTTCTCTAATTTTTTCGGCGAAATAATAAACATTTGGAGGATTTTTATAGAATTTTTTACAGTTTGAACAGTTTTATTTTTAGTAATTAGGATTATCATCAGACGTAAAAAAATAAATCTATTTAGGGAATTCCTCCAAGTCCTCGCGGCATCGGTATTTCTATTTTATGTCGCAACAAATTTTGGATTCTTCTCTCAATATCATTCCCAGGTCAACAAGGAACTCTGGGTTGATGCATTGTTGCAATTAAGCACCACACAGAAGAATAATTTTCCCTCACCTGCAACTAACTCAACCAACTATTTATCTGAAAATTCACTTAAAGGTAAACCGATCGATTTTACCTATTTTACCGATGACACGACTGACGTGAAAGACGAAATAGAAGGAAAATTGAAAGATACACTAAATGGTAAAATTGTTCGTACAGATACAACTAAAATAATTTCGGATTCACTTTTATCACTTGTAGATACTGTGAAAGTGGACTCAGCCGCACTTGACTCGACCGCAAGAATAAAATATTTCAAATACCATCGAGAAGATAAACCTTATGTTGAATTAAAGAGAAAGAAGACGTCAAAGTTTTTTGCGTATCCCGACCAAAAATTTATAACTCGTTCTATTCGGATTGATTCGACCGGACAATATGTTGAGATTATTGAGAAAGTTGCCGGACAACAGACAAAGATAATTTTACGAATGACAATTGATGATTATGTTCAAATGCGGCTTGGTTTAAGGGAACGCGAGATTTGGGAAAGCATCGGCTATGCTTATGAACTAAAGGAAACTAAAAAGGAATTAGGTGAATTAATTAAAGATATAACTAATCTCGAAATTCCTCTTCCAAGTGTTGGTGTACTCAGTATTTTCGGTGAGCCAAAAATTAGCTTAAGAATCGGTGGCGCGGTCGATATTCACGGTGCTTGGCGAAATGAAACTACTGAAGGTGTGACCGCCTCACGTCTTGGCAACACAAGAAATGAACCGGACTTCAAGCAGCAAGTGCAAATTAATGTAAGCGGAACGATAGGAGATAAACTTAATATTGTTGCCGATTGGAATACTGAAAGAACATTTGAATATGAAAATCAGCTAAAGATAAAATACACCGGTTATGAAGATGAAATAGTTCAAAGTGTTGAAGCTGGAAACGTTTCATTACAGACTTCTCCTTTAGTTGGCGGAAGTGAAGCTCTCTTTGGCGTTAAAGCCAACTTTAAGGTTGGTCCCTTATCGCTAACAACTATAGCGAGCCAAAAAAAAGGTGAAGTAAAAGAAGTTTCAGTTTCGGGCGGAACAACATCCCAAACATTTGAAAAAAGAGGTTACGACTATTCAACCAATCATTATTTTGTTGATACCATTTATGCAAGCCAAAACACTGATCTCAATCTATTTCAAAGATATTATGATAATGCAACGCCTGAAATTGATACACGTTTTTTAATCAAAGACATTGAAGTTTGGAAATCAATACAAACTATTGGAAAAGATCCTGCTAAAGAAAGATTGGCAAATGCATATATTAATTTGCCTCAGATACTTTCTAATGAAAAATATGATAGCACTAATCGTTTAGCAATTACACCTAAACCGGGTGAAAGTGAAACAGGAAGGTTTCGTTTGCTTACTAAAGGTGATGACTACAACCTTAACGAATACACGGGATTTTTAACGTTCAACACTCAAATTAATAATGATGATATAATTGCAGTAGCATATAGAGTTGAAAATGGTCCGGGAGCGCAAGATGATGGTTATTATGGTGAGTTTATTAGTTCTGCAGCCACTGATTCTCAAAGACTGATATTGAAACTAATTAAACCGGCAAATCTTCAACCTGGCGGAAATTTTGCACAAGCATGGAAACTCCAATTAAAAAATATTTATCCGGTTGGCGGAAGAAACATTAAAAAAGAAGGATTTGAATTTCAGGTTAAGTATGAAGTCTCAGGTCAGGATCCTGTTGTTGAATTACCCGGTGGACAAGGAAATGTCCGATTACTGAATGCATTTGGTTTTGATAATTATGACGCTGCGGATCAAGCAAATCCTGATAACGTTTTTGATTGGCGTACTAATTTAACCATCATTCCTCAAACCGGTGAAATTATTTTTCCTGTGCTCGAACCTTTTGGCAGAAATATTCCAACCGATTTGCAAAATGGTGATTCGCTTAAGTTTCAATTGGTTTATGACACAACAAAAACTTTTGCTCAACAGCAAAAAGTAAAAGATAAATGGATACTTACAGGAAAATATTCCGGTGAGGCAAGCTCGGTCTATCAATTAGGATTTAATGTAGTTGAAAATTCTGTCCGTGTAAGATTAAGCGGACGAGAATTGACTCCAGGAATTGATTACATAGTTGATTATAACATCGGACAGCTAACAATTAGAAATGATGCTGCTCTTGTTCCCGGTGCTGATTTAAAAATTACTTACGAACAGAATGATCTTTTCCAGCTTGCATCAAAAACATTGTTGGGAGCCAGGGGAATTTTTGATTTTTCACAGAAAACAAAGCTCGGTTTTTCTGTTCTAAATCTAAATCAACAAACTTTAAGCGATAAAGTAAGAATTGGTGAAGAGCCGTTAAGTAATACCATTTACGGTTTGGATTTTAGCACAAGCGGTGATCTTCCTTTTCTCACAAAGCTTTTAGATAAAGTAATATCAACTAAACAAATGTCAAGTTTTACATTGCAGGGTGAGTTTGCTTATATCAATCCGGATCCAAACACGAAGAAAAGCACAATAGTTTCTGATAATGGAAGCAGCATTGCTTACATAGATGATTTTGAAGGCGCAAAACGAATTATTCCCGTTGGTGTTTCCTATACTGCATGGAAAGAACTTAGTCCACCGCGGGAGCTTCCGACTTTACCGGCATTTTCAGATCAAGAATTGATGAACTTCAAAGCAAAAAGTTTTTGGTACACAGCAACGCCTTCAGACGTTCGTGTTCAGGATATTTGGGGATCAAGAAAACGTGTATCTAAACAGGAAGATAATGTTACGGTAATGGATTATGTTTTTCTTCCTGACACACAGGGAACTTATAACTACACTCCGTCTTTACAAGATCGTAATAAAAATTGGGGTGGAATTATGAAGCTGCTTTCATCAACTGCAAGTAATCTTGTGGAAGAAAATGTTGAGTTCATTGAATTTTGGTTAAAGGTTGAAAACGCTCCAATAAATTCAAAAGTTTATATTGATATAGGAAGAATAAGTGAAGATGTAATTCCCAATAGAACACTTGACACTGAAGATAAGGATGGCAACGATGCAATTGATGTTGACGGAAAGGAAGATACAGGAATTGACGGTTTGACGGACGATCAAGAAAGAGTAAATTTCAATAGCACAGATTCTGATCCGAGTGGTGATAATTTCACTTTTACACAAACCGCAAGTATTAAGTCTATTTTTGATTATTACAGCATTAACGGTGCACAAGGTAACGCAATATTAAGCGATATTGGACGATTGCCCGATACTGAAGATTTAAATAGAAATGGTAACATAAATTTAATCAACAGCTTTTTTAGATATGAAATACCACTTGATACGAGCGCCTCAACAAATAAGTTTATCTCCGGCGGTGGTGACAATGCAGGCTGGTATTTATACCGCATTCCTTTGAAGGACACTCTTACAAAAGTTGGTGATCCGAGTTTTACTACTGTTGAAGCTATCAGATTTTTTGTAACAGGTGTTGATCAAGCAGTTCATCTCCGTTTTGCAGAGTTTAATCTTGTTGGAAGCCAGTGGCAAAAGGTACTCCCGCAGGATACGGTATTATCTGTCTCAGTAATCAGCTATGAGGATAATCCGGATTATGAAATTCCTCCCGGTGTCAATCAAGAGAGAGACAGAACCAAACCTGATGAGCAAGTATTTCGCAATGAACAGTCATTAAATCTTATTCTTCAGAATCTTCCGGATGGGGAATCAAGAGAAGCTGTAAGATATATGTATCGTCCGCTCGATGTTTTTAACTACAAAGAGATGAAATTATTTATTCACGGCGATAATAATCCTGGCCCAACTTCAGTTTCTTCACTTGATGAAAATTATAATGCAGAAGTTTACTTCAGGTTTGGTACTGATTCAAACAATTATTATGAATATCGTCAACCGGTTAGACCTGGATGGAATGAGATAAATATTTTATTCTCCGAATTGACTTCAATTAAACAAGGAAGAGATTCAATTAGTCAAAGAGTTAAAATACCGGTGCCGGGATTACCCGGCCATTTCTATTTAGTAAAAGGAATTCCGACTTTAACTCAAGTGAAATTTTTAATGGTGGGAATCTACAACACTACAAATCCTAATTCAATCGGAAGCATATCAGGAGAAGTTTGGGTTAACGAACTTCGTGTCATCGGGGCAGAAGATACGCCTGGTTGGGCTTACAGCATGTCTACTTCAATCAAAATGGCAGATCTGCTTTCTGTCAATTTCAACATGAGTCGAACTGATCCTTATTTTCATCGGCTTGCAGACAGGTTCGGTTCTCGAGTTGAATCAAAAAATTGGGCAGCGTCTGCAGACCTCGACATTTTAAAGTTACTGCCGATAAATTTGCCGGAAAGTAATCTTAGAATAAATTATTCGCACTCAGAATCAATTGGAAAACCACTTTATCTTCCAGGAACTGACGTGAAAGTTGATGAAGCAGCGCAGCAGCTTAGAAATATTAGAAATGATTCAGCAAAGACAACTACAAAAACTCCAGAGCAATTAATTTCTGAATCGCAAACTGTAAATGTCTCGGATTCATGGTCTCTTTCAAACATAAAGCTTAAAATACCTACTAAGCTTTGGTTCATAAGAGATTCTTTTAATTCAGTCACAATGGGCTTTAATTATAATAAGACATTTAGTAGAAGTCCGACAGTACTGAACAATAAGAGCTGGATTTGGAATGCAAACCTAAGTTATGGATTGAACCTTAGTCCGGATTATTTTATTTATCCGGCGAACATTCCGATTATTGGTTCAATAATTTCATTGCTTGTTGATTATAGAAATACAAAAATATATTTCACACCACAGAATTTTTCTCTTAATCTAACAGCAAGGAGAAATAGAAATGTAAATCTATCGCGTCCTCAAAATAATATTGATGCGAAAGAAATTATCTCGCGAGATTTTACAACTTCCAGAGGATTTAATCTTGCATGGAAAATTACCGAAGGCGGATTGCTTAACCTCAGTACCAATTACAATGTTAACATTAGCTCATCTCTGGCGTTTATTGAAACTGATCAATTTGGTCAACAAAGATCCGAAAGTGAAATTTGGAGAGAAATATTTTCCGGAAAATTTTTCGGTAAAGATTATCAGTATCAGCAATCTGTTGATTTCAGAACTTCGCCAAGACTTCCTTCATTGTGGGATATTAATAAGTTCTTCACCGTAAGTGCTGGATATTCTGCAAGCTATAGCTGGAGTAATGATTTCAGACAGGAAGTTTTAGGAAGAGGAGCGGGATTCGGGAGCAAAGTGAATGCAACACTCACTTTAAAACTTAAATCTCTGATGCAGCCGCTCTTTCAGGAAACTCCTGAAGAAAAGGTTACGCCACCTATTCAGACCCAAACGCAAACTAATCGGACTAGAGGAAGAGAAAGGATTGTAGGTGAAGAAACCAAGAATGAACAATCACCTGATACCACGAATAAAATCAAAGCTGATTCGCTTCAAACCATTCTATCTGATTCATCAATGGTCGGAGATTCACTGATTGATGGAACACCTAAAAAATCAATTATTGTAAATGCCCTAAAATTCTTAAAAACATTTACCAAGGTTCTTTTGTTTGATTATGAAACAATCAACTTTAGTTTTTCCAGTGACAACAATGTTTCGAAATCTGGAATTGCCGGAAAGGGAACTGGTTTTTATAATTTTTGGGGAATAATGTTTAACGCCGGTAACGGACCTTCACGTGGATTCATGCTGGGATTGAACGATGATGTTGGTCCCCGCGCTCCTGATGGAAATTTACAAGACGTGTTCTCCCAAAAAAATAGTTTTGACTTCAAAACTTCTCGGCCGCTTTGGGAGGGAGCGAAAATAGATCTTAATTGGAGAGTTGGCTGGTCAATCAATAGAAGCACCAATTTACGATCCGATGCAACAGGCACAACTACCATTACTAACATTACTTCTTCAGGAACAATAGATAGATCGTTTTTATCTTTTCCACCATCATTGTTTTTAAGTGTTTTCAAAAGCGGGATAAAACATGTAAACGAATTATATAATCCGGATTCACCCAATCCAAGAGAAAATTTATCTGCAGCTTTTGTCCAAGGATTCGAAAGCTTTCCAATCTTTTCAAAGCTCGGATTCTTAAAGGATTTTGTAAAATATGTTCCCCGTCCAAACTGGAGAATATCGTGGGATGGTTTGGAAACATTCTTCTTATTCAAATCCTTTGCTAAAAGAGTTAGCTTGACGCACGAATATAAATCTGGGTACACTGAAGGATGGAAATTAACACCCGATGGAAATAAAGAAATTTTAACTCAAAGAATTGATTATGCATTTGCACCTTTAGCAGGTTTTAATTTTACTTTTGGGGACCTTTGGGGCGGCAGCTTAATCAGCAGCTTTAAATATTCCACACGAACAAGTTTTGATTTAGGAAATTCCACAAGAAATATTACCGAGACATTTTCAAAAGATATTGGAATAACTGCAGGATATTCAAAGAGCGGATTTGAACTACCCTTATTCGGAATTTCGTTAAAGAACGACATTGAGTTTACATTTTCTTATAGCAGCACTAAAAATTCTACTGTAATTTATGACATGACCGATTTCATTGAAGACGGTACTCCCAAAGATGGTACTATAAGAACTACGTTCGAACCGAGAATTAAATATACCATAAGTTCAAAGGTTACATTATCTATTTTCTATCGCAGATCATCAGTTGAACCTGAAGGAGCAGCAAGAATTCCTCCGACAACAACTAACGAAGCTGGATTAGATGTTCATATTTCTATTCAGTAATTTACTCTATGCAAGTGGTTTATGGTTTGAATTAATCCATGTCGTCTTGAAAGATTACCACACAAACTAAAAGGTGTGTTGCAAAATATTTGTATTGTCATTGCGAATCCCGATTTTTCGGTTTGCTGTACGGCTTATCGGGATGAAGCAATCTTAAATTAATTAATCCAACTAAATCTGAGATTGCTTCGTCCGCTAACTAACGGACTCGCAATGTCTTTTTCTGGCTTATGCGACTCTTTCTAAAGGAACGGGGTTAGTAGAAAATTCTGAACCTTTAATTTTGTAAGGTCGACCAATCTGGTCACCCCACCAATTATTAAAAAAATTTTAGGTAACGTTCTTTGGGTTTAAGTTTTCAATTTTGCAAACTAATTTTTCATAATTAAATACTAAAAGGTCAAATGATAAAGAAGAATAGAATATTGTGGGTTGATGATGAGATAGAGCTTTTACGTTCTCATATTATCTTTTTATCGGAAAAAGGATTCACCGTTGATACTGTAACAAATGGTGAAGATGCAGTTTCATCTGTTAAGGAAAAAGATTATGATCTGATTTTTCTTGATGAAATGATGGCTGGAATGGGCGGATTGGAAACTCTTTCACAAATTAAAGATTACAATGCAAACATTCCCGTTGTTATGGTAACTAAGAATGAAGAAGAAAGATTGATGAATGAAGCAATTGGTTATAAAATTTCCGATTATTTAACGAAACCTGTTAATCCCAGTCAAGTTTTATTAGTATGTAAAAAAATTCTTGAAGGCAAAAAAATCACCGGTGAACATGCAGCGATGGATTATCTTCATGACTTTAACCAGATTTCGCAAGCTATGTTACAAAACCTAAATTCTGACGAGTGGATTGAAATTTATTTAAAGCTTGTCAATTGGGACCTTGAGCTTGATGTTCATCCGGAAATTGGTTTGCGCCAAACTTTCATAGATCAAAAGCGGGAAGCAAATAAAGAATTTTCAAAATTTATTGAGCACAATTATCGTGAATGGATAAATTCATCTGTAGAATATGACAGGCCGACTTTGACCGTAGATATTCTGAACAAATATCTGGTTGATGAAATTAAAAATCATGATAATGTGTTTCTCTTCGTTTTGGATTGTCTTCGTTTAGATCAATGGCTTGTAATGGAAAAGCACTTAACAAATTATTTCAAAATTGATAAAAGCTATTATTATTCCATTTTACCGACATCGACTCCCTATGCTCGAAATTCTCTTTTCGGCGGATTATATCCATCAGAAATAGAAAAGTACTATCCTCAATTATGGCAGAGCGGTGATGATGATGAAAACAGTATGAACAAATATGAAAGGGAATTGCTGCAGCTTTTCCTTGATCGAAAAAAAATTAAATTAAAAAATGATTTGAAGTATATTAAAATCATTGATCCGGAAGTCGGTAGAAATTTTGAACATAATATTTTATCATATCAGAACACTCATCTCACTGCCGTTGTTGTTAATTTTTTAGATATGATCGCACACGGACGATCAGATTCAGATATTTTGAAAGAAATTGCTCCGGATGAATCTGCTTACCGTTCGTTAACAAATAGCTGGTTCACACATTCATCGCTGTTATCAACTTTAAAATCTATTTCTTCATTAAAGAAATCGAAAATAATCATCACAACAGATCATGGAAGTATTAGAGCTTTACGAGGTGCAAAAGTTTTAGGTGATAGGGAAGCATCATCAAACTTACGTTTTAAGTATGGTAGAAATCTCAAAGTTGATGAGAAACATGCAATTTATATTAAAAATGCTGGGGATTATAAACTTCCTAAACGCGGTGTTACGATCAACTACATCATCGCAAAAGAAGATTATTATTTTGTTTACCCCACTGAGTATCACAAATACTTAACTCATTACAAAGATACATTTCAACATGGCGGAGTTTCGCTTGATGAAATGTTACTGCCCGTAATAACAATGGAACCAAAGTAAAATGGAATTTCCATTTAAAGCGGTTGTTGAATCGGAAAGTGAAACTGAAACAATCGCAAAATCATTTGCTGCAGTTTTAACCGGAGGTGAAGTTATTGTTTTATCTGGTGAATTAGGTGTAGGAAAAACTTTTTTCGTTAAAAAAACATTGATTAATTATGGGATAACATGGGTAAACAGCCCTTCCTTCGCAATTGTAAATGAGTACAAAAATTCTTTCAAATTCTATCATATTGATTTTTATAGATTAAAATCCATAAAAGAACTTTTCAATATCGGTTTTGATGATTACTTGAATGATAAAGATGCAATTGTATTTATTGAATGGGGGAATTTATTTCCTGAGGTGTTACCACATAAAAGAATCGAGATAAATTTCAAAATGAATTCAGATAACAGCAGAGAAATACGAATTCTTAGAAATGCTTGATAAGCTTCCAATATTGTCAATTGAAACATCGCAAAGCTGTTGCGGCGCATGTGTTTACTTTGATGAGAATAAATTCTTCGAGATGAATGTAAATCTTAAAAATTCTCACGCTGAAAAGATTTTTGAAATCATTGATTCCGTTATTAAAGCATCCGGAATTTTATTAAAAGATTTAAAAGCTTTAGCAGTCTCGGCTGGACCGGGTTCTTTTACCGGATTACGAATCGGTATGTCAGCGGCAAAGGGCATAGCGTTTGGAGCATCACTTCCCATAATTCCTGTACCAACATTTGAAGCGCTCGCATTTCAGTTATCAAATCAATTAAAAGATGGTACAGAATTCGTTATAGCCAATAAGGTAAATTCAGAAGAGATATATTTTGCTAAGTTTAAAGTTAGAGCTAATAATTATATATTTGCACGGGTTTTGGAGATTGTAAAAGCATCTGATCAAATTAACATTGAAAAAGATTGTCCGGTTTACGGTAATGCATCATTCAGTTCTGAACCGGTTAATCAAAAGCGGGCAATTAACAGTCCGAAACCGGAATATGTTGCAAAGTGGGCTAAATACTTTGGCAATGAGATACTAAAAAATGAATTTGATTTTCTTGAACCAAATTATCTTAAAAAATTTATTGTAAGGGATAAAACACTATGATTAAAAAAGTTCTAACTTTATCATTTATTAGTTTATCAATTACATTTGCTCAATTAATGTCACCCAAAGCGACAGTACAAAGCACTGAATATGACTTTGGTAATATCGAACAGGGTAAAATGGTCGAATATAATTTTATGATTACCAACACAGGCGGCGACCTATTAAAAATTACTGATGTCCGTGCATCCTGCGGCTGCACTGCAGCAAAACCGGATAAATCAGAATTAAAGCCGGGTGAATCAACAGCAATTAAAGTTGCATTTAATTCTTCAGGAAGATTAGGAGCACAACAGAAGTATGTTTACGTCGTAACTAGCGATCCATCCAATAAAGAAATTAGGTTGAAGATAAGCGGAAACATTTTAGCTCCCGGTACTTCGCTAACTTCAGAAAAATTACCAAAGATATACTTTCCCGAAACACAATTTGATTTTGGAAAAGTTAAGGAAGGTAATGTTGTCAGTCATACTTTCAAATTTATTAATAATGGAAAAACTAGTTTAGATATTAAGGATATCAAAACATCATGCGGCTGCACAGCAGCATTGGTAAGCAGTAAAAAAATTGAGCCGGGTAAAGATGGTACGATCAAAGTTGATCTGGACACTAAAAACAGGCAAGGAAGAATGAGCCGAACAATTACAGTTTCATCAAATGATCCTGAAGAACCAAACAAGGTTATTACAATTTTCGCAGATGTAAATAAAGCGAGCAACTAATGGCTTGGTTCAAAAGATCTAAAGAAAATATTTCTCCCAATACTTTTAAAAAGGAATTGCCAGACGGTTTGTGGGAAAAATGCCCAAGCTGTAATGAAATAATTCATAAGAAACAGTTGGAAACAAATCTTTGGACTTGCCAAAAATGTAATTATCACTTTAGAATTGGAAGCTATGAGTATATAAAGATTCTGTTAGATGAAGGATCATTCAAAGAAATAAACAAGAAAATGCGATCGGCTGATCCTCTTGAATTTGTAGATACTAAAAAATATTCCAGTAGAATTAATGATACGATTAAAAAGTTAGGATTGTACGATGCTATCAGAACCGGAACCGGAAAGCTAAATAAAAAGGATGTTGCATTTGGCTGTATGGATTTTAAGTTCATCGGTGGAAGTATGGGCTCAGTGGTTGGTGAAAAAATAGCACGACTTGCAGATACAGCTTATAAAAATAAAATCCCGCTGATAATTATTTCTGCAAGCGGCGGTGCAAGAATGATGGAAGGAGCATTTTCGCTTATGCAAATGGCGAAAACAAGTTCAAGATTAGCCCGTTTGTCCGAAGCAAAAATTCCCTACATTTCAATCGTTACAGATCCAACTACGGGTGGAACAACCGCAAGCTATGCAATGCTTGGCGATATTAATATCGCTGAACCACAAGCGCTTATCGGTTTTGCGGGACCAAGAGTTATACGTCAAACTATTGGAAAAGATTTACCTGAAGGATTTCAGAGATCCGAATTTCTTCTAGAACATGGTTTTATAGACGTTATAGTTCCAAGAAAAGAAATGAAAGAAACGGTTTCCAACATTTTACAATTGCTTGTGTAAGCATCTTTATAGAATAACATGGCAAGAAGGTGCAAAAAGTAACGGGGCTGGACACAAATCTTACCGTCTAGCGCTTACATCTCCAAAGTGAATAACCTCAGTTTTTCCCTTTACTTTTAGGAGCAAAAACCCATTGTCATCAATGTCTTCAAATATGCCATCTAATATTTTCTCACCTTCAACAATGGTAATTCTTTTCCCGATCATATCGCAGCGTGCTTTCCAGTCATTCAGAATAGTATGTTTATTTTGAATTGTTTTTTGCAGCAGTTCTTCAAATGAATTAAGAAACTCGGCAAGAAAGATTTCCCGCTTTACATTTTTGCCAAGTTCATTTCTTAAAGAGGTCGGAGGATAAATAAATTTGGCCGGGAAAATTGTTTGATTAATATTTATTCCGACTCCGATTATCAGCCGTTTCACTTTTGATCCTTCAAAAACAGACTCCAGTAGAATACCTGCCGCTTTTTTAGAATTAATAAGAACATCGTTTGGCCATTTCAAGTTTGCCTTCAATCGGTAATGATACTCAAGAGGCAATGCTATGGAAAGAGCAACAGTGAAATTGAGAATGTTCAAATTTTCGGGCAGAAATTTTCTATTATTAAGAAGAATAGAAAATGTGAGGTTTTGCCCTTTTTGACTCTGCCATACTCTATCCTTTCTTCCTTTACCTTTAGTTTGATACTCGGCTAAAAGAACGGTTCCGTTGGGAAGTTTATCTGACTCGGGTTTACCGAGATAATCATTTGTAGAATCAATCTCTTCGCAATAAATAAAATTACGCCCGATAATTTCGGTATCGAGTTTTATGTCAAAATCATCAATCCTGAATAAGCTATCCATGTGTTTTTTCAGATTTATCGTTCATTGGTAAAGTGGCTGACATACAGCCATAAGTTGATTATCTCTGCCTTTTAGACGCATCTTATGCCAAGTTGAATAAATTCGTTAAAATGTCCTTAACCAGAAAGTCCATGTTAACGCCAATTTTCGCACTTTCCCGTTCTGGCACATATCTTTATTAGTAATTTGCAATAAAAGAATTAATTACTAACAATGGAGAAACGAAAATGACACTTATTAAATTTGAACCCTTAAGAGATTTCGAAAATCTTGGAGACAAAGTCCACAGATTTTTCGGAGAATTTCCTTCAAACTTCGATTATAATAATACATTCTTACCAAAGATAGATATTTCCGAAGATGAAAAAAATATTTATTTCGAAGCTGAAATTCCCGGTCTCAAAAAAGAGGATATCAATATTTCACTCGAAGATAATATTCTTACCATCAAAGGTGAGAAAAAATTTAGTGAAGATAAAAAGCAGAAGGCATTAATTCGAAATGAGAGAATTTATGGTCCATTTGCAAGATCATTCACTTTGCATGAAGAAATTAATCCCGATTCTGCTAATGCAGAGTTTGAGAATGGAATACTTAAAATAAGTCTTGAAAAAGCAACACACAAACCTGTTAAAGAACGACAGATTCAAATCAAGTAAAAAAATATTAATTATAAAATTATTTTATCATAGTACATTATAAAAGGAGAAAATTTTAATGGGAAAAATTATCGGAATAGACTTAGGAACAACAAACTCATGTGTTTCGGTTATGGAAGGTAACGATCCGGTTGTCATACCAAATTCAGAAGGTGGAAGAACAACTCCATCTGTTGTCGGATTCACCAAAACAGGCGAGAGATTAGTTGGTCAACCTGCTAAAAGACAAGCAATAACAAATCCTAAAAACACAGTCTTTTCAATTAAGAGATTCATGGGAAGATTTATTGATGAGGTTCGTGAGGAAAAAACTAAAGTGCCTTATGAAGTAATTCCCGGTGATGGCAATTCCGCCAGAGTTAAAATAGGTGATCGAGTTTATTCACCACCGGAAATCAGTGCCATGATTCTTCAAAAAATGAAAAAAACTGCCGAAGATTATTTAGGTCAGCCTGTCACCGAGGCTGTCATTACAGTACCGGCTTATTTTAATGATTCGCAGCGACAGGCAACAAAAGATGCCGGTGAAATTGCAGGATTAAATGTTAGAAGAATAATTAATGAGCCGACTGCTGCCGCTTTAGCTTATGGATTGGATAAAAAGGAAAAATATCATAAGGTCGCCATTTATGATCTTGGAGGTGGAACTTTTGATGTTTCGATTCTTGAACTTGGTGATGGAGTATTTGAAGTTAAATCTACTAATGGCGATGGACATTTAGGCGGAGACGATTTCGATCAAAGAGTAGTTGATTTTCTTGCAGATGAATTCAAGAAAAATGAGGGAATAGATTTACGCAAAGATCCGATGGCTTTACAGAGATTAAAAGAAGCTGCTGAAAAAGCTAAGATAGAATTATCTTCATCAGTCTCGACTGATGTTAATCTTCCTTTTATAACTGCAACCCAGGATGGTCCTAAACATTTAAATATTACACTTTCACGCTCCAAACTTGAACAGCTAATTGATGACTTAGTTAACCGAACAAAAGTACCTTGTGAGACAGCACTTAAAGATTCAGGCTATTCCGCAAAAGATATTGATGAAGTAATTCTTGTTGGAGGTTCAACAAGAATTCCCATGGTTCAGGAATTAGTGAAAAACATTTTTGGAAAGGAGCCCCATAAAGGAGTAAATCCGGATGAAGTCGTAGCAATTGGAGCTGCAATTCAAGGCGGTGTATTAACGGGCGATATCAAGGATGTTCTCCTTCTGGATGTAACTCCACTTGCTCTCGGTATTGAAACTCTTGGTGGTGTAATGACCAGATTGATCGAGGCAAACACTACTATCCCTACTAAAAAGAGTGAAATATTTTCAACCGCTTCTGACAGTCAACCATCAGTAGAAATTAACGTTCTGCAAGGTGAAAGACCAATGGCGGCAGATAACAGGACATTAGGCAGATTTCATTTAGATGGAATTCCGCCTGCTCCTAGAGGTGTACCTCAAATTGAAGTTACTTTTGATATTGATTCTAATGGTATTCTTCATGTTGCTGCAAAAGATAAAGCTACCAATAAAGAACAAAGTATAAGAATTACTTCTTCGAGCGGGTTATCAAAAGAAGAAGTAGAAAAAATGAGAAGAGATGCAACCGAACATGCTGCTGAAGATAAGAATAAAAAGGAAGCAGTTGAGATAAAAAATCAAGCCGATAGTTTGGTATTCCAGACTAAAAAACAGATAAGCGAAATGGGTGATAAAATGTCTGCAGCTTCAAAAGCTAAACTGGAAACTGAAATTAAAAAGGTTGAAGATGCAATCGCTACAAATAATTCCGATCAGATTAAATCTGCAACCGAATCACTCAACAAAATATGGAGTGAAGTAGCTTCCGAACTTTATGCACAAGCTGGTGCTGCCGGACAAGCTCCTCACGAAGGTCCACAAAGCGGTCCACAAGAAACCGGCGAACAGACAAAAAAAGATGAGAAAGAAGTGCAGGATGCTTCATACGAAGTTGTAGATGATGAAAACGAAAAGAATAAGAAAAAGCAATAACACATTAATTAATTGAAAATTATAAAAATTACAAGAGGATAATATGAATAACGAAAAAAATAATAATAAAGATCTAGTTTCAGTAAAGGAAACTGAGCATCCATCAATTGATGAAATTCTTGAGAAGGAAACTTTCTTAGCGCCATTGACTGATATTTATGAATCAGAAGATGAATTTGTTTTAACAGCAAATATGCCGGGAGTTCCAAGAGAGAACGTACAGCTTAAACTGGAAGATACTTCTCTTGCTATCTTCGGAAGAATAAATTTCTCTGAAGCAATCAAAAGAAATTATATTCTTAACGAAAATGAAATTGGTAATTACTACAGAAAGTTTAATATCTCAAATAGTATTGATGAAACAAGAATCGAAGCTAGGTTTGAGAACGGTCAGCTTGTTGTAAAGCTTCCTAAACATGATAGAGTAAAACCAAGAACGATTAGCGTAAGATAAGCTCTAAAATAGATGAATGTGAAAGCCCATCATTGCGATGGGCTTTTTTATTTTTATACCATAATGTCTATAGATAAAATTTAACTAAACTGACAAATATTCTTTCACCAAATAATTCATTTCACTTTATTCAACTGAATTCTTATTTTACATCAAGTTAATTGAGTTTCTAATTTCTAAATGACATTTAATTCTAAGAAGAATAGAATAATCTTTATCGATCTCTTAAGAGCATTTGCCGTGCTTCAAATGGTTCAGGGACATACGGTAGATGTTCTTCTCTCAAATGATTATAGAAATTTTGATTCCACCATATTTTCTATATGGTTTTTTATGCGAGGAATGACCGCACCTATTTTTCTTTTTACCGCGGGAACAGTATTTACTTATTTGTTAAGATTAGCAAAAGAACCTTTTCTCAAGAACCATCGAGTTAAAAAAGGAATTTTCAGATTTTTATTGCTTGTCGGTTTGGGATATCTAATCCGTTATCCCACTGCAACAGTTGTAGTTTTTTCTGATGTAACACCTGAACAATGGGCTATATTTTTCACTGTCGATGTACTTCATCTTATTGGATTCGGAATCCTCTTTATCATGTTATTTGCTTTCATTTCTGAAAAAGTTGGGAACAGAGATACTCTTATATTTTCGTTAGGAGCACTTTTCTTTTTCGGACTTTGGCCATTTATTGTGCAGATAAGTTGGACCAATTATTTCCCGGTACCAATTGCGGCATATTTTTATGAGAAAACCGGGTCGTTATTTCCTCTTTTCCCCTGGGTTGGATATTTACTTTGCGGTGCAATGCTCGGCAGTTATCTTGCTAAAAAACCTTTTATATTCAAAACAACTCGGTTTAGTTTGAAGCTTGCGATAATGGGATCGCTGCTGATTTTTCTGTTTGCCATCAGCAAAATAATTTACAACAGCACACAAAATGAAGTTATCAAATACCTAACAGATTCTTACGGACTTCTTTCTCTGCGTGTTGGATTTGTTTTAATATTAAATTCAATTGTTTCCTTTGTATCTTTAAAATTAAATAGTATACCCAAATTACTTGTGCTGATAGGAAGGAATACTTTATCGATATATGTAGCTCATTTAGTAATACTTTTTGGCAGTGCATGGAGTCCTGGCTTGATTTTATTGTTTGATAAAAGTTTGAATGTTTGGAATACTACTGTCTCGGCTTTTTTAATGATTATTACAATGACTATTATGGTTGTAGTTATTCATCGTTTAAAGATAAGAAACAAAGAAATAATCACTTAAAATATTTTTGCAGATGAGAAAATCCCCAAGCACAAATCCGGAATTAACTGAAGAAGAAAAAATATTGGAGCAGACACTTCGCCCAAAATTTATTTCTGAATTTGATGGTCAAAGAAGCGTAACTGATAATCTTAATGTTTTCATTTCAGCAGCAAAAAAACGAGACGAAGCTCTTGATCACGTTTTGTTGACAGGACCTCCGGGCCTTGGTAAAACAACTCTTGCACACATTGTTGCAAATGAAATGGGAGTTAAACTCAAAATTACATCTGGACCTGTTTTAGAAAAGCCGGGTGATTTGGCAGGAATTTTAACTAACCTCGAAGAAAAATCAGTTTTATTCATTGATGAAATTCATCGCTTAAGTCCTGTGATAGAAGAATATCTCTATTCGGCAATGGAAGACTACAAGCTCGATATAATGATTGACAGCGGGCCAAATGCAAGGTCAGTTCAAATAAGTTTACCGAAGTATACTTTAGTTGGTGCTACAACAAGAGCTGGAATGCTTTCATCTCCTTTACGTGACAGGTTTGGAATAAAATTTCGTTTAGATTATTACGATGCTGAAACTCTTGAAAAAATTGTGCGTCGTTCCTCTTCAATTTTAAAACTAAAAATAAATAATGATGCCTCTTATGAAATTGCAAAACGTTCACGAGGTACTCCGAGAATCGCGAATAGACTTTTAAGACGAACTCGTGACTTTGCAGATTATGAAGATAAAAAAGCAATTGATCTTGAAGTTTCCAGGAAAGCACTTAAAGCATTGGAGGTTGATGAGTATGGCTTAGACCAAATGGATAAGGATATAATATTAGCAATTATAGAAAAATATCGCGGCGGTCCAGTTGGACTAAATACGCTGGCGGTTTCTGTAAATGAAGATCCTGGGACGATTGAAGAAGTGTATGAGCCATTTTTAATTCAACAGGGTTATATTCAGCGAACTCCAAGAGGAAGGGAAGTAACTCATCTTGCTTATGAAAGATTTGGTAAGAAAAAAACTAATTCCAATTCAAATCATTCACTATTCGAACAATAAATTAAAGATGGTCGCATGAGAAAAATCTTTGTTATCTCTTTTTTACTTTTAGTTCCATTTGTTTATGCTCAGGATGAATTTGTTCCATTGAACATTCAAAAAGCATTTGCGAATGGAACTCGTTCAAAAGATGGTAACCCGGGAGAAAATTATTGGCAGAACTCCGCCGATTATAAAATTAAAATAAAATTTAGTCCCTACAACAAGTTTATTGACGGAACGGAAACTATTAAATATTACAATAACAGTCAGGATACATTAAGCGAATTGGTAATCCGGCTATATCAGAACTTTTACAAAAGTAATAGTGCAAGAAACTTTCAGATCTCATCCGAATCGGTAACCGATGGTATTGAGTTAAAACGATTGATAATAAATAATGAATCAATCGTTCTCGATGATAATTCATCGCTTAATTTCACCAATACAAATCTTATAATTAAGCTTAGCGAAAAGATAAAACCTATTTCCTCGGTTAGTATTGCTGTTGACTGGAAGTTTACAATTCCTGCTGGATCTCCCATCAGGATGGGTGTTTATGATTCTACATCATTTCTTATAGCTTACTGGTATCCGCAAATAGCTGTTTACGACGATATTGATGGCTGGGATAAGATTGATTTTAATGGTGAACAGGAAATGTATAATGATTTTAACAATTATGATGTTGAGATTGAAACTCCGGATAAATTTGTTGTTTGGTCAACGGGTGTTCTTCAAAATGCAAAAGATATTTTGAGTGAATCTGCATTTAACAAATTTGAAATGGCTCACACTTCCGACACGGTAATAAACATAATTACAAAAAATGATTACATAACTAAAAATATTTTTTTATCAAGCAGAGGAAATAACATTTGGCACTTCAAAGCAGATTATGTTACAGATTTTGCATTTGGATGCAGTGATCACTATTTATGGGATGCGGTCAGCTTAATTCCTGAGCATAATTCATATCGAAGGGTTTTTGTTTCCGCAGCTTATAATTCTGATTCCAAAGATTTCTATGGTGTTGCTGAGATTGCCAGCAATGCTTTGGAATATTTTTCCACTGATCTGCCCGGTGTTCCATTTCCTTATCCATCATTTACAGTATTCAATGGCGGGGGAGGAATGGAATATCCTATGATAATTAATGATGGTTCATCCTCCACGTTAGCCGGGACCGTTTATTTAACTTCTCATGAAGCGTCACATACATATTTTCCTTTCTATATGGGAATTAACGAAAAGAAATACGCATGGATGGATGAGGGTATGGCTGTTATGCTTCCTATGAAATTTCAGTCACAAGTTGAGGGTAGTGATCCCGTTTCAAGAAATGCCAATAGTTATGCTGCCTTCTCTGGCAAAGAAATGGAAATGCCTCTTATAGTTCCTTCAATATTATTAAGAGGTACATCATATCGAGTAGCATCTTATGCAAGATCGGGAATTGCTTATTATTATCTTCAAGATTTTTTAGGAGGAGATACGTTTCGTAAAGCACTTCAAGAATACATCCATCGCTGGAATGGTAAGCATCCAATACCATATGACTTTTTTAACACCTTTAATAATTATTTAGGAAAAAATCTATCATGGTACTGGAAGCCGTGGTTCTTTGAGTTTGGATTCCCCGACTTAGCAATTAAGTCTTATGTTCAAGAAAATAATTCACTTGAAGTTGAAATTGAAAAGATTGGGAATATCCCAGTTCCAATTAAACTTACATTATTGAAAGCCGGCGAATCGGTGAAAGAAATTTATAATGCTGCTGATGTCTGGAAGTCATGTAATAAATTTGCAACGATCAAATTAGATAATCCAGGTGAGTTTGATAAAATTGTGTTGGGAGATGAAAAGATTCCTGATGTAAATAAAAAGGATAACGAACTAGTGATAAAAAAGTAATTGTTGGGATAAAAATATTTATAATGTTCTTTTTTGGTTTTCCTATAGCATGGAAAACAGTTACACAGGTTCAAATTCCAAAATGAAAATGCAGCTCCTCAATCGTAATTAACTCATGAATCGGATTATAATTATTAAATCGAAGATTATTTAATTCTAGATTTATAATGCTCAGGGTTTCTATGGAGGTTAGCAACTGCTGTAATCAGGATGTCTTCTTTTTCTTGTACATAGAATATTGCATAAGGGAAACCTTTTAAAATACACCGTCGTGTATTTTCACTTATTTTTGTCCATGCCTCAGGAATTAATTTTATTCGATCAATAGACGATGAAACCTCCTGAAAAAAACGAAATCCCAATCCTGGCAATTGATGATTATAGTATTTAATGGCTTCATCCAATTCAATACTAGCAGGTGATATAAAACGAATTTTCAACGAATATAACTTTTTTTAATTTCATTCCAATCAGTTACCTCAAGCTCCCCACGTTTATATGCTTCATATCTTGCTTCAGCTTCAGCAATCCAATATTTTTCAATTTCCGGGTTAGGTTTATCAAGACTGAATAAAATTGCCTCCACCAATTTAATTCGATCTAAAGGACGAAGCCCAATAGCTTTTTGAGCTAATTTATCAACCGATTCCATTAAAATTCTCCATCTTCTTTTAATATTAAATTAACTAATCATTCACACTGAAGCAATAAAGAAAAATGTACTGCTGTTATGAAGCGGTACCCCAAATCGGATAAACTATATTACCTGACAAAAACAACTTTACTGAATCAGAATGAAACTCCTCAGTTTAATACCTCACATTTCCTTTTATTATGTCAAAATCAGCAAATAAAAAAGTACACATCCCTTCGTCCCTTCTCAAGTTTATCAGCCTCAGGCTGAAAGGGAGCTATGCGCAGGTTCCCACTAGATTAGAAGATGCGTGTGTTACTTTTAATTAAGCAGTTCTTCTAGATTAGAACAAAAACTCAAAGGAACTAGATTTGTAAGTATGAAAATTTTCCTGTCTTAAAACTTCACATTTCCTTTTCAGCAGTTAGCATTTTGCCTTTTCCAAATTGTCCTTGAGCAAGGTGTTCTTTAGAGATATAAACAGCGCTATCTTCATCATGAGGTTCGCCATAAATCGAATGAACTGATTTAAGCCCGCCGAAATACCTTCTTACATCACATATGTAAACAAGATCACCAACTTCGGCAGACATTCGCTTCATATCATTCTTAGCGAAATGAACTGTATCGTCTGCACCATCTTTTAGTTTCCAATTTACTTTTACTTTTTCACCTTCACGATCGTTAATCTTGCTGCCCTTGAAATATTCTTTTGCTTTATTTATTGACCATACCGTCAGTCCATCAATTTTCTTTTCATGATTATATTCTATATAATAATTTGCCGCAAGAACAACTAAAGCAACCATAACAAAAGTTAAAATGAATAACACAGGCAATGAGGCAAGGTCAAAAACAATCAGTGTGAAAATTAAAAAGGAAGCCGCAATAAAAGTGCTCATTATTAATCTATGGTTTTCTTGTTTTTCTATCTTCCCAACTATTTGTATTTGCAGTTTGGTTGTTAAAGTAGCTAAAACAGCAAACAAGGAACAAACAAATAGATTATACAATGCACCAATGTATGTGTATGGATGTACAGGATCGAAAGCTGTTCCGTGATCAAAAATTTGAATCAACGGTCTGGGATAATACATTCCGAGCACCATTAGAGCAACACCTCCAACAAGCGTCCCGATTACTGCCGCATTAGTGTATCTTTTCCAAAATACTCCGAGGAATATAGCGGTAACTAAAGGCGGAGTAAGTGTTGAGTGAAAATATCCGTGCGCTTCGTAAATAGTTGGGAATTGGCTAAAAGGAATCACCGACAAAACACTTAAAAAAGTAAGAACAACGGTTGCAATTCTTGCTGATAAAAGTTCCTGCTCATTTGCTTCTTTCCAGCTTTGAGCTTTTTTAGTTAACCATTTTTTAACTGGGCGATGAATATCATTGATGTAAACTGCTGCAGTTGCATTTAATAATGTACTAACAGTTGACATTAATGCAGCAGCGAGGGATGCCATGATAAATCCGAATACTCCGGGATGCGAAATTATATTTGAAACCACAACAAATATTTCGTCCGGATTTGTATTTGGAGTGATCACAGAGGGATTAACACTCGAAATTGCTTTACCAATCCATCCGGCGTTTCCAACGACGATTGCAGAAAGCGGTACCAGGAAAAGAATATTAAAAATCGCAGCTTTACGTCCTTCATCAACACTCTTACATGCCATGAATCGCATTACGAGTCCCATATTCATGAATAAAAACCCAACTGACCCAGCAACAGTATCCTGCCAGAAAATCCCGACAAAATTGAATCCGGGTGGATCATTAAAATGAGCAAGAGGTAGTTTCCATTCAGTTGGAAGCAAATTCCAGAAAACTTTAAACCCACCTAAATAATCCAATCCTAAAACGAAAATCAACAAACCTGCAAAAAGCAACATAAATCCCTGGACAAGATCGGTGAAGATGACTGCAGTTTGTCCACCGTATGTAATATAAATGCCAACAATCAATCCAATTACGAAAATTAATCCCATCAGCGTCACATTAAAGTGAACTCCTAAAAGAGTGAGTTCGGGAGGAAGCAGCGGTAGTATAGCTTTACCCATGGTGAGAAATCCAATTCCAACATAACCGATCATATAAAACAAAAGTAGAAGAGTTGCAAGAAATCTTGTTAGTGCAGAAAATCTTCTTTCAAAATATTCGGGGATGGATCTAATTTTTGTGTAGACGATTATTGGAAGCCAACCAAATATGAAAAAGGGAACAAAGAACCAATCGTTCATATAAGTCATAGTGGATGAGAAACCTGCTTCAAATCCTTTAGCTGAATATTTTATGAAGCTGTGACTACTAACACCTGTTGCAAGAATACTCATGGCAATCAACCACCAGGCGAACCTTCTTCCACCAAAGAAAAAGTCCGTGGTTGTTCTGTTGTATTTAGAAAAATATGAACCGAATATCATAATGGCAATAAAATAGATAACCATTACTACCCAATCGGTTGTAGTGCCTAAACTGTGATGTACTTCCATAATTTTATTTAATATTGTTTTAAATTATAGATAAAGCGCTGCAAGTATTAGTAGAGCATGCATCATCATAAAATAAAAAAAACCAAAGATTGTAATTTTCCACCAGTACCGGTGTCGTTTATTGGATGGATTATATGCACCGGATTTCTTTACAATCACTAAACCACATACGAAGAATATTCCTCCGACACCATAAAGATAAATAAAAGGTAACCATGTATTAAAAAATGAAGGCATGTTAATCTCTACTTTTAATAATTATCCTTGTCTAAAATATTGATTGTAAAATCATTTCAATTTTTGTGTTGTTAAGATTGCTATTAAAAAATATAGAAAGTAAACTTAATGAACAATTGCAATCCAAGATGGAAACTCTTATTCCTTTATAATCGAAGGAAATCAAAAATTTTAAAATTAATTAACAATTTCTTAACACGTATTATTTCTTAATATAAAGATGTGAATTATTAGGATTAAACTACAACTCGGTTTGATAGATTTTATACGAACAATGCAAAACTTTGATTCTTGTAAAAATTAGTGTTAAGATTGAATAAGCAATTTCTGAGTATAATTAGTGAAATATGAAAATAATTTTTAGCATTAATTTAATTTATCTCTCGGCGCAACTTGTATTTAGTCAGATTCAATACGATGACAACAACAAACCAGTTCATTTATTTTCTAAAAATAATTTAAGAGAATACATAAATTTCTTAGGAAGTGATTCACTTCAAGGCAGAGGGACAGGCTCCTTGGGTGAGGAAATTGCCGCAAAATTCATAGCTGATAAATTTTCAGAATTAGATCTTAAGCCTGTAGGAAATGATAATTCATATTTCCAGTATATTCCGATGCATGGAAGTTTGCCTCAAAACGAATCGGAAGTAAAGATTAATCATAAAACTGAAACCTACTCTCTTAAACTAAATAAAGATTTTTTGCTGTACACATCCGGAGAGCAAACTTTTCTTCCTTCGGCCTCACCACTTGTTTTTGTTGGCTATGGTATTACTGCACCAGAATTCGATTACAATGATTACCAGCAAATTGATGTTCAGGGAAAGATCGCAGTTTTTCTTGAAGGAGAACCTACTTCGAATGATGATTACTATTTTAATGGAGAAGCACCTACAATTTATAGCTTACCAGAAGCCAAGCAGCGGATTGCACTTGCTCGCGGTGCTGTAGGAAGCATCCTTATTCCATCAGATAAGAATTATTCTGATGAGAAATGGATAAAAACAAGTAATGAATTTTCCTTTGAGAATGTAACCCTTGCCTCTTCGGTGAATAAGAACTTGAGCATCTTAATGAATCCTTTAGCTGCTAAAAATTTATTCCGCAATTCACTTTTCGACTTAGACGATATCTACAAAATGCACGATGATAATAACATGCGAAGCTTTCATCTTAATTGTGAATTATCTTTTAAGGGATTTTTTAAGGAGAGAGATTTTCTTTCACCCAATATTATTGGCTTATTAGAAGGAGACGATCCTCAGCTAAAAGACAATTATATTATTGTGTCTGCACATTATGATCATTTAGGAATTGGAACTGAAATTAATGGTGATTCAATTTACAATGGAGTAACAGACAATGCTTTGGGAGTTAGCGGACTTTTAGAACTTGCAAGAACATTAAATCAAACTAAACCAAAATTAGCCAGATCAATAATTTTTTTATGCTTAACGGCTGAGGAGAAGGGATTGTTAGGTTCTCAATATTATGTTTCTTCACCTGTTGTTCCACTTTACAGGTGCATAGCAAATGTGAACATTGACGGCTTAGCTGTATTTGATGAGTTCAATTCAATTATCGGCATAGGTTCAGAATATTCATCTATAAATGAATTATTCAATGAAGTTACTATTAAACAAGGACTATCAATTACCAATATTCCTAATCAATTTGAAAACTGGTTGTCGTATTATAAGTCAGATCAAGCATCGTTTGCAAAAGCGGGAATACCATCGATTTTAGTGTATGAGGGAATTGATCCTAAATACAAATCTAAGGATGATGCCTTAAACTGGTTTATTAATTATAGTCAAAATATTTATCATTCACCTTTTGATGATTTGAATCAGTCAATCAATTTAAACGCATCAATTCAACATCTAATCTTACTTTATGATTTCATTTCAATCCTTGCAAACTCTGAAAAAGTTCCGGAATGGAATGAAGATTCACCATTCCTACAAGCAAGATTAAGAAGTATTGCGGAGAAGAGATGAGTAGGATGGGAATAAGATTAAGAGAATTAGGTTTACCCTTACTTTTATTTATCAGTATAATTCAATTTGGATGTTACTACAAAAGTAACGAATCAATGGTGATAAGAATTAAGGGATCTGATACAATGTATAAACTTACTTCTATGCTTGCAAACGAATTTATGAAGGGTAATCCGGGTATTTCAATTTATGTTGAGGGCGGTGGTACTAAAACCGGAATAGATGCACTAGAAAAAGGAAATATTGAGATTTGTACGGCATCAAGATTACTCAAATCAGATGAAGTTAAAATATTGGCAGATAAATTTGGAAGCATTGGAATGTCAACACTTGTCGCGAAAGATGCTTTGAGCATTTATTTAAATCCTCAGAATCCGGTAAAGGACTTATCCTTAGAAGAAGTCAAAAATATTTTTTTAGGTAATTTTACCAACTGGAAAGAAGTTGGTGGTGAAGATAAAACTATACGCGTAATCTCAAGATCTCCCAATAGCGGAACATATTTATACTTTAAGGAACATGTATTACTAAATGATGACTATTTTGAAGATGTTGAAATAAAAGCTACTACAGATGAAATAGTTGAAGCAGTATCAAAGGATAGAAATGCAATTGGTTATGGCGGAATTGGCTACGGTGAGAATATTTATCACTCGTTTATTAATGGTATAAAACCTTCCGAAGAAAATGTCCTAAACGAATCCTACCCAATCAGCAGATATTTATTTTTTGTTACCCGTAATATTCCTGATGGTTTATCCAAAATATTTATAGATTGGGTGCTATCAAATGATGGTCAACAAATAGTAAAAAAAGCTGGATTCATACCACTATGGGATAGACGATATTAAAAAAAGACCAATCATTCCTCATTTTTCTCCAAGATCTAAACTTTCTCTCTAAGACTTAACAATTTCTTAACATTCGCTTAATATTCTCTTAACATTGGAATTGTATGTTTGACCAGTCGA
>Ga0209619_10000546_pt1 | contig 26675 bp, 28 predicted proteins | sample Rifsed16ft3_FD_184011 | JGI IMG/M metagenome (GOLD analysis project Ga0209619, IMG submission 184011) | Soil microbial communities from Rifle, Colorado, USA - sediment 16ft 3 (version 2) | ecosystem: Environmental > Terrestrial > Deep subsurface > Rock core/Sediment | place: Rifle, Colorado... | reverse complement strand
AGTACCTGCAATCAACATCTACAGCGATCTTCGATGAGGGAAGTCTCTTGGGCGTCGAATTGACGAAGCGTGTCTATGAAGAGTGTCTGAAGAAACTTCAAGACGCGAAAAACGTGACAGACCTAATCTTTGAACGCTTGTAAATCGGCGAGGAGTTTTCGTATACAAATACTATGGTGATGATTACGGAAACTCGGGATTTTGGATTGCATTTCGTTTGTTGCGTTGGTAGGCAGAGTTAAATATTAATTTGATTCACTTTAATACGAGACATCATTGCCGGTCACTGTCACGACGAGAGTTGAGGACGAGCTTGCCAAGCTCATCGATGAGATTGCAAAAACAGAGGGTATGGACCGGTCGACGGTGATCAGGAGGTTTCTCTCTAAGGCCGTTCAGAGATGGATCATCGACCAGAACATCCAAGGCTATGACGAAGGTAGGATTACGCTGTGGCAGGCTGCGAGGAAATGTGGTCTTAGCTTATGGGAGATGATTGAGGAAGTTAAGCACAGTTCCGCCCACGTCCCTTACACTCTTGAGGATCTAAAGGAAGATCTGAAGGGTCTCAATTCTGCGTAAGATAGTCTCCAACGCGACACCTCTAATCTACCTTGCCAGAATAGGAAAGCTCGAGCTATTACATTTGATATTCACAAGCGTGCTCATACCAGAGCAAGTGAAACTAGAAGTCGTTGATGGAGGAAAGCAACTTGGGCGAGCCGACGCGTTGTCAGTGGAGAAAGCTATTCAAGAAAACTGGATCAAAGTGTACAAAACAGGTCTCATCTCGACCCCGATAGAGCTGGAGAGTGGGGAGATTGCTGTTCTGTCCCTTGCGAGGAAGTTTAAGATCAGAGAGGTTCTGATCGATGAGATATCTGCGAGAACGGTGGCTAAGGTCCTAGGCTTGCAACCAAGAGGTACGCTTTTTGTACTGCTGAGCGCCTTGAAACGTAAAGCTATCAGCCACGAAGAGTTTCTTGACTCAATCGACCTTTTGATGAAACACGGCTTCAGGTTGAGGCAAGACGTCTACCTGCAAGCTATTAGGGAAGCTAGGAAAATGATGACTAGCGCTGAAATCTAGATCCTCAAATCAGACTGGTTTGGAGGGCTGGGTGGACGCCATGCGCTTTGTTACAGAATTTTCTGCACGACCATAGAGGGTTCAAAGCGTCGCAAGACGGCGTGAAACTCCCCTCGGCGGCCCTCAATTTATCGAGATGATCGATAGAGTTCTCATTCTCAGCTGCAGAGGGCTTACCAGAGGATGATTCGATCGTTCTATGGTGGAAGTGAAAGGAGTTTACGAAGGTTGTCTGATAATCCTGGACTGGTTCGGTGCAAGGAGTCCACGATTTCTCTGACATATAAATGCAAGCACCTACGGCTAAGAAGCGCATCGATTGGACGTGTGTTTGATGATTGATCAAATGCAACGACGTAGCGCCCCTGGATTGTGCGAGATATGTGGAAAGCATCCGGCCACCAGGAAGGCGAAGTTCAACGCACAGTACCTGCAATCTTCATCGATGGCGATCTTTGATGAGGAAAGCCTAGTTGGCGTTGAGGTGACCAAGCGTGTATGTGAGGAATGCTTGAAGGGGTTGCAGGATGCGAAGAATGTGACGGATCTCACTTTCGAGCGCCTGTGAGTTACTGTAGGAGTTATTGTATGCGAATTTGTGAATCACGATGACGAAAACTGGCCTTGCGCAGGTCGGTAATGGTTAAGGATTCGAGGTGGGTTGTCTGGTGGAAAGTGGGCGAAACTGGCATTCGGCGATATCTGAGGGCGGAGCGATTGATGTTGGGGAACTGAGATGGCTGTGATCGTCATCGATGAACATGGGCGATTGACAATACCTTCCAAGTTGCAGGTGAGGGATACTAAGGCGACGTTGATTCCTGCAGAACCTTTCATGATAATCATTCCCCTCCCCACACACCCCGTGGAGGCTTCAGGTGGTTGGCTTCGAACCTGCATATCACAAGCGATGATTCTAGGGCGCGAAGTGACCCATCTTCAGAAATGAAGAGACCACACTTCGCAAAACGAAGAGACCCCTCTTCGCCAGGTCACTTTGTGAATCTCCTTAGCGAACCTATTGAAAAAAAGCGGACCGGCTGGATCTCAAAGTGTGTATCGAGATGGGTAGTCAAGTGCTGGTAAGGGTTAAAGGTTCGAGCAAAATGGTGTAGGTGAAAGTGGGCCGGTAGTTCAGCCTGGTATACCAAGCCTTAGCTGGGCCGAAGAACGTCCGGTTTGCAAGTTATCCACCAAACCTCCGGAAGGTCGCGGGTCCAAATCCCGCCCGGTCCACCAATCGATAATTTATATCGAAGATGTAGAATATAGCGGCTATGACGTATATGACAACCATATCAATGTCCCCGGAAGTGAGGGACGAGCTTGTTAGGTATGCCGCTGAACTTCAGCTCAAGCTGGGGAGGAGAGTAGACCTGGAGGAAGCAGTTCGTCATCTTCTTTTGCTGAGACATGCGAGGGATCCTAACCTGTTGAGGGAGGCCTGCAAACCAACGCGAGGTGCAGAGGAGGCCGTCAAGGAGCTTCTGGAAGAGAGGAAACGTGACGAAGAACGTCTTGAGCGGAAGATTGGCAGTAGACGCTAGCGTGCTAGTGGAGCTGGCCTTTTCGACTAAAGCTGGAAAAGAGCTCCTGGACCTTATCTTGGCGGGGGAGGTTGAACCTCGCACCACCGAAGTCGCGGACACCGAGCTTCGCTACATCCTTTGTAGAAGGCTTGGACGAAAAGAAGCTGAAGAACGGGCATCGAAGCTTCGAGTCTCGGGTTATTTGCCGGTCGACAGCATATCGACTCTCATTCAGGCAGCTTCCGTATACAAATGCGAGAGAGCGATCTCGTTGGCTGATTGCTTCAGTCTCGCACAAGCCAGGTGGCTTAATTGCGCTGCCCTCTTTTCTCGCAAGGAAAAGGATCTGTTGAAGGAGATGGCAAAGCGACCTTTCGATGTCGAAATCAAATTCCTTCACGAATGAGCATCCACGGCACTTTGCCCTTCCAACTTGCATTTGCGTTCGCCTGAATTCTTGGAGAAATGTCAAAAGGTCGCGGGTCCGAATCCCGCCCGGTCCACTATTTGAAATGTTTGTTTAGCTTGGGCTTTGGGGTCTATGTCTGGTTGTCTCGTTCTTCTTCAAGCGTGCCGCCGACCTTTCGCTGCAGGTTCTACTGCTGAAATCGAGGCGTAGGAGAGCATCTCACCCTAAACCTTAATGGTGTCTGCTCTTTTCAGCATGAACTTGAAGGCCGGAATCACCGAGATCGTTCTTCCGTTTGATTCGATGGTCTCTTCCCTATCGCGAGACACTGCGAATGCGTTGTTGATGTCGAACCTTTTCATGAATGCGCGGAGTCCGTGCAGATTGGTCCTGCCGTACTTGATCTCAAGAGGAACTGTTTTTCCATTAGTCAAGACCGCATCAACTTCGTTCTTGTACGGGTCTCTCCAGAAGAACTCGGCTCTTAACTGGTTGATCAAGGCCCATTCGAAAATCCTTGACTTCGACGACTCATCGTTTCTGAAGAGCAGATCAACAGAGACTATTGTCGGATAGTACTTCTTGAGCTTTCTCTCAACCTTCCTCCTGCCCTTGGAGTAGTTATACAATTTCCTGACGAGAAAGCACTGCTCCAGATATGTGAGATAGTTCGACAGGGTCTGTCGCGATAGCTTCAGTTCTCCAGCAAGTTCCGAGAGCTCTACAAGTTGACCTGGTTCATCCATCAGGACATTGAGCACCGACTCAAGTGAGGAAACGTCTCTGACTCCCAAGAGAGTTGGCAGGTCTCTAAAGATGACTTTCTCAACGATGCTTTCTCTCAAGTACTTCCTCAGTACCGTCTTGTCCTTGAAACCGACGAGTTCAGGAAAGCCTTCTGTTAGGAGGAATTCATCAAAATGCCTAGACAATTCCTTTTCATGAAGTTCCAAAGGTTCAAACTTGACTTCTCTGAAATTCAGGTACTCACGAAACGAGAGAGGTAGAATTGTAAACTCGAAAAGGCGTCCAGCGAGGGTTTCCCTAGATCCTTTCCTGATGAACAGTGACTCTGAACCAGAAATGATCACTTTGAGAGTTTTTCGAAGTCGATCGTAAAGTGCCTTGAGCTGATCCTCCCAACCCGCTAGCTTTTGTATTTCATCCAGCAAGAGCAAATGTCGCCCGCTGCTCAGGTCCGTTGACATGAGCGTCTCGTATTCGCGGAGGACGTCGCGAATTTGCGATTCCCTGAACTCGTCGAAGGAGAAGTATAGGATCGCTCTGGGGTCGAGACCATCCTTGATGGCATCCTGCACGATTTTGAGCATCAAGGTGGTTTTTCCGACCCTTCTCAGGCCGGTAAACGCGATGATTTGAGGTAGAGCAATGAACTTCTCTACCTCACGATAGGCTTCTCTGTCCCTGTATTCGAGGCTGAATTCGCCTTTCCACCAAGGATTGAGGTCTACGAGTGCATCACGGATTCTTGCCATCTATATTTAACCTAGATTCGATTTTAGGTTAAGTATGATTAACCTAGACTGATAAACATTACAGCTTACAGTTCCGTGCCGAAAATCTGTTGATTCAATCGGTCTATGATAAAATTGAAAGAATTTTCGTTCTCACATTCGAAACTCGCGATAACAAGATTCAATCGGTCTATGATAGAATTGGAAGGATTTTGCTTCATTTAAGACAAGCAGCTGAAGAGCGATTCGAACGGTCTACGATAGAGTTGAAGAATTTCATGGTACCAGAAGATCAATTATCGGTACTGGAAATTCAATCGATCGCTTCGGGGTTCTAGAGGACATTGGTTCCAGACTTGGTCAGAAAACTGGTGCGGAATTTTCTAGGGGAGTTTTCGCCTACAAATACTGTCGGTCTTGGAATCGCATACTCGCTGAACGTGCTTTTGGCTATGCCTTTTCTAGTAAGCAGCAGTTCTGTGTTTCGCCTAGTAGTGCGATGTTGATTCCGTGCAGGAGCCTTCTCCCGATGAGGTCTCTGCCTGGACCGTGTTGGGGTGTTTCTATGTAGGCTTGAACTGTGAGTTTTCCAATCTCGATAGTCGCTCTCGCTTTGCGCAGAACAACTGGGCCAGCCATCGTCGAGTACACCATGAAGGACTCGGCTGGCAACTCTGCGGTGGCGAATCGCTCGTACAATTCCTTCCTCATGAGGAGGTAACCCGCGAACCCAGTATCAATCGCAGCGAGAAGCCGACTCTTCTCCTTCGTAACGGGATCGTGCACAGTCACATTAAGCGCGGGTATTCTTGGCTCGCTGCCGGCGTACTCTATGCAGTCGCGAGTTCTAAGGAGCTCCACAGCCATTCTCCACCCGTCGTGTTTTCCTCTTCGCCAACTTTCGTTATTATCGACCGGTGGATCTTTGCACTCCGGACGATGTTGCAGGCCTCGTCAAAATTGTCTGCCACGCCAAGCAAGCGTCCACACCCGAAAGCGGCGTACCTGCCCCTGTGTTCGCTGAAAAGTCGTCTTTTGGCTTGAAGATAGGCGCGGTTGTTCGCTTCCCACTCAGATAGGATTTGCTTCTCTCTCGTATAGAGCCAGACCTCTATGGCTTCCTGCAGCGCTTCTGAGATTCGTTTTCCTCTCGCCGCTGCCTCAGCCTTGAGTCTGCCATACGTTTGCTTCGCGATACCTCGCAGGAGAACATCCATCGAAGCTCGAACAAGAACTCTGCCAGCTGATATAAAAGTATATCAACAGTCTCGTTGCCAAGACTAGATCAGCGCACCGCGGAATCGGAGCAGAACGCCACACCACATCAAGAACAGCCATTGTGACCATAACATCTTCTGCTGGCGCTACCTAAAACCGAGGGGCTAACTCGTGAACGGTATTGGACAAGAAGTCAAAATTCCAAAGTTATCAAAAGTGTTGTGGGGCCTCTACTAACCGCGTGGGCACGAGGTGCAGTTCGGAGATGCGCGAATCAGACGTAATCAATGTTGACCGCTCAGCAAAAGCCACAGCCACAAGGTAAGCATCCACAATGGAGAGCTTACCTCTGTGTTCGCATTTCAACTCGCCGGCCAAACGCGACAGACTCTCATCTGGTGCCACCACAGATATCCCGGACCGCCTAGTGGAGAGATACCTTATCCGAGCCGTCTCGCGTCCGAGCTTCTCGCAGGTCTTGTAGTACAACTCGGCCAGATTCGTCTCACACGTAGACCCCGTTGACCTCCCATGTCTGATTTCGTCCAGAAGTTTCTTGACACGAAGGTCTTCCCCGAAGTATAGCAGCAAGGGCCCCGTATCGAAGGTGTAGCGGTTAGTCTTCAGATGTTTCGCGTCTCCGCTCCTCGTGGATTTCACGAACCATCTCGTAGACCAACTTCTTCCGGGATTTGTCTACCCCGAAAAGATCCTCGATTGGAATGATCGGAACTATCAGTATACCCTCTCCTGTATCGACGAACTCAACTTTGGCACCCTTTTGAAGATCATACTTCCGTCTGATACTAGATGGTATTGAAACGGTCCCCTTCTCAGTAACAGTATAACTCAACGATTGTTTACCATACAAATGCCAAGAAGTATGGCATATAAGCGTTTGGTATTACAAAACGAGAATTCTCAATATCCCATGAGCTGGTGTGCATGTCGTGCGTGATGTGTTGACAGATAGCAAGAGCGGGTCAGACCCACCGTCAATTCAGGGTGGGTTCCGCCCGGTCCACCAAGAACGTCTGAAATCGGGAAAGCGTGATGCAGTTTTCTGCAATTGTAATGCATCGTGATGCAGATAGAGATCGGCATCGGTGCTAGCAGAATGAGTATTTCGAAAAGGGGAAAACTAGGATCGTTGGCTGGGATTATAGGATTGCTGGGGGTGGGGTGGAGTAGAGCATTGGTATGGGGAACTTGTAGGTGACGGTCTTGGTTGGGAAGTATACTACTGGTGGCTGGGCGGTTGGCGGGTAGAATACGGGCGTGTAGATTGGCGTGACGAAGTAAACGTAGCTCATTGGGTACACCTTTCGTTTATAAGCCAAGCTTGGTCCGTCATAAAAGCTTGAGAGAACCCAGCCAATCTTCATGACTGTTTCATCTTGAGCTTCCCTCTATAAATCGACATCATGATGTCAACGGGTTTTGACTCACAGATGCATGCTTAAGCCCTAATCACTGAAAGAAAGTGCACCTTCTAGACTGATTTTTGCCTGTGCGGAGTGCGATAACCGTTATGTGATTCTTTCACGCAGGCTTAGTGTTCACCGAGGCTGGAAAATGGAAACTGCACCACCTGCCTTAATCCCGGCGCCCGCAATTATGGAGACTAGAGGGAAGCCGGTCATAATTCGTCCCCCAGAAGTCAGCGGAGCCCACGATTTCGCTATCATAGGATACATACTGACATTCCTAATGTCGATTCCTTGGCTGATCATAGCTCTAGTGATCGGTGGAATCGGAGTGGCCGCCTACCTAGGCTACGCCATCCTACCCCCCGTATTGCCCGTTTATCTTACTGGCATACCTCTCATCGGGGCATTTCTGATCTTCCTGACCTTCACACTCTCCCCGTCATTCCTAATCTACATCGGGTTAGGAGGAGCGGCGCTGTTTGCGGTCATCATATTCCTCGGCACAATATACTTCGGTATGGTACGAAACATCAACAAAGGACGCTATGAAAAAGCGCGAAATTCAGCGCTCTTCTTCGGAGTACTGTTCATAATTCCAGCGTTCTTCGTACTGTTCGCACCCACCATAATATCCGGCGTAATCATCGCAATCATACCCGCATTCTTCTTCCTCATGACCTACGGCAAGCTTGGCGAAGTGATCGCCAAGTATGGTCCTGTAGCGATCATGGGAGAAGCAATGCCCGGAGCACCATTCGCAGGTCCCCCAGGTGGACCTGGACCTATGCCGATGGGAGCACCGATGGGAGCATCCATGCCCGGACCCTTTCCGCCCGGTGCGCCAATGCCGCCGATGCAACCGCTGACAGGCGTAGCGCCTAGAGTGCCTCTGTGCCCAGGTTGCGGTAAGGAACTCTACTATTCAGCAAATCATCGTCGCTGGTACTGTATGACCTGCGACAATCCAACCGGACATCGCTGACCCGAACTCATCCGAACGCTTTCAATTGCTTAACGTGGCCCAAGTAGGTTCCGTCAAGTAAGTGAACTTCCGCTTCATCCATATCAATCGCCCCGGACCGTAGGATGGGCCCCAATCTTTCGCCCGCATGCGTCTCCTCAATCCTCTTAGAATTGACGGGCCGACCGCCAAGAAAATCATTGAAGGGCGGCAAAAACACACACCTCGTAGTTTTCAGCTTCACGCCAAATTTGTCAGCGAGCACCTCCTCTAGGTCTCCCCTCATTGAGACGCCGGCAGTCTTCAGGGTCCCACGCAGCAGCTTCTTTGCGTCACAGGGAACAGTCACCCATGCAGGTCGCGTCAATCTATAGCCAAGTGCGTCTCGCAGAGTAATCGCGGGATGAAGATGCCCCATTATCAGCGTCTCACATCCAAGGACCTCGGGCGAAGGCCAAGCATGCCCATGCAACAGACCAAACCGTTCCCAGAGGGCAATGCCTGTCGGCCCCATCAACTCAACTTGAGAAGGAGTCAAGGGTTCAAGGTTACCATCATGATTTCCAGAAATCACCTGAACTACTGGAACGATTTTGAGAAGCGCCTCAAAGAACTCCGGAACATCCCGCCACTCCTCCAGCTCAGCACCCGTCACGCTATGCTTAACGTCCCCCAACATCACCAGCCGCGACGGTTTCTCATCCTGTACAATTTTCCTAAGCCTTTCCAACATCTTGCTGGTCTGGGACGGAACGTGAATGCCCTGTTGCGCAAGAGTAACCTCCCAACCAATGTGCAAATCGCCAACAACCACAACCCTCTCCTTACCATGACGCAGCAAGAGGGCTGGTTCCGATCCAATCGGCTTGAGAGAGTTCAATCGAAATCTCTTGTCCCTCGAACTCGAAACCCAAATTTCACAACAAGCTAGCTCTTGCTGAGTAATGAACTCTCTCAGCAAATTACTCTCTGCAAACAAAAGGTTAGATAGAACTCGCGAATTTCCAACAGCTTGTAGCCCGGTGGTGTAGTGGACAGGTCAACCCGCAAAAGCATAGAGGGCTTTGGACCCTCCGACGGGAGTTCGAATGGCATCTCAACGATGCCCGAGTGTCTCCCCCGGGCTACCAATCTCGACTAGTTATTTGACCTTGATTTCTATTCCTACGGTCCTTTTGATCAGTTGCGCAAGTGCATCGGCTTGGATTTTCGGACCGCCTTTTGTGGGTATCGAGACTACTAGGGGGAATTCCTTCTTCGTTCTTTCCAGTATCGGCCGGATCCACTCGTAAATCGGCTCAGTCACCATGATAAGCGAGATTTCCTCGTCTGAGTGCACTCGACGAAACACCTTCTCGGCGTCTTCTCGATCTTTGACCGCGTAACTACTCTTGATTCCGGCAACTTTGAAGTAGTTCGAGGTGGTCCGGTCGGCGAGGAGCGCAATCTTGCCCAAACGTGTCTGAACTCCTAATACTCCTGAATCATCTCAGAACTGTTTGAGTACGTCTTCTCTTTCCATGATGTGTCCGCAGAAGTAGCATCTTAGTCGAATCGGTTCACGTTGGTCGACTGTGAACTGAGGTTCTACGGGCTCTCGAGAGTTCGAGATGCATGAGGGATTATCACATTTGATGATGCCCCGAATTACGGCTGGTAGTTCCACTACTTTCTTTGACGCCACGTCATAGTTCCGGATGATGTTTATCGTCGCATTTGGAGCGATCAGAGCGATCTTGTCTACCTCGCCTGGCTTGAGCTCTCTGTTTTGGATCTTGACTATGTCCTTGTTATGCTGCCGCTTACTCTCAACATTCATCGCAGCCGTAACCACCTCTCCGTCTTTTCCGTTGATTCCCAAGATCTTCAATACATCTAGAGCAAATCCGGGAGTTATGTGATCGATCACACTTCCATCCTTGATTTTCCTAACATAGAGTTCCTGGCGGGTCTGCAAGTCTATTCGAGCATCTTTATGCGTCCCAACAATTATTTAACCATGAGAACTAACAAGTGACGGGTGCGTTGTTGTGGAGTTTGCTGGAAGAGACATAGTCTCAATCAGAGACTTCTCCCGCGAGGAAATTGATCACGTTCTTGAGATGACCGATGTTGTCGAGCCTATGGCAAAGAAGGGTTCGCATACGCTTGATGGCAAGATTATGGCGACGTTGTTCTTCGAGCCAAGCACTCGGACTCGCCTGAGTTTCGAGTCGGCAATGTATCGTTACGGCGGCAAATGCCTCGGTTTTGCTGAGCCAAAGATCGCATCGGTCGAAAAAGGAGAGAACTTGGCTGATACTGTGAGAGTCGTAGAGAGCTATGCTGACGTGCTTGTCATTCGTCATCCACTAGAGGGAGCCGCGCGTCTGGCAGCCGAATTTGCTTCTGTCCCCGTAATCAATGCTGGGACCGGTGCTGAAGAGCACCCAACGCAGGCCATGCTCGACCTTTACACGATGCGAAAGGAGCTTGGGAAAATCGACGGACTGAACATTGTTCTGGCTGGTGATTTGAGGTATGGGCGCACGGTGCATTCGCTTGCGTATGCGCTTTCGCTTTATGACATCAACCTACACCTTGTATCGCCCCCTCTACTGAAGATGAAGAAGGAAGTACTGGAAGAGGTGAAGGGGCGGATCAAGGTCCATGAGTTGGAGGATCTGTCGAAAGTCATACCGGAAGCCGACGTAATCTACATGACCAGAATTCAGAAAGAGCGCTTCGGTTCCCTTGAGGACTACGAGAAAGTCCGTGGCTCCTACATTTTAACCGCGGACGATCTTTCTCCAGCGAAGCCAGGGATGATCGTTATGCATCCGCTTCCGAGGGTTGACGAGATCGCCAACAGTGTTGACGATACGCCTCACTCGAAATACTTCAAGCAGGTATGGTATGGATTGCTGGTCAGGATGAGCCTGATTGGGCTTGTCCTAGGGGCTTTAAGTTAACACGAGTGTTACCATCGGTAACACTTATATCACATCGATTGGAACAGTTACATAACGAACAAGCATGAAGTTTGAAGTGCACCCTTCATCGCGAAAACGCCGAGTACTCCCAATTCACGTGCTCCACTATACGGCCTTCCGCGGTGATTTCCGAACGAAAGAGGACGAGAGTGAACTTCATTTGCTTGAGAAGTTTCACGTCGCCAGATTCCTATCCCAACGGGGAGGCGTGGATACGTTCATCGACCCGGTCTTGTACGATCCAGAGGAGCATTCACACAGATTGACTGCGGATCTTGCTGGAGTGGAGGGAGGAAAATTGACAGCTGTGTTCTGCGAGACTCAATCTCCAGGCGAATCATTGATCCGAGACCTAGAGATGCTTGATGAGTCAGAGAACTCGAGCGCGCTGGTTGTCTACCCATTCAAAGTGAATCCAGGTCCGATAGACGAAAGGTTTCACGATGCGGTGAATACAGGAAAGTTTGTGATCGAGCATCTCAACTGGGGCGATCGAGGATTGGAGAGGGTCTTCCGCGAAGTCTTGGAATTGGTGGACCTGCTCACGAATGAAACCCGGGTGAAGATGCTCCTGCCTTTGCTTGAACACCCTCAAGGAAAGAAGCACTTCAGAGAAGAGATTAATCCGAAACTTATCTATGAGAATGTGCCGCTTCTGAGAACTCATAAGATGATTGATGAGCTCTCAGACGATCTCTACGATCTTACTCCAATGGGGAAGACGATTCTCTGCGAGTACCTTGCTTTCATTGAAAAGGTTAGGCACCTCCTCCTCCGAGAAGGTGAGAAAGACGATTAAGGGGAGTGCCAGAGATGACTACACTAACTGAACGTCTTGACGCGTGTGAGGACTTTGGTGATGTATTTCAGCTTGTGAAGAAGTCCGCTGAGCGCTCCCTTGGACAAAGGCGGGCAGGGCTGATGCTCTACCTGGCGAGATTGCCGAAACACATAGGTGCATTTCACACCGTCGGGACAAATGGAATCGTGATGAATCGAAACACCCTTGACGTAATCACTCACGGGGCTCGATCTCTAAGGGAAATCAACTCGTACGTTTACTCGATTCTGCTCCACGAATACTTGCATGCTCTCGGTTATATCGAGGAGCGCGATGTCAGAAAGTTGGTATTCGATATTTCGTTCGAGACCTTCGGTCCAGATCACCCTGCTACTCAAATCGCTTCGAAAGGACCGGGTGCGATCTTTCCGGACATAGTCCTGAACGAACTACCAATCGACACGCCCGATGTTGAAGTGATACCTGACATCGAGGGGAGCAGCCACAAATACATAAGCTAGTTCTCACGGTCAGATTTCGCATTTGGTTCTTGGCTTAAGGTACCGAGTAGGCGACTCGTTTCTCTACGGTCTTCTTCTTGGCCTCAGGCCATAAGTTGAAGGGCAGCAGTCCGTAGGATGATCTGCCGATGTAGGTCAGTCTATCTGAGCCACATTTACTGCACTTCGGTGCGATTCCAGATTCTGTGTTGTTGCACATGGTGCACGCTGAGTAATCTGAAGTGTACGTCAGAAACTTACAGCCCGACCCAAGAGCTAATTCAGTTAACTTCAGAATAGCTGTTCCCTGAGTTGATTCTGGTATTGTGCATATGACGTTCAAGTGTCCGCCAGGTGTCGCCAATTGAAACTTGGATTCTAATGAGATCCTATCCTCAATGGGTATTTTTGCGGTCAAGGGAATTGTAGGTATGTCGGTGTAGTGGAATGATCCCCTTGATCCATCCGCTACTATCACGGCTCTCCCGTACTGTTCCATATCCAGCTCGGCGAGTCTGCCCACAGCCTCATCGCCTGGTCTCTGCGATACACGAACCCGCATCTCTTCCTCTTCTGACACTGTCTTCGCAAACTTCGCCAGTTCCTGCAACACTTTGAGACCGAACTCGAGAGCAGTTTTGTCGCGTTCCATTTTGACTCCCGTGTGAGCTTCAACTGCTTCGCTTAATCCGACGAAGGAGAGATTGTAGGATGCATTCTTCTCGTAGAAGTATGGTACAGAACCACTTTCCCCGGCAAGGAGAGGGAGAAGAGGCTGTTTGAGCCTATCGCCGACGAATCTCCTCTTGGCCTTGAATCCGTCTCCTGCAAGCGTTGCACATTCCTTGAGAAGCGCCATGAATTTGTCATCATTCTTCTTGGCTGCGTAGGCAAGCCTCGGAAGATTCAGAAAAATGGTGTCCATACTGCCTGTTCTGATACAATCAGCGTCCCATTTGCCACTCCAGTCATTCGCCAAGCGGAGTCCTGTAGCTGAGTAGCAACTTTCTTCTTGGCCTACGTCTAGGGCAAAATATGGGACACTTCTTGCTGCCGACAGCTCATGCGCCTTCTCCAGAATTCTCTTTGCTCTGTCATCGTTGAGGGCTCTTCGGCCAACTCTCACTAGTAAGTGAGGCAGCAGAGGTGGCCTTGACTCGGACATAATTCGAAAAGCCTCCAATGTGGCCTCCGCTAACTTCAGAGCCTCATTTCGAAAATCTCCATAATGCCCATCACTCTTTCCGTTCGGGCCGACAGCGTCTTCATTCAACAGGAATTCGGGTGACTCCAGGTCGATTACAATGGAGAACCCTGTTTGGAGGTCACTCGAAGCAGCGTCGCGACGCATTGAAGTCAAGAAATAGGACATGGAGTTCGTTGCGTCTTCTACACTTCTTCCGCGGACATATGGCGAGAGAAACGTGTTGAAGAATTCCAAGGTTTGTTCCCCAGAAATTTCACTCGCCCCGATCTCCAGAGTGTGCCGCAAGAGCGCCAGCGCACCTTCAAATCTCTCAGGCGGGAACATTCCTGGCAGGCTCTGTTTCAGGAAATAGCGAATATCGTGAATAATCTCGTTAGGTTTGAGTATCCAGTTCTCGAGGTTTGCGATGTGGATTGAGCCCGAGAGATGGGCGTCTGCGAGCTTATGGGGCAGGCAGTTGAGAAGAACATACTCTGACAGGACGGATTTCGCGGAAGAGCGGTGCACGTAATCGGTGCTCAGTTGCTTTTCGCCTGCACTCTTAATCAGCTGTGCAACATCGTAAACGGGCATTCCCAGGCGCGTCAGTTTGTGACGATACTCTTCGAGCTTTTTCTCGATGAGTATGGCGTTCACGAATTCACGTATTAGCGGAGCAGTGAGATAGATTGTCTTGAGACGAACTAGCCTGTCTTCAGCTTCGGCAGCTATTTCGTCTGCGGTCTCTTGCGGGACACCTGCTTCAACGACCAATGATTTCGCGATCTTGTTGCGATGAAACTCTTCAATTGCCAACCTTGAGGTCCTAACGTAGAGCTTTCCGCGCTTTACATTCACATACTCGTCCATATCGCGCGCGAACGAAACTATCATTCGGCCTAGTTCCGTGACCTCGTACTTCTTCGATTTCTTGTCAAGAGAAACGAGACTGGCATCGGTCAGGCTTCGGAGGTGATAGACGAATTTGCCCGCGTCTCGAACAGGGTCGAGTTTTAGTTGGAACATTATCTCTGTGTACTGGAGTGGTCCCTTTGTCGAAAGAAGTCGCAAAATTTGTAGTCTAACTGGAGCTGATGCGGCGTCAAAGATGCTGGCTCCGACTCTCTCCGATGATCGCAGCAACAGATTATCGCCTAGAAGATGGATTACAAACACCATAGGCATGCATTCATGTTTAAAAAACTGTAGTTACCCGCCTAGTCATCAAAATCAGACAATGCCCTTGCGATCTTTCGCAACCAAGAACGTTTATTTGAGCTCATTCAGTGACGAAACGCCGGCTTGAAGGTGTGAAGCATGGGCGATCTGCGAATGCGTGAAAGTGACTACGCGACTCTTGCAAGATTAGAGGAAGCCTTCGAAAGAAAAGATCTGCCGCACTTCATCTCCCTGTTGGGATCGTCGAAAGGCCTTCCACTGCTCCTAAGAGTGCATGCAGTTTGCATGTTAGAGCACATCGGAGACGAGACTATCATCCCAGCTCTATGCAGAGTCCTGAAAGATGATCCCAGTCCGCTAACCCGCCATGAAGCTGCATTCACACTGGGCCAGCTAGGTTACCGAACTGCTGCCCCGGCACTCGTTGAAGCAATGCTCAACGACGAGAGTCCCATTGTTCGACATGAGTCTGCCGTAGCTTTGAGTTCGATCGGGGACGACGCAGTCCTGCCTGAGTTAGAGAAGGGTATCCACGATAAGGATGAAGATGTGAGCAACTCCGCGCTTATCGCCTTCGAATACCTATCGTACCTAGAACAGAAGCGCAAGAGTTCGCCCATTAATGCGGCGACAGTGAAACCTAGGATTCGACTCTAGCAAAAGCGAGTTCTCAGCGTTTTCGGAAGGATTTTAGGTCATACTCTGAACTTAGCGGCTAGGGGCGGTGGTCCAGACCGCGAGTTAACCCTTCGTGGGGACAACTTGGTCTAAGATAGCGAACATTTGCCTTGAAACCGGTCTCGGGACCGAGAAATCACATGGCGGGAACACCGGTGATCGAGGGTTCAAAATGGTCTCCCGCAAGATCATGATAATCCCTCCCGCCCCACCAACGGTGAAAAGTGACCCCACATTTGTCGTGAAGTGACCCCACTTTCAGTCATAGTGACTCTTGGATATTCTTGACGGCGGGACAGCACAGCCGAGTTAACGAGTAAGCACAAAAGGTAGAATGAGTCGCAATAGAGATGAGACTTGATCTTATGACGAACTCACGCAGAGCTCTAGTTTTCCAGTGTTTTAACTGCGGAAAACGTTTCGAGCATGACTTGGAACAAGCTTGTGCGAATTGCGGCTTCGACAAGTGCCCTTTCTGTAATAGTTGCTATTGCTCACTTGATGAACGCGAGCGAAGAGTTGCAGAAGCAATATTCTATAGTCTACCGGACTGGCTCGGCGCATAGAACGTAATAAATTGGTAGCGGGGGGTGGATACTCGGACGCTTAGACGCGTCTTTCGAACCACCGTTTGAGGAGCTTTCAGCTCAATCTCAGGGTTTCTCGCCAGGATATGAGCCATCCGCACCGAAGGCTCTGCGGGTTAAACCTGGCTACCCCACCCCGCTAGAGTTCCGCAGCCTCAGGCTTCGCTTAGAAGACAGTCACTAGATAAGTTTGTTTCTCACCAATTTCATTCGAACTAAAACTCAGTTGTCCATGCGTCGCGGTTTCAGTGGAACTTGTTGAAGTCGATCTCTTGACATTCTATGAAAAGAGTTCGGACAGGTCTCCGATCTTAAGGCGCAAGTCAGCGCACTATCTTTGTTGGTTCGCGTACATCGAAAACTGATGGGACTGGTTGAAGAACTGAGACAACCTGAGTCGAGGTAGAGCGTGGGGTCCCCGCTCCGCATGTTAGAAAGAGTTATGTCCCATTGGGGATTTGACGAGGTGCGGGTCATGGTGAGTTTGAACGCTCCCGACTTGTACTTGTGGTTGGCTGCAGTTGTCGCCGCGCTCCTTGTCAGCGTTGTCTTGGTGTTTCGTAAGTGGGATGCCTACGAACTTCCGATGCGACTGCTGCCACTCGACATCCTAACAATAATCCTCTTAATTGATCTTAACATTAAGAGCCTCAGCAATGTCACCATCGAAGACTTCATCATGAAGCTGGAAGCAATCGCATTTACGGGGCTGCTTGCGTTCGTGTTATTCGCTCCCGTCTTATGGAAAGTATCTCAAGGCGCACGGAAATCCAAGACCCGCTAAGGGATTTGACAGGTAGAATTGCAGCTCAGGGAACAGGTTCTCGGGCATGTCAAGGGTGTTTTTCACAGCTATCTGCTAAGTTGAAACCATATGGAGTGGAATCTTGCCATGAACGACACAATCAGTACGTCGAGCAGAGAGCAAGGCTTATTCCCTTTGATTCATGCCGACAGCGTGATTGCAATTGTCCTATCTCTATGTTCCCAGACCGCCACTGGCATACATGTGCTTCCAACCTGTTCAATGCGTTGTGCCTCAACCTCCTGAGGTCTATTACCAACCACCACTCGTAGGCTACGCGTGCCAGCCGCCGCCAGTAACATACTTGTACCAACCTCCCCCCATACCATACCATTACAGGCCGCCGGCACAGGTCTACTATTACCAACCTCCGATAGTCAGAGTACAGTAGCCTGCCGTAGCCCAACCCAATGTAGACGAGTTCAGTAATTCACTTGTGATTAGGGACGATGCCACCTGCCTATAGCGGGGTGGTGGTCCCACACTTTCTCTTGACCATATCGACATAGTGGCTTCGTCAAATGCCTGTGAGCCTTGGGAGTTGGAACGTACAGACCAGTTCCGATCGGTCTCATCTCTGTTGTAGTGCGTTTGGTTGAGTCGGGCATTTTGAGTGAACATTTTTCGCACCTGTAACCCTGACGTCGTCCCGCGGACTTCAGGCGCTTCCCACAAACTTGACAGGTCGGATTTTCAATTCTCACTTTGTCCACGAGCTGGTGTATGAGTATCTTCTCAAGGTTAATTGTCACAGATCGACCTTTGGCACTCTCACGTACACCGCCATAGACTGTCACTACGTCGCCTAGAAGCAGATTTGCGATGGTTTCCCGAAATTGCCCAGTTGGTTCGTAGGCAGCGCAAGTAAATGTTCTCCCAATTGCGCTCAGGTCGAAAAACACGTGGCCTCCAGGAATTCGATTGGGTCGACCGCTGACAACGCCACGCAGAACTGCAGGTCTATTTGGTTTCACCTCTGAGTTCTCAGTTAGAACTCGCAGGTGTGCATCGGTTCCGTGATTCGTGCGGAAGACTGCCCAGCGCTCAACCGGTTCGCGTACTTCAACCATTCGAAAAGCTTCCGTTACGATCTCAGCATTTTCGCCACGAATGCCAAAGAGCACAGGGTCGGGTCCGTGAGGTGCGATGAGCATACGCTTGTTTTCGTAATCGTAATTGTTGAAAGTCTGCGGACTTGTCATCTTATCCATGCGCACGACAGATGCTTCATCAACCTGCCTTGGGGAACCACAATTCTCTTTCCTTCTGTAAGCAATCAGCTCGAATGTATGATCCTGAGTCAGAGTCTGCCCGACCGCGGCAAGTGCCCCTACTAGACCAAGTTCAGTTCCGTAAGCTGCAGCTGACGCTCCAGACGATCTCACAAGTTTGACCGCGTCACGTTCAGAAAGGACATCACAAAGGGCCTTCCGCGAGAATTGTTTGATCTCGGGCGTTGGGTGTCCCATGAGGATGACGACTGCCGGATCGGTCCCCTTCTGGCCAATGTGACTGCCTGTCTCAATCTCGTCAAGAGCTGTCTCTTGGACAACGTCATATAACGTCCTTTGAATTTCGACCCTAAGCGCAACCGCCGCGTTCCCACGAGTCTTATAGGGTATGTTAGGGTTCAATCGTATGATGTTCGGGTAGTCGGTGAACCGAACCCCTCCTAAGCTCGTGAGTTTTTCCACTAGGCGAGCAGCAATGTAGGTAGTGCAGCCGCCTTTCGTAGAGTCTGTGTCGTCTATCCCTATGTGCAGTTGCACAGTCTGAAACCTAGTAGGTAATCTGGTAGTCAACCGACCAGCGTAAGGTTTACTGTGAGACTAAGTACCTTCCACGACGATCATGGTTAGCGTTGAGCGGACCTTGTCGAGTCTTCGTATCTTCCATGTGACGATCTCTTTCAGTTTGTCCATGGAGTCTGCTTCAACTTTTGCAACGATATCGTAGACGCCATAAACAAGGTAGGACTCTTTCACATTGCCTATCTTGCGCAGTTCAGTGACTACTTCATCTTCCGAACCAATTTCGGCGTTTATCAGGACGAAGGCTAATGGCATTAGAAAACCTCGTCGTAGCCTTGATGGTTGATGTATTGCTAAAAAGATTTGCCCACGGACCAAAGGACACCAGAGGCCCGTAAGCTTTACGAGCCCCCTAAGAATGACAGTGCTGGGCTAGTTCTTTGTTACAAGCTGAGTCAGCGCTTAACTCGTTGGAGACAATGATTCTCGACAGAAATTCCGAATACTTGGGTGTCTCCACGCTTCAATTGATGGAGAACGCTGGACGTTCGATAGCAGAGGAAATTACCGTCCGCTTCGGCAAGGGCAGTGAGATCGTAATTTACGGTGGAACTGGAAGGAATGGCGGTGACGGCATGGTTGCCGGTCGTCACCTTGCGGCGAGAGGTTTCAAGGTCACCTACAGGCTAGTTGGTGAGGAGAGCGTGATTTCCGATCCTTCAGCACTTTGCAACTGGAACGCGCTAAAGGCGATGACATCAACAGTCAAGATCGAAAAGTATCCTGATTCTTCGTCACTCTCAGAGGTGAATTCTGATGTGATAGTAGATGCTCTACTTGGTACAGGGGTAAGAGGGAAACTTCGCCAGCCCATAATGCGAGCTGTACAGGTGATCAACGCCAGCGGCGGCTTCAAACTAGCAGTGGACGTTCCCACCGGCATAGACTCCGACAGCGGCGATAATCTGGGAGAGGCAGTGCGCGCCAATCTGACAGTCACATTGCATTCAATGAAAAAAGGATTATTGAAAGCGAAGAAGTTCTGCGGTGAAATCAACGTAGCTGATATTGGGATTCCGCCCGAGGCCGCGATATTCGCAGGGCCTGGCGACGTAGACGCAATATTGACCCGCAGGTCTCCGGAGGCCCACAAAGGCGAGTTTGGAAGATTGCTTGTTGTAGGAGGAAGCGAGATATTCACCGGCGCTCCTACCCTCGTTGCAATGGCAGCTTATCGTACTGGAACCGATTTAGTATTCGTCGCTGCACCCGAAAAAGCCGCACAGGCAATATCATCGATGTCACCAAATATGATCACGATCAAGCTTCCAGGAGAGAACTTTGCCGTCGCTCATATTCGACTTCTCCGCGAGCATCTTGAGAAAGCCAGCGTGATTGCAATCGGTCCAGGACTCGGTCTGAACAAGCAGACAATTTCCGCAGTTCGCAAGATTGTGGCGCTTGCAATTCAGCGAAAGAAGCCATTGCTGCTTGATGCAGATGGATTGAAGGCTCTAGGCGTCATAAGGAAGAGAATATTCGACGGCACGACGGTGGTCACTCCTCATGCTGGAGAGTTCCAGGCTATCACAGGAAAGGCTCCTTCCAGAGATCTCAAGCTGCGTTCAGATGAGGTCAGGGAACTTGCTTCGAAGAGCGGAGCAGCAGTTCTATTGAAGGGACACATTGACGTTGTGTCAGACGGCATGCGAGTGAAACTCAACAGAACTGGTAATCCCGGCATGACAGTGGGTGGGACAGGTGACGTTCTCTCTGGGATCGTTGCGGGTCTAATGGCCCAAGGTGTTGAAGCATTCAGGGCTGCAGTTGCGGGGGCCTTCATAAACGGTGCTGCTGGCGATCTCGCAGAAGAGAAATTGGGTAATCATCTAACTCCAACGGACCTGCTTGAATACATCCCGATATTACTGAATGATCCAATGTGTCACAGGCCCATTCTTCAAAAGAGGCTTCAGTAAGCCAAAGTTTCGGATTCACTTTGAACGAGCGATCAAGCCAGATTCCGCCGAGAGTCTTTGTGCTGTTGATGAAGCAGGATGATCCGCGCAAGTGCACCGCGGCCAAGTTGGCGAAGTTCAGGCTTGCGACACCGCTTTTCAGGATGAGGCAGGTTCCTCGAATGGCTATCGTTCTCAATCCCTTTGCACCGCGAGTTCTCCTGCCCGGGGACGCTTTGCTCGCTGAGAAGAGTGGAATAGTCGCGGTCGACTGTTCATGGGAAAGAATCGAAAAGGCATTTGCCATTCGAATTCCCGGGGAAGCTAGAAGACTGCCGCCGCTACTCGCGTCCAATCCCGTGAACTACGCCAAGATTCACAAGTTGTCGTCAGCGGAGGCTCTTGCAGGGGCGTTGTACATAATGGGATTCAAGGACAACGCCGCTCGACTGCTAACTCTATTCAAGTGGGGGGAGGGGTTCTTCAGCCTGAATTCAGAGCTACTTGAATCATACTGCCAAGCACTCACCGAGAGCGATCTACTTCAGGTGGAAGCTGAGTTCTTCTGAACTCCTCAGGCACCTGCTCTTCCTATTCTTCTTAGAGTAAATACGTAAGTGTCTTGTGCGCTGGGCTTACCAGGTTTTCGATGAATCATGAAATTAGGTTGGGACAAAGCGCCGAATCCAAACTATATCGGAATCTCAATAGGCCTGATACTTCTAGTGGCTAAGGTCGTCGTAGCCTTACTGACGAAGCGCTGACTCGGCTCGCGTGCTCAGTGACTGAGCGTGCTCACAATTGTAAGTGTGTTGGGTTGGCGTGTTGGTCGTAACCCACCTTCTGTTTTAGGCGACATTCATCTTATCGGGATACCCGCGCCTCGGGCGGTGTTCACGGGCGCCTATTATCCCTTTCACGGCGTGGGTTGGCCTTTCACCCTTACCGCCAGTCTCCTCAACGTAAACGCATCATCGTCCACGACTGGCAGAGGTATCTTTCTGCGCCTTTACCCGACCTCTCAGCCGGCACCTCGCGATGCCACGCCTCCGCCATGTGGGTGGAGTTTCCTCAGGCCCTCACGCAGGGTCCGGAGTCGCCCACCAACTCGCCAATCCACTCTCTCTTGCTCTTTGCGATAAACAAGCATTTTGGAGAAGGATTCAGGAGGAGGGCCCCCGGGTGACATGTGTCCGGTCTTGCACACGTAGTTCCTCGGGTTACTAGTCGTGACCGTGGCGGACCATGGCCGATTCTTGGAACTGAATTCGAGTTCCTCTTAAATATGCGACACAGGCGGATGCCCTCGAAGTGTCCCCATGACTATGATTCAGTACGGTAGGCCAGTGAGATCTCTCTCCTCACCGACTATCGTACTCATGATTGTCAACATAGCGGTATTTGTGCTGCTAGTGATCGGCGGAGATGAAATGTATTTCTTATTGGCCCAGGTGGGGACTTTGTTCTTTCAAGAGCACTACTATTGGCAGCTCTTCACGTCGCTTTTCGTCCACTTCGACATACTCCACATACTCTTCAACATGTACGGCTTGTACTACTTCGGCCGCCTAAACGAATCACACTTCTCACTCCATCAGTATCTCGCAATATACTTCGGCTCGGGATTACTCGGAAACGTAGCGTCATTGTACCTGATTCCGCCAAACATCCCGTCGGGAGGTGCTTCAGGTGCCATATTCGGACTAGTTGGCTCGTACGTTGCTATCGAGAAAAGAGCTCAACATATGGGAATGGCGTTGCTCTACGCGGTGCTAATATTTGTTCAGAGCAGTGGACCAGGCGTGAATATTTTCGCTCATCTGTTTGGACTCGTGGGAGGGCTCGTTTTGGGGCTAGCTTTCGCGCCGAAACGTCATCCAGGCGGATATAGCGTCAGCTACACATTGACCAGCTAACGTACGCGTACATGCGGCCTCTTGTCGGGCGTTTCGATTGATTTCTTAGACTACGAAAGCATCGGCATTTTGATGCCCTTTTCACGTGCCACTCTCTTGGCGGCGTCGTATCCGGCGTCAGCATGTCTGACCACTCCTAATCCGGGATCGGTGGTTAGTACTCGAATGGCGCGTTTTTCGATCTCAGCGGATCCATCGAGGACAAGGCACATGCCCGCGTGAATGCTGTAGCCAATTCCAACTCCGCCGCCGTGGTGAACCGAAACCCACGTCGCTCCCGCAACAGCGTTTATCAACGCGTTCAGTATTGGCCAGTCAGCGATGGCATCCGATCCATCTTTCATGTTTTCAGTTTCCCTTCGCGGTGAAGCCACGCTGCCAGTATCAAGGTGGTCTCTACCGATCCATATTGGGCCGCTCAGCTTTCCTGAGGCGACCATGTCGTTCACTATCTTTCCAAATCTCGCGCGCTCTCCGTAGCCAAGCCAGCATACTCGTGCTGGTAATCCCTGGAACTTTACCTGAGTTCTAGCCTTCTCTATCCAGCGGACGAGCTCCTTGCGGTATCCGAATTCTTTCACGAGCATTTCGTCGATCTTGAAGATGTCCTGTGGATCGCCCACAAGCGATGTCCACCTGAATGGGCCGCGACCTTCACAGAACATTGGTCGGATATATTCAGGGACGAATCCTGAGAAACTGAAGGCTTCTTTGAATCCGTCATCGTAAGCTTGTTGTCTAATGTTGTTGCCATATTCGAAGGTGATCGCGCCTTTCTGCATCATCTGCACCATCGCCTTCACGTGTACATGCATGCTCTCTCTGGCTCGGCGGAGATAGTCCTGCGGATCTGATTGTCGGAGCTTGTCCCCCTCGTCTTTGCTCAGTCCTGCTGGGTAGTATCCGTGTAGTGGATCATGGGCAGAGGTTTGGTCAGTCACAATATCTGGAATAACACCCCGTCTAACGAGGTCCGGATGAACTTCTGCAGCGTTTCCCAACAGTCCGATGCTGACACTCTGATTGGATTCCCTAGCGTTTTTCACTATTTCTAGAGCTTCATCAAGATCGTCGGTCCATTTCTCAACGAAACCATGCTTCAACCGACGCTCGATAGCTGCCTTGTTGATCTCAACGATCAGTGCAATGCCATCATTCATCGTTGCCGCAAGCGGCTGAGCGCCCCCCATCTCTCCGAGGCCAGCGCTCAGGACTAGTCGTCCTCTCAGGGATCCGTCGAAGTGCTTCTTGGCGACAGCCGCGAAAGTTTCGTAAGTCCCTTGCAAGATCCCCTGCGTTCCTATGAAAGCCCACGAACCTGCCGTCATCTGTCCATACATTATGAGGCCTTTCTGTTCGAGTTCATAGAAGTAATCCCAAGTAGCCCACTTCGGGACGAGCATTGCGTTTGATATCAGTACTCGGGGCGCCGAATCATGTGTCTCAAAGACCGCGACGGGTTTGCCGCTTTGAATTAGAAGCGTCTCGATGGGTTGCAGCTCTTTGAGCGTCTCCGTAATCTTCTCAAAGCATTCCCAGGATCTCGCGGCCTTCCCTGTCCCACCATAAACAATCAGGTTGTCGGGGTCCTTGGCTACTTCGGGGTCTAGGACGTTGTGAAGCATCCTGTAGGCGCCTTCAATCTGCCAGTTCTTGCAGTGAAGCGTCTTGCCCATCACCGACGAGACCGTCGGCTTAGTCTTCAACAACTTTGATCACTTAGTACTCGACTGTCACGGGATTTTAAGTTTCAGCATGAAACTTACGCGTTGAATCGTCCATCCTCAACAACCACATGACCATTCTTTACGACAGAATCGATAACGTTTCTTCCGAAGCGGTATCCTAGAAATCGATAATCGTCCGCATCAAGAATCAGAATGTCAGCCTTCTTGCCAACCTCGATGCTTCCAATTTCGTGCCCTCTTCGAATCGCGTGCGCGGCGTTAATCGTTGAGGCCATGATGGCTTCTGCAGGTGTCATTCTGAGCTTGTAGCAAGCGAGAGCGATGATGAGTTGATGGTTTTCCAACCAGCAGCTGGGGCTAAGGTCGCTTCCAAGAGCAACGGGCACGCCATCAGCTATCATCCTTCTCGCGTCCGCATATTTGTCGAGCATAAGTGTGAGTGGTGCGGCGGGTAGGATTACTGCGATTACGCCAGCTTCTTTCATTTGCAGCAGTCCCGAATGGGATGCGAACAGAAGGTGATCTGCAGAGACAGCGCCAACTTGCGCAGCAAGCTCTGCCCCACCTAACGGATACAGCTCATCCGCATGAATTTTCGGCATCAGTCCAAGTCGCTTTCCTGCTTCCAAGATCCTCCTGGAATCCTCAATCTCAAAGACCCCCTTCTCGCAGAAAACATCACAGAACACAGCCAGTTTCCTCTTTGCAATTTCAGGTATCCACTCTTCGCAAAGTTGCTCGACATATTCTGAAACGCGGGTCTGATATTCTGTGGGAATCGCGTGTGCTCCAAGAAATGTTGATACGAGGGTGACTGGTCCTTCGGCGCTTAGTTGCTTTACCACCTCTAACGATTTTATTTCGTCCTCCAAGGTGAGACCGTAACCGCTTTTCGCCTCGACCGTCGTCGCGCCGTGAGTGATGAGATTCATGCAGCGTTTCTTGCAGATTTGCAGGAGTTGCTCTTTGCTCGCGGCACGAGTATCACGCACCGTCCTCAGTATCCCTCCGCCGCTTTGCAGAATCTCGAGATATCCCGCTCCTTTGATCTTCAACTCGAGTTCTGTTTCGCGCGAGCCCGCGAAGACGAGGTGCGTGTGCGCATCAATGAAGCCTGGCGTCACAATTCTCCCTGACGCGTCAATGGTCTTCATAGCGGAGTAATTAGCCAAGACTTCGCTCGTTCTTTCGACGGCGAGAATTTTCCCATCATTCACTGCGATAGCGCCATCGTCGATTATTCCCAGATCCTCCATTTCCAGGCCGATCGCTGGAGCGTCGCTGTGACCGCGAGCCGTCACCAACTGCTTTGAATGTTCGATGATCAGGTCGACATTTGTTTTCGCCAACATTCTACCACATTTTCTTTTGCGCGAAGGCTAGAATGATTGTGTAATGTTCTATTCGTTTCGATTGATCGAAATCGAACGTATTCTCGTTTCTTTAACAGCGGCATGCTTATATTGGCGCTGAAGGCCTAATCATAATTTGTCAACGCGTCCTTTCGACGTGCTGATTCCCCGTGATTACCCGGCGGCGGCGTCAACTAGACGACGTAGGGCTCTTGCCCTTGGATGAAATGTTGACCTCCAATTGCGGGAACAATAATGAAGGCCCAAACAAACTTGGGTTCCTCACGGCTCCCATGAACGTTTGGGTCCAAGATAGGCTACAGTCACTCTGCTAAATTCCAGTCCGTTCAATTTCCTTAAACGGCTGTTTTCCGAAAAATCGTCCTAACTGACTCAGCTGTCAACTTGTCAACTCCGCTTGATCCTGGCGGACCCAACTGCTATCGGGGTGGGACTAAGCCATGCGAGTTGTGCGTCCTCTAGCCATGCTGAGGGCGCGGCGCACGGCTCAGTAACACGTGGCTAACTTACCCTCAGGACGGGTACAACCTCGGGAAACTGAGGCTAATATCCGATAGGTGGGGAGACCTGGAATGGTCCCTCACCCAAAAGGAGCTAGTGGCATGCTTGCTAGTTTCGCCGGAGGATAGGGCCGCGCCCGATCAGGTCGCTGGTGAGGTAACGGCTCACCAGGCCTATAACCGGTACGGGCCGTGAGAGCGGGAGCCCGGAGATGGGCACTGAGATAAGGGCCCAGGCCCTACGGGGCGCAGCAGGCGCGAAAACTCCGCAATGCGCGAAAGCGTGACGGGGTCACCCCGAGTGCCGTCCGCTGAGGATGGCTTTTGCCCGGTTTAACCAGCCAGGTGAATAAGGGGAGGGCAAGTCTGGTGTCAGCCGCCGCGGTAATACCAGCTCCCCGAGTGGTTGGGACGATTATTGGGTCTGAAGCGTCCGTAGCCGGCCGGAAAAGTTCCCCGTTAAATCTGACGATCCAATCGTTGGGCTGCGGGGAATACTCTTCGGCTTGGGGGCGAGGGAGGTCGGCGGTAGTCCCGGGGTAGGGGCGAAATCCTATAATCCCGGGAGGACCACCAGTGGCGAAGGCGGCCGACTAAAACGCGCCCGACGGTGAGGGACGAAAGCTGGGGGAGCGAACGGGATTAGATACCCCGGTAGTCCCAGCTGTAAACGATGCAGGCTAGGTGTT
>Ga0209619_10000545_pt1 | contig 26692 bp, 25 predicted proteins | sample Rifsed16ft3_FD_184011 | JGI IMG/M metagenome (GOLD analysis project Ga0209619, IMG submission 184011) | Soil microbial communities from Rifle, Colorado, USA - sediment 16ft 3 (version 2) | ecosystem: Environmental > Terrestrial > Deep subsurface > Rock core/Sediment | place: Rifle, Colorado... | reverse complement strand
CCGCGGCCGCCGTGATCGTCGGGGCGAGCGTCATCCTCTTCGACCCCATCTTCCAGGGGCTGGCGATCTCGCTGATGGCGGGGGAGGTGGCCTCCCTGCTCCTGTCCCGGATGACCGTGCCGGTGCTCTATTTCCTGAGCGGGCGCCGAAAAGTTCAGGGACGTTCTTAAAACTTTTCATGCCCGCGACTCGCCCGTCCAAGTTCAGGGACGTTCTTAAAACTTTTCATGCCCGCGACTCGCCCGTCCGCCGGGAGCGGCTTCGCTGACCGGACCCCCCTCCCGGGCACGCCTTGCCGCGAACGCCCGGATTCCTGCAGGCGTACGCCATCGTCCGGCCCTGCCCGTTTTCTTGTCGGGCTACTTCCCGGCCGGGGGCGGAGGGAGTTTCTTCAAATTTTCCAGTTGAGTGGTCGCGGTCTTGACGGACTTGGCGGCCTCGTCGTGGGCGGGGTCGTAGGCCAGAATCTGCCGCCAGGTGGCGATGGCCGCCTCGAGCCGCCCCTGCCGGTAGTCGGCCAGCCCCTTCTCCATGAGGTTCTCCGACAGCTTGTCGATGCTTCCCTTCAGGTCCGTCTTCGAATAGGGGAGGCTTTTTCCTTTGAGCGCGGGGTGGGAGAGGAACCTGAGCGTCGCCGTCCACCGCTTCCCGGCTTCCTCGGGCCTTCCCTGGCGCAGCGCCTCATCACCGTTTTTCTTGAGCCCCTCCAGGGCGTTCGTGAAGTTCTCCTCCACGCCGGGGTGCCCCGGCATCTCCTTCCACACGGCCGAGAACAGCTCCATGGTTCGCTCGAATTTTCCCTCCTCCATCATGGAAAGGGCCTCGACGTAATTGTTGTCGGCGGACGAGGGAGGAGAGACGGTGCGGGGGGGCGGGACGGCCGGTCGAGGTGCCTCGCGGGGAGGCGTCTCGGCAGGGCGGGGAGTCTCGCCGGGTGGTTGGACGGCCGGTGGGGGTGCCTCGCGGGGCGGCGGGACCATTCTGGCGGCGCAACCGTCGACCAGCAATATGCCCAGGACGGCGATCACGGAACGAATGGGGGCCATCAAAGGGCCATTCCCCTCTTGCTGGCAGTGTCGGTGTCCACCGCTTCCATCGGGGGCATATCCCGCACCATCCGGACGAAGGCATCCGCCAGTTCGGGAGAGAACTGGGTGCCGCGGAACCGGATGATCTCCTCGAGCGCCTTTCCGCTCGTCAACGCCTTCCGGTAAGGGCGAGACGTCGTCATGGCGTCGAATGCGTCGGCGAGCGCGATGATCTGCGCGTGGATCGGGATTTCCGAATCCTTCCTTCTTTCCGGATATCCCGTTCCGTTATACCACTCGTGGTGATATCGCACCGCCGGGATGTACCGGTGGAGGGAAGGGGCCATCCGAAGGATGTCCGCCCCGTCGTCCGGGTGCCTCTGCATCAACCCGATCTCTTTGGGGTCGAGCCTCTTCTCCTTGAGGAGGATTTCATCCGGTGTGCGGATCTTCCCGACGTCGTGGAAGAGGCACGCCTTCTCGAGGTGTTCGATCTCCTCCATATCGAACCCGAGCCGCCTTCCGAGTTCGCACGAAAGGAACGCCACCCGCGTGGAATGCCCAAGCGTATAGGGGTCGCGGGCATCGATCGACGCGGCGAGTACCCGCACGGTGGCGATGTACGATTCCTCGAGGTCCTTCGCGTACCGGCTGAGCCGGTTCTTCTGGGAGAGGATCGTCTCCGCCATCCGGTTGAAGTTCATGGTCAACTCCCCCAGTTCGTCCCCCGAGCGGAGGGGGATCGGGTGAAACGGCGCGCCGCTGGCGAGTTCGTTGACCCCCGAGGAGAGCTTCTTCACGGGGGTGGTGATGAAGGAGGCGATCGCAAAGGTGCCCAGGAGGGCGATCCCCAGGAACACTGCGGCGGCGACGGCGATCGACTTCCGGATGTCTTTTTGCGCGGCCAGGACGCTGTCCCGGGAGATGCCCAGCGATACGGTGCCGACGCGCTTTCCCGCGAAGAAGATCGGCGTGGTGAATTCGATCAGTTCTTTGCCCTGGCGCACCACTTCGTAAGCCTGGGTTTCCAGGAACGTCGCCAGCGCCTTCACCCGGATCGAAGCGGCGTGCTTCTTTCCTCGCTCTTCAATCAGGTTGTGCGCCAGGACCATTTCCTCGGTGTCCCGGATGGAGAGGTATTCGATATCGCCGGCGCTGTTCTTCGTTTCCGCAGCGAGGCTGTCCATGGCCAACCGGTCGCCCGAGAGAATCGAATACCCCGACGAAAGGGCCACCACGCGGGAGATGGCCACCCCGCGCTGCAGCAAATCTTCGTAGATAGCGCCTTCCGTGATTCGGGTCACCGTCTCCGCGATCAGGATGACCAGCAGAAAGACGAGCGGGAGCAGGAACGCGACGAGCTTCATGCGGATTCCCGGAGAGAAACGCCGCCGTTTCCCGGTGGCCGGGGAGGGGCTTTCCGTGGTTTTCATGATTGGTTGATTATATAGGATTGCAGCCATTTCCATAAGCGGACCTTCCGCGCATCCGCCCCGCCCCTCCGGGAATCTAAATGCCCTACCATGGAAGGAGGGGTTTTGTCGTGCCGGAGACCGCTGTAAGGAAGAGCGAGGAGACGGTTCGCCCGAGAGGCTGGGGTCATGCCGTGCTGAAGGTCCGCGAACTCCTCCGGTCGGAACTTTTTTATACGGAAGTGATCGGGTTCCGGGTCGTAGGCCGCCGCACGGGGATGACTTTCCTTTCCCTCGGGGGGCAGCACCACGACCTGGCCCTGTACGAGGCGGGCCCGCGCGCCCAGATGCCGGGCGCCGGCAACCTGGGGGTGGTCCATCTGGCGTTCGCCATGGAGGATGAAAGCGCCCTCCGCCGATTCTACGCCTTCCTCAAGGGAAAAGTGGAGATCCTGGGCGCCGTGGACCACATCGTCTCCAGAAGTTTCTACATCTCCGACCCGGACGGGTACATCCTCGAGTTTTACGCCAGCGCCCCGATGGAGGAATGGTCCGATCTGCCCAACCCGTTCGACCGGGACCGGCCGTACAATCCCGGCGTCATCGGCTCCCGGGAAGACGCGGATTTCCCCTAAAGCGCACCGGTCGCTCTTCCGATAAGGATTCCGTATCGGGGATGGTCGGGCCGGTGGCGGCGTATCGGCGGAAGGGGAATATCTCCCATAGTCGGCCGTCCCATGGGGGAATAGGAGTTACCAACAGGTCGCGGTCAGGTCCGCGAGGAGGTGGGGATGAGCAAGCGGAAGATGGCAGGACGGATCGTTTGCGTGACATTTGCACTGCTGTTCGCGGTCTTCGCGGCGGGCACCGCCTTTTCCGAGGTGAACGTCAGCATCAACGTCGGCCCTCCCGCCGTGGTGGTCGCAGGACCGCCGGAGATGATCGTGGTCCCCCGGACCATGGTCTATTTCGCCCCCGGTGTGGGGGTGGATCTCTTCTTCCACGCAGGGTACTGGTGGACGCCGAAGGAGGAGAGGTGGTTCCGGGCCAGGTCGTACAACGGCCCCTGGGTGATCGTCGGTCCCCGGGCCGTACCGGTGGAGATCGTCCGGGTTCCCAGGGACTATCGGAAGGTCTACGCTCACGAGCACCGCATCCCTTACGGCCAGCTGAAGAAGCATCACAAACTCCGGGACCGGGACCGGAAGGCACGGCGGGGCGAATGGAAGGAATGGAAGGAGGATCGTAAGGGGCACCGCGAGGGAAACGGCAAGGGAAACGGCAAGGGATACGGCAAGGATCACCGCAAGGGCAACGGAAGATAGGGAGCCCGCGAGCGGGTCAGCCGGTGTCCTGCCCGGGCTTCTTACGAGAGCAGAGCCAGGATCTCGTTCGACACGAAGAACAGGTTGGCCGGTAACCGGAGGCGGGTGCCGGCCCGGAGAAGCCTGCCGGTCCGGGTCAGGACGGCAACGGCGTCCCGCAGGGGGTCCGGCGGGGCGCCGATCCTTTTTTCGATCTCCTCCAGGTCCACTCCGTCGGTCATGCGCAGCCCGAAGATGAGCGATTCCTTCCAGGCGTCGCTGGAATCGCACACTCGGACCTCCGCAAAGGGGAGGCGGCCCTCCCGGATCCCCTTCCCGTATTCCGCGAGGGAGGGCGTGTTCGCCGTCCGCAATCCGTAGAAAGCCGTTCCCGGGGGGAAGAGCAGGCCGTGCGCGGAGGGACCCAGGCCCAGGGTTCCTTCCCTGCGCCAGTATTTACGGTTGTGCCGGGATTCGGATCCGGGGCGGGCGAAGTTCGAGATCTCGTACTGCCGGTAGCCCGCGCCCGACAGGACCGTCCGCGCTGTTTCGTACATCCGCGCCACCTCCTCGTCGGGGGGCATGGCAAGCTCCCCCCGTCCGATCGCCGCGTGGAGCGGTGTGCCCGGCTCCGGGGCGAGGGCGTAGGCCGAGACGTGGGCCGGGAGGAAGGTGATCGTCCTGTCCAGGTCTGCCTCCCAATCTTCCGTTCTCTGCCCAGGGATCCCGAAGATGAGGTCGATCCCGAGGGAGTGAAAACCGGCCGAACGGGCGTCACGGTACGTCCTGTGCACTTCCTCCACGCCGTGGATCCGGCCCAGGGTCCGGAGGGTGGCGGGGGTAAAGGACTGCACCCCGATGCTGACGCGGGTAAAGCCCCCTTCCCGCATCGTCCGCAGCCCCTCCGCGGTGACGGTTCCCGGGTTCGCTTCGGCCGTGATCTCGGCGTCGGGTTCGACCGGGAAGCGTTCCCGGGTCGCGGAGAGGAGCCCGCACAGGGCCTCCGGGGGGAAGACGGTGGGGGTTCCGCCCCCGAAGTAGACGGTATCGGCCGTCGCCGCCGCATCCTCCGGAAACCGGTTCCGGACCATATCCATCTCCCTCATGAGGAGACCGCGGAACTCCGTCATGGCGGGCGAGGAGGCGGCAACCGAGTAGAAGTCGCAGTAGGAGCACTTCCTCGCGCAGAACGGTATGTGCAGGTAGATTCCCCTCACCCCTTCATTCTCCCCCGGAAAGGGAAGGTCGACAACGGTCGTACCATCGACTGGCATGGCAGGGGCCGTTGGTCACGGGAGCGCACGCCCTGCCGGAACCGAACCCGGCTAAGTACACCGCTTCATAATTATGGCAACGTATCCGTGCGTGCCCCCCGGTGCCAAGGGGCGCAGCGGGGGATTCCTCGAAGCGGCCTGTGGAGCGAATGGGCGGGGACACTCCTCTCCCGTATCCCGGAGATGAATCAGGAATGTCCCCGGCGAGCGGAACGGCAGCGAGCGGTCGCAGGTCGCGAGCGAAGCGGAGAGGAAGCCGCCCGCGAAAGCACCTGGCGCCGGGAGGGGAAACGTCTCCGGGCGTCGGTCGGCCCGATACGAGTCCGTAATTACAAGACGCAGCACTAAGCTCCTCCGTTCCGGTCATGCACCCCGCGTACCCGTAACGACCGTTCCCCGCTCGTCAAAAACGTTTGCCCGCATCCGGTTTTTCGCCCTCCACGACCGACTCCGGGGCCCGTTACCCTTGACAGGCAGGTTGCCTTTGGGTAATGTTGATCGTGTCACTGAATCACCATTCATTTTTCTTCGCAGCGAATCGCTTTTCCATCCGGGAGGTGGGTATATGGTTCCGAACATCCGCCGGGTTGCCGTGCTGGGAGCGGGCGTCATGGGGTCGGGGATCGCGGCGCACCTGGCCAACGCCGGAATCCCCTGCCTGATGCTGGACATCGTTCCCCCGGACCTGACCGACGAGGACAGGAAGAAGGGGCTGACGGAGACGGACCCCGCCTTTCGCAACCGGTTCGCCGCCAAGGGGCTCGAGGGGATCCGGAAGAGCCGCCCCGCGCTCCTCTACTCGCAAAAGGACATCGGTCTGATCTCGATCGGGAACTTCGACGACGACCTTCCGAAGGCCGGTGAGTGCGACTGGATCGTGGAGGTGGTGACGGAAAACCTCGCCATCAAGAAGGCGCTCTACGACCGGATCGAAAAGATCTGGAAGCCCGGCACGGTCGTGACCTCGAACACCTCCGGGATCGCCATCTCGAAGATGATGGAGGGGCGTCCTGCGGATTTCCGCCGGCACTTCCTCGTGACCCACTTCTTCAACCCCGTCCGGTACATGAAGCTGCTGGAACTCGTAGCCGGCGAGGATACCGATCCCGACATCCTGCTCGGCATCGCCGGGTTCGGGGAGCGCAGGCTCGGGAAGGGGATCGTCTACGGGAAGGATACGCCGAATTTCATCGGCAACCGGATCGGAGTGTTCGGGATGATGTACGCGATGCACGCGATGGTTATGGACGGCCTTTCGATCGAGGAGGTGGACAAGATCCTGGGGCCGGCGATGGGACGCCCGAAGTCCGCGGCGTTCGGCACCGCCGACATCGTCGGGATCGACACGCTCCTCCACGTTTCGGACAACGTGTACCAGAACCTCCCCGGCGACCCGCAGCGGGAGATGTTCCTTCCGCCGCCGTTCGTGAACGATATGGTCCGGCGCGGGTGGCTCGGGCGCAAGGCCAAGAGCGGCTTCTTCAAAATGGAGGGGAAGGGTGACGCGAAGAAGATGTTCGTCCTCGATTACCAGGCCCTCGACTACCGTCCGACCACGAAGGTTTCCTTTCCGTCGCTCGACGCCGCGAAGGGGGAAGACGATGCGGGGCCGAGGATCCGGAAGGTGATCGCCGGCGACGACAAGGCCGCCGCGTATGCGTGGAAGGTTCTCTCCGAGACGCTCCTGTATGCGGCCAATCGGATCCCCGAAATCGCCGACGACGTCGTTAACATCGACAATGCGATCAAGTGGGGGTTCAACTGGACCCTCGGGCCCTTCGAGACGTGGGACGCCATCGGCGTGGGGGAATCGGTGGCCCGGATGCGGCAGGAGGGGAAGAGGATCCCGGATCACGTGGTGAAGATGCTCGACGGCGGGAACACCTCGTTCTACCGGAGGCGCGACGGCGTTCTCGAATCCTACGACTTCGGCAAGGGAGGGTACGCTCCCGTCCCCGTCGCCCCCGACGTCATCTTCCTGCCGGCGCAGAAAGACCGGAACCAGGTGGTGAAAGGGAACCAGGGGGCCACGCTGGTCGATATCGGCGACGGCGTCCTGTGCCTCGAGTTCCACACCAAGATGAACGCGATCGACGGCGACATCATCGCGATGATGAACGAGGGGGTAGCGCTCGCCGAGAAGGAGTTTGCCGGAATGGTGATCGCCAACCACGCGGAGAACTTCTGCGTCGGGGCGAACTTGATGCTCGTTTTCCTGGAGGCGCAGAACAAGAACTTCGACAACATCGAGAAGATGGTCCGGGAGTTGCAGAACGCCTGCATGCGGTTGCGTTACTCGGAAAGCCCCGTCGTGGCCGCCCCGGCGGGGATGACGTTGGGCGGGGGAACCGAGATCTGCCTGGGGGCCGATCGGATCCGGGCGGCCGCCGAGACGTACATGGGGCTGGTGGAAGTGGGCGTCGGGCTCCTGCCGGCGGGAGGCGGGACGAAGGAGATGGTCATCCGCCACCTCGAGGGAATCCCGGAGGGAGTGTCCGCGGACCCGCTCCCCTTCCTCCGGAAAGCGTTCGAGACGATCGGGATGGCGAAGGTGGCCACCTCCGCGAAGGAGGCAAGGGAACTGGGGTTCCTGCGCCCGTGGGACAGGATCACGATTCAGCGCGACTTCCTCCTCCAGGAGGCGAAGAATACGGTCCTCGCCATGAACCGGGAAGGATACGAGACCCCCCGCCCTCGGACGGACATCGCCCTGCCCGGCAGGTCGGAGTTCTCCACCTTCGCGTATGCGCTCTACGCGATGAGGGTGGGAGGCCAGATCAGCGAGTACGACGAATTGCTCGGGCGGAAGATCGCCTTCGTGATGACCGGCGGAAATATTCCGCGGGGCACCAGGCTCTCCGAGCAGGATCTTCTGGACCTCGAGCGGGAAGCGTTTCTCTCGCTCTGCGGAGAGGAGAAGACCCAGGCCCGCATCCAATATATGTTGATGAAAGGGAAGCCGCTGCGCAATTAGAGGGGAACCCCGGGGCAACCCTTTCCAGGAGGATTCCGATGGCAAAGGCCTACATCATCTCCGCGGTGCGCACGGCGGTCGGCAGGGCGTACCGAGGGAGCCTGAAGGACACCCGGCCGGACGACCTGGGGACCATCGCGGTTCGCGGGGCGATCGAACGGGTCAGGAACCTGGATCCGGCGCGCGTGGACGACGTCATCCTCGGGTGCGCCATGCCGGAGGGCGAGCAGGGGATGAACGTGGCGAGGATCTGCGCCCTGAAAGCGGGACTGCCCGACTCGGTCCCGGGAATGACGATCAACCGGTTCTGTTCTTCGGGCCTCCAGTCGATCGCCATGGCGGCGGAGCGGATCATGGCCGGCTTCGCCGACATCATCGTGGCCGGGGGGACCGAGTCGATGACGATGGTCCCGATGGGCGGAAACAAGCCGTCCTTCAACCCCGAGATCGTCGAGAATCGCCCGGAGGTCTTCATGCCGATGGGGCTCACCGCCGAGCAGGTCGTCCGCAAGTACAAGGTGACGCGGGAGGACCAGGATGTGTTCGCCTTTCACAGCCACATGAAGGCGCTGGCCGCGATCCGGGCGGGGAAGTTCCGGGACGAGACCGTGCCCGTGGAGACGACCCTCTATGTTGCGAAGGATGGCGGGAAACCGGTCCCCCGGGAGATCGTATTCGATGTCGACGAGGGCCCGCGGGCCGACACCACGATCGAGGCGCTGGCGAAACTGAAACCCGCCTTCGATCCGAAGGGGACCGTCACCGCGGGGAACGCCTCGCAGATGAGCGACGGGGCTGCCGCCGTGGTGGTGGTGTCGGAGAAGGCCTTGAAAAGTCTCGGGGCCGAGCCGCTTGCACGTTTCCTCGGGTTCGCCGTGGCGGGGGTCCCGCCCGCGATCATGGGGATCGGCCCCGTGGAGGCCGTACCGAAGCTGTTGAAAAGGCTCCGGATCAAGCTGACGCGCATCGACCTGGTCGAATTGAACGAGGCGTTCGCCGCCCAGTCCCTTCCCGTCATCCGGGAGCTGGGGCTGGATCCCGACCGGGTGAACGTGAACGGGGGGGCAATCGCTCTCGGACACCCGCTGGGATGTACCGGGGCGAAGCTCACCGCCACGCTGCTCCACGAGATGAAGCGCCGCGAGGCGAACCTGGGACTGGTCACCATGTGCATCGGCGGCGGAATGGGCGCCGCCGGGCTTTTCGAACGGGAATAGGCCGCGGAGGCACGATCGCCGGCGATTTTCCGGCAAGGAGTGACGAACCGGCAGTTCGGATAAAGGGCCGTCCGGCCTGGGGCCGGGCGGAAACGTTGACAGAGACATATATAGACTATAAACTCCATAAAATCTGTAGTCATTTTCATTTGCCGAGGATAACATCCCGGCATCCCCAGGCAAGGGAAAGGAGCCAAGCGATGGCGGATTCGTACCGGCCGGAAACGATCGCCCTGCACGGAGGGCAGAAACCGGACCCCGCGACCACCGCGAGAGCGGTCCCGATCTACCAGACCACGTCGTACGTGTTTCACGACACGGCGCACGCCGCTCGCCTGTTCGGGCTTCAGGAGTTCGGCAACATCTACACCCGGATCATGAATCCGACCACCGACGTCCTCGAACAGAGGATCGCGCAGCTGGAGGGGGGCACCGGCGCCCTGGCGGTGGCGTCCGGACAGGCGGCGGAGACCCTGGCGCTCCTGAACATCGCGCACGCGGGGGACGAGATCCTCTCCTCGGCGTCCCTGTACGGGGGGACGTACAACCTGTTCCACTACACCTTCCCCAAGCTGGGGATCGATGTGAAGTTCGTCGATTCCTCCGACCCGGGCAATTTCCGCAAGGCGATCACGAAGAAGACCAAGGCGATCTTTGCCGAGTCGATCGGGAACCCGAAGCTCGACACGCTGGACAACCGCGCGGTGGCCGACATCGCCCACGAGGCGGGCATCCCCCTGGTGATCGACAACACGATGCCCTCCCCCTGCCTGTTGCGGCCGTTCGACCACGGGGCCGACATCGTCATCCACTCCACGACGAAGTTCATCGGGGGGCACGGCACCTCCATCGGCGGGATCATCGTCGACTCGGGGAAATTCGACTGGGGGAACGGCAACTTCCCGCAGTTCACGGAACCGGACCCCTCGTACCACGGGCTCAAGTTCTGGGACGTCTTCGGGAACTTCCCCGGCCTGGGCAACGTCGCCTTCATCCTCAAGGCGCGCGTGCACCTTTTGCGGGACCTGGGCCCGGCGATGTCCCCCTTCAACGCCTTCCTCTTCCTCCAGGGGGTGGAGACCCTCCCCCTGCGGATGGAACGGCACAGCACGAACGCGATGGCGGTGGCCAGGTTCCTGTCGACGCACCCCAACGTGACGTGGGTCAACTACCCGGGGCTGCCCGACCACCCGCAGCACGAACTGGCGAAGAAGTACCACCACCGCGGGCTGTACGGCGCGATCCTCGGTTTCGGCATCAAGGGGGGAATGGAGGCGGGAAAGAAGTTCATCGACAGCGTGAAGCTCTTCTCCCACCTCGCCAACATCGGGGACGCCAAGAGCCTCGTGATCCACCCCGCTTCGACGACGCATCAGCAACTGACTCCGGAGGAGCGGAAGGAGACGGGCGTGACCGACGATTTCGTCCGGCTGTCCGTCGGGCTGGAGCATATCGACGACATCGTCGAAGACCTCGACCAGGCGCTTCGGAAGAAGTAATCGCACGGGGAAAAAAAGCCCGGAGGGGGTTTTCTCCCTCCGGGCTCCCGGGAATCTGCGTTCTTCCTGCACCCGCTTAAACAGGTCCCACTTGAAGCCTTAAGGGACGAATCCGGGCCGGAGCGAAACATCGTCGCATCCGACCGCATCGAAACAGTCAGGGACAAGTCGTTGGACAAGAACCGGAAGATCAGACAAGGAGGTGTCCGATGGCGAAGGTGCTGAGTTGCCGGGACGCAGGCGTAGACTGCGATTACACGGCACGAGGGGAAACCGTGGAGGAAATTCTCAAGCAATGCGTGGACCACGGCAGGGAGGCCCACGGCATGAAGGAGATCCCGAAGGACCTGGAGATGAAGATCCGTTCGCTCATCCGCGAAGAGGCGGCCTGAACGCGAATCGCTTTCCTACGGATCGGTTCCGGCCGGGGAGCCCCTTCCCGGCCGGTTTTTTTTCTTTCCCGCCGGCGGGGAGCCGCGGATGAACTGATCCGGGGGACCCTGCTGTTTCTGATATACTTTGTGGCATGGTCCGCGACGAACCGTTGCACGAGGGAGCGTCCTCCGCTCCCCTGACCGGGGAGGAAAAACTCGCCGCCATCCTGAACAGCGTCTGGGAGGCGGTGATCACGGTGGAGCGGAACCACCGCATCTCCTCGTTCAACCGCGCCGCCGAGCATCTGGTGGGAGTTACCGCCTCCGAGGCCACGGGGAAGGATTGCCGCGAGATCCTCAAGGCGAACTTCGGGCCGGCGCAGCACGACTGTCCGATGGGGGACCTGACCGAAGGAGGAAAACCCCGCACCGATGTGGACGGCACCCTGGTGCGCGCGGACGGGCGGATCGTCCCGATCAGCGCGAGCTGGGCCTTCCTGGAAGACCCGACCGGGGAGCGGCTCGGCTTCGTCCTTTCTTTTCGAAGTTTCGAGGAGATCGAGCGGATCGCCGAGGAGAGGCGGACGAAGTTCCCCTACGGCGGCATCGTCGGGAAGACTCCCCGGATCCGTCAGATCTTCGAGCTGATCGACATGATCAGGGAGACCGACTCCACCGTGCTGATCACGGGGGAGAGCGGGACGGGGAAGGGGCTCTTCGCGCGGGCCATCCACGACCTCTCCCCGAGGAGGGACAAGCCCTTCGTCAAGGTCACCTGCGCGGCGCTGTCGGAGACGCTTCTCGAGTCCGAGCTGTTCGGGCATGTGAAGGGGGCCTTCACCGGAGCGATCGCCGACAAGATGGGCAGGTTCGAGGCCGCCGACGGGGGGACGATCTTCCTCGACGAGATCGGGGACATCTCTCTTCCCCTGCAGGTAAGGCTTCTCCGCGTGCTCCAGGAGCGCGAGTTCGAGCGGGTGGGGAGCAGCAGGACCCAGACCGTCGACATCCGGGTGATCGCCGCGACCAACCGGGAGCTGAAGGCCCTGATGAAGGCGGGGCGGTTCCGCGAGGACCTCTTCTACCGGCTCCACGTCATTCCCGTGGTCATCCCCCCCCTCCGCGAGAGGAGGGAGGACATCCCCCTGCTCGTGGATCACATCCTCAAGCGCCTGAAAGGACGCGGGCTCGACCGGGTGCGCGCGGTCTCCCCGGAGGCAATGCGCTGCCTGATCGACTACCCATGGCCGGGAAACGTCCGGGAACTCGAGAACGTCCTCGAGCGGGGCGCAGTCTGCTCCCGGGGGGCGGTCCTCTCCGCGGCCGATCTCTCCGAGGAGGTTCGGGACCATTGCCACCCGCGAAAGGGGGAGCCCGCCGGATCCCCCGGCGCAGAACGACCCGATGCACCCGTCGCCGCGGCGGAAAATCACGCACCGGGGAAGGGAGGAGAGAAGGAGTGGATTCTCAGGACGCTTGAAGAAAACCGGTGGAGCCGGGGGGATGCCGCCGCCGCCCTCGGGATCGACCGGTCGACCCTCTGGCGAAAAATGAAGCGGCTGGGAATCGGCCGGAAACGCAACACATGACACGTTTTGTTGCAGAATTTGTTGCGGAGTCTGTCAACCGGGACGAAAGGCGGCTCACGCTACCTGGCTCCGATTTTAAAACATATTGGAAAATAAAGAGTTTTAACGAAATTTTTCTTCAAGCGGGAATGGCATCCTCTGTGCATTTATGATGAGAAGCCGGTTCACCCCGGGCTCCGTGGGCGAGGACACTCCTCAACACTGAGGGGGGACACTCCTCAACGTACAACTCGAAATAGGAATGTCCCCCTTTGGAATGTCCCCGGTGAATTGCGTCGAGCGGGAGCGCAGAGGGAGGATTCGATGAACGTGGAAAGATGGATCCGGGTCATCGCGGGGACATTTGTGCTGACAGGGCTGCTCCTCGGGTTGTACGTCAACAAGTACTGGTTTCTGTTCACCGGTTTCGTCGGGGTCAACCTGTTCCAGTCCGGCCTGACGAACTGGTGCCTCATGGAAACGATCCTGAAAAAGGTCGGCGTTCCGGAAAGATAAAGGGGGATTGATCGATGCCGCTCTACGAACACCGGTGCGAATCGTGCCGGAAGGTGTTCGAGGCGTACAAGCGCCTCTCGGATGACACGGAGGAGGCGTGCCCCGCATGCGGCGGCAACTCCTCCCGCGTGGGCATCTCCCTGTTCAGCGCACGGGGGAGCGGGTCCGGCGCCTCGTTCGGCGGGTCTTCCTGCGGGGGCGGTTCGCGCCGTTCGCCGTTCCGCTGAACGTAACGGATGGGCCCCGGCGGTCGCCGGGCAGGAAGGCGGGGAACGGATGCGAAGCCGGGAAGGAGCATGGCGGAATGATGGGTGAATGGGGGACGGTGGTCCTCATTGCGGTTGTGGTTCTTGTCTTCCTGTTCGCCGGCGGCGGGGGCGGGTGAGGCTCCTGTTAGACGTATTGCCGCGGCCGTGCGCCGGGGGAGGAGGGGGAAACAATGTTCATTACGGTCCGCAGCAGGAAACCGATCGGCGAGGTGAGACAGCGGTTCGAGGATGCCTCCGCCGCCAGGAAATTCGGCGTTCAGGGGATCCACAACGTGACGGCTACGCTTCAGGGGAAAGGGCTTGTCTTCGACCGCAAGCTGTACATCTACGAGATCTGCAACCCGGGCTACGCCAAGAAAGTGCTCGACGCCAACATCCGCATCTCCACGGCGCTTCCCTGCCGGGTCTCCATCTACGTGGATGGCGACGACGTCGTGCTCGAGACGCTTAAGCCGACGATGCTGCTCCCGATGTTCAACGAGCCGGCGCTCGAGGGGACCGCGAACGAGGTGGAGACGGCGATCACGGCGATCATGCAGGAGGCGGCGAAGTAGGGCGGCTTCGCGCGCGCCACCTAAAAACGGGGACGTTCCTTAGGACTCTTCCTCTCCTGCGGCGTGCGCTGCGGTCGGGTGGCCGGCTGCGATTCCCGGTTCCCGGGGACCCGAGGCGATGCGGGGGGTTCCCCGAAGCGGCCTGTGGAGCGAGGTTCCGATTCCGGCGAGCGGAACGGCAGCGAGCGGGCGCAGGTCGCGAGCGTAGCTTTGGGGAATCCCTCCGCGAGCCAGGGTCCACGGGAGCGCAGCCGGTATCTACGCACCTCGGTAAAAAGCATCCCTCTCTTCAGTGTTACCGCAGGATGTTCAGGGTGGGCTTGATGAGCTCCATGAATTCCATCCGCGTGGACTGCCGCGTCCGGAAGACGCCCAGCATGGCGGATGTGACGGCTTTCGAGTTCTGTTTTTCCACTCCCCGCATCATCATGCAGAGGTGAAACGCCTCGATGACGACCGCCACTCCGTGGGGCGCAAGCGTGTCCATGATGGCCGTGGCGATCTCCTGGGTCAGGCGCTCCTGCACCTGGAGGCGGCGGGAGTAGAGCTCGACCACCCGGGCGATCTTCGACAGCCCGACGATGTTCTTCCTCGGGATGTACGCCACGTGGCACTTCCCGAAGAAGGGCAGAATGTGATGCTCGCAGAGGGAGAAGATGTCGAGGTCCTTGACCGTCACCATCTCGTCGTAGCTCTCGTGGAAGATCGCGCGCTGGAGCACTTCCCGCGGGTCCTGGCGGTACCCGGAGGTGAGGAAATGGATCGCCTTCTCGAACCGCTCGGGGGTTTTCGCAAGTCCCTCGCGGTCGGGGTTCTCCCCAATCTTGATGAGCAAGTCGCGGGTAAGATCCTGCATAATGGAGACATCATATAGCATCCGGAGGCGCGGCCGAAGATGAAAAAGGGACCGGGGAAGATCCTGTCCGGCGTGGTGGCGGAGGGGTGGAAGAAGGCGCTGATGAACGAGGTGGAGGGACGGGAGTTCTACCGGATGGCGGCGGGAAACGCCCGCCTTGACGGCGTTCGCCAGATGTTCACCTTCCTGATGGAGGAAGAGGAGCGCCACCGCGTGGCCATCCTGGAGCAGATCGGGCGGATAGCGGAGGGGAAGCCTCTCCGGCCTGTCCGGAAAGGGTCGGGAAAGAAGGGGATCCGGAAATTCAAAAGCCCTCTTTTCACCCCGGACTTCGTGGCCCGGGGGAAGCAGGCGGAGGGGGAGGCGGCCGCGCTCTCGATCGGGATGACGCTTGAAAAGCGCGCCATCGAGCAGTTTGCCGCACTCCGGAGAAAGGTGAAGGGGGACGCGGCTGCGGAAAAGGTCTTCGATGACCTGATCGCGTGGGAGCGGGATCACCTCGAGATCCTCACGCGCCAGTACGAGCAACTCCGGGAGATGTACTGGGAAGAGGCGCGGTTCTGGCCTTTCTGAGGAGAAACTCCCTCCGGCAAAGCGTCGCCGGACCGGGGGTCGGAAGGAAGGACCGGGATCCGGTGCGCCACGCACCGGGAGAATCGTGGACGGGATGAGGACCGATGCCGAACTGATGGAGCTTTACCGAAGGGGGAGCCGGGACGCCTTCGAGGAGCTTTTTGCCCGGCACCACCGGAGGGTGATCCACTTCTGCTACCGGATGACCGGGGACCAGGCGCGCGCGGAGGAGGCGGCCCAGGAGGTGTTCTTGCGGATCGCCCGTGCGGCCTCCACCTACCAGCCGACGGCGAGATTCACCACCTGGATGTACACCATCGCCCGGCGGACGACGCTCAATTTTTTGCGGGACGAAAAGGAGGATGGGGAAAAAGTGCCGATCCACGACAACGGGGAGGGACGGGACGCAGCGGAAGGCCTCCCGCTTCCGGGCCCGGAGGAATGGGATCCCGAGCGCATCGCATGGGGCGAGCAGCTCAAGGAGAAATTCGTCGAGGCGCTCCAGAATCTTCCGGAGGGGCATCGGTCCGCCTTCCTCCTGAACCGCGCAGAGGGGCTATCGTATGATGAAGTGGCTACCGTTCTGAACATTACGGTTCAGGCGGTGAAGAGCAGGATTTTCCGGGCGCGGGAGGCGCTCCTTACGGAGCTCTCCGGCATTCTGAAATGAAACCATTCCCGCAAGAAAGGGTTTAACGAGTGTAACGGGGTGACACCGATGGAATGCAGGGAAATCCGGGAGATCATCAGCGCGTACGTGGACGGGGAGGCCTCCCCGGAGGAGGCCCGGCGGGTGGAGGAACACCTCGGAAGTTGCGCGCAATGCCGGTCGGCCGAAAAGAGAATGCGGGCCCTGGGGGTGGCCGTCACGCGAACGGAAGGGTCGGTTCCCCCCGATTTCCGGGAGAGCCTTTTCGCGCGGATGGAAGCGGAGGATCTCCTCCCGAAGCGTCGCAGCATCTTCGTCTTCTCGGTACGTTGGGCTGCCGTTCCCCTGGCGGCGGCGGCCGCGATGGCCCTCTACGTCCTCTCTTCCCGGGAGGCGCCCCGGGAATTTCCCTCCCCGGCGGTTGGGCCGCCCCGGGTCGCCCGCGAAATGCCGGGTCCGGGAACCACTTCTCCGGAGGCCGGGTCTCCCTTCTCTGCTCCCCGTGAGCTGGCCGGCTCCCCTCCGGCCGTTCCCGGCAAGGAGGAGAGGAAGACGAAGGTCGTGGCCGACGGGGGGAAGCTTTCCCCGGAGGACCGGGAGATCGTGGCCAATCTGGAGATTCTGGAGGACCCCGACCTCTTCGACGAACCGCAGATCGACGAGATGGAGATTTTCGTCCCATCCTTCCGGCGACAGGGGTAGACTGATGTCACCGGGTTACCGAAAACGGTGGATTCTGACGGGTGCATGGGCGATCTGTCTGGCCGTCATGACCATTCCCTGGGGACTGGCCGTTGCGGACAACCGGGAAGGAGCCGTGTCCGGGCAAAGGGACGAGGTATCCTCAAGGGAGGAGGTCCGGCGGGTGGGCCAGGCGGGAGAGGTGACGCCGGAGAAGCTCGAGCGCTGGCGCACCATGACTCCGGAAGAGCGGGAGAAGGTCCGCGAAAGGTACCGCCGGTGGAAGGAGCTTCCCCCGGAACGCAAGGAGAGAATCCTCGAACGGAGGAAAAGTTGGCGGGAACTCCCGGAGGGACAGCGGCACTTCCTGATGAAGCGGCGCGAGATCTACCGGACCGCCGGGCCGGAGGAGAAGCGGACCATCGAGGAGTTCGTGCGACACTTTCGGCAGCTCCCCCCCGAACGGCGCCATGCGATGCGGCAAAGGCTGGCCGAGTGGAAGGACCTTCCCGCGGCCGAGCGGAACGAGCGTCTGGGGGACTGGTCGTTTTACCGGAACCTTTCCCCCGGCGAGCGGAAGACGGTGAACCGTTTTCTGTTCCCGGAGTCCCCTTCGGGACCGAGGCGCGGTCCCCCCGGTTCTCCGCGTGACTGACCGGGAACGGTGGATGCGAGCCGCGCTTGGCGAGGCGGAGAAGGCGGCGAAGGAGGGAGAGGTCCCGGTCGGCGCGGTCGTGGTGGGGCCCTCCGGGGAGATCCTCGCTCGCGCGCGCAACCGGATGGTCGCGGGGAACGATCCCGCCGGGCACGCCGAGATCCTCGCCCTGCGCAAGGCGGCGAAGAAACGTTCCAATCACCGGCTGACGGGTTGCCGCCTCGTGGTGACGCTCGAGCCGTGCGCGATGTGCGCGGGAGCCGCCGTTACCGCCCGGGTTTCCGAAATCATCTTCGGGGCGGCCGACCCCAAGGCGGGAGCGGTCCACAGCCTCTACCGGATCGCTTCCGACGAGAGACTCAACCACCGGGCGATGGTGATCCCCGGGGTCCTCGGGAAGGAGAGCGCAGCCCTTCTCACGGCGTTCTTCCGGACCCGCCGGAAGATATAAGGGCGGGGCGCTCCCTCAGAACAGCGGGGAGAAGATCCGGCAGGTGTCCTCGAGGAACCGCACCGTTTTCGGGCGGCGCGAGAAGGTGGCCGGGTCGAGCCGGAGGGAAAGGGAGAGGTCCTCCTCGAACGCCGCCGCGAGCAGGTCGATCTCCTTCCGTCCGTAGAGAAACACGCCGAGCTCGAAGTTGAGGAAGAAACTCCGGATGTCCACGTTCGACGACCCCACCACCCCGACGTCGTCGTCGATGATCAGCATCTTGGTGTGGATGTTCGTGGGCCGGTACAGGTAGATCTTCACCCCCGCCACCATCAGCTCGTCGAAGTAGGACCTTCCCGCCAGCCAGACCATCCGCAAGTCCGATTTCTCCGGCACGATCAGGCGAACGTCGATCCCCCGCAGCGCGGCGTTTTCGAGGGACGTCCCGATCGCGTCGTCGGGGACGAAGTAGGGCGTGGCGATCCAGATCCTCCTGCGGGCCGAGGTGAATGCCGTGAACACGCCCTGGTAGATCGGGCGGAGGGCGCGGTCCGGGCCGGAGGTCACCACCTGGAGCGTCCCCGCCTGGGGAGAATCGACCTTCCGGGGGGGAAGGGAGGGGAACAGGTGCCCCGCCGGTCCGGTCTCGTCCGTGGCGAACGCCCAGTCATCGAGGAAGATCACCTGGAAGTCGCGGACCGCCGGGCCGTGGATCACCGCGCCGATATCCCGCCACTGGTGCTTCTCCCGCTTCGGGCCCATGTAGTTCTTCCCGATGTTCATCCCCCCGCAGAAGGCGGCCATCCCGTCGGTGATGAGAAGTTTCCGGTGGTTGCGGAGGTGGGCCGACCACTTGCGGTGGAGGGGAAGCGCCGGGAGGAACTCCGCCACTTCCCCGCCCGCCAGCCGCAGCGGCCGGACGAGTCGTCGCAGGGCGCGCCACGATCCCACGGCGTCCAGCAGAAGACGCACCCGGATGCCCGCCTTGGCCCGGGCGGCGAGGGCGTGGATGAACCGCTTGCCGATGGGGTCGACGTCGAGGATGAAGAACTGGGCGTGGATGTGGTCGCGCGCCTCCTCGATCAGGCCCAGGACCGCCCGGTACGCCTCGTCCCCCCGGCTGATGAGGGAGACCCGGTTCCCGGCCACCGGAGGGGGCGCACCCGCTTTGGCAAGGACGCTGCCGCAGTCCGACGCGATAGGGGAGGAAAGGTCCCCGGGCCGTACCCGATTCTCCACGGAGCTTTCGACGGACCCGACCACCCCGATCTTCGCCCGGATGTGGCGCCGGATACGCCGCTCCCCCACGAGGTAGTACAAGGGAACTCCGACCATGGGCAGGAGGGCGATGGAGAGCACCCACGCGACCGTCGCCGCAGGCTGGCGCCTCTCGAGAATGATGCGCGGGATGAGGATGAAGGCGAAGATGTACCCGACCGTGGAAAGGACCAGCGCGGCGATCCGCCAACCGTCGACCAAGGACTTCCTCCGGGCCGTGCGCTTTTCCTGCCGGGAGCCGCTCCGGGGTTGCCGATGTTTTCATTGAAGGAGCCTCCCCCGACACCTATAATACTTCTCTTACACGTGGAGGGGTACCGAAGTGGCCGTAACGGGGTCGACTCGAAATCGACTTGGCGGTGCGAGCCGCCACGTGGGTTCGAATCCCACCCCCTCCGCCACCCTACTCTGCTCGAAGTCCGCAGCGGGAGATCGGGGACTTCGAGGCTAAGGAGGGTGTCCTCCGAAGCTCCGAAGCGGAGGGTCTTCGGATGCCGGGAGGAGCGGAGGTGGGCAGGATTGACAGCGGAGGATGAGGGGATCCGAACCGGAGCCGCCGCAGACGAATCGAATCGCTAAAGATCGCTTCGCGGAAATTGCCGGCAGCCCCGCCGGGTGCGCGCCGGCGGCCAGGCCCGCCGCAACGGAAGGCGGCAAACCCCGTCAGGTCCGGAAGGAAGCAGCGGTAGCCGCACAATCCGTGTGCCGGCGACTCCCCTGGCCGCCGCCGGGCCCCCGCAGGGCAAAGCGAAATTCGGCCCGCTCGCAACGGAGCGCATCGGCAAGGCGCCCCCCTCCGGGGCGGCGGGGCCGTTTACCGCCCCTGTGACCGGTGGCGCACGGAGCGCACAGGCGGGCCGATCGCGTCGGAGAGATGGAGCGGGACATCAGTCGCCCGCGGGAGGGATCATGGCGTACGAGGCGCTTTCGAGGAAGTGGCGCCCGAAAACGTTCGGCGAGATCGTGGGGCAGGGGCATGTGACCCGCTCGCTCGCCAACGCCATCTCCCTGGGAAAGATCCACCACGCCTACCTGTTCGCGGGGACGCGGGGGGTGGGGAAGACCACCTTCGCGAGAATCCTCGCCCGGGCCTTGAACTGCGAGAACGGGCCGACGTCTTCCCCCTGTCTTACCTGCCCCGCCTGCGTCGAGATCCTCGCCGGCTCCGGCGTGGACGTCCAGGAGATCGACGGGGCGTCGAACACGGGGATCGACGACGTCCGCCGGCTCCGGGAGAATGCCGCCTACGCGCCGGCGCGCTCCCGATACAAGATCTACATCATCGACGAAGTACACATGCTGTCGAAGGCCGCCTTCAACGGCCTGCTCAAGATCCTGGAGGAACCCCCCGCCCACGTCGTATTCGTCTTCGCCACCACCGAGCCGAACCGGATCCCGGACACGATCCTCTCCCGGGTGCAGCGATTCGATTTCCGCATGCTCACGGAGGAGGAGATCTACACGCGGCTCAGGGAGATGGCGGAAGCGGAAACGATCGCCTCCGAGGAAGAGGCGCTGCGCCTCGTCGCGCGGTACGCCTTCGGGTCGATGCGGGACGGCCAGTCGATCATCGAACAGGCGGCGGTTTCGGGGAACGGCAGGATCACGGCGTCCCTCGTGGAGGAGATGCTCGGCCTCGTGGGCGCCGAGGCGGCGATCGACCTCGTGTGGGCCGCCGTGGCGGGGGGTGCGGAGGAGGGGATCCGGAAATTTTCCTCCCTGGTGTCCCGGGGGGCGGACCTCAAGTTCTTGTTCCTGTCTCTCGTGGACGTCCTGCGGGACGCCGCCGTGTGGAAGTTCACGGAAAAGGACGATCTCCTCTTTCGTCACTCCCCGTCCTCCCTGGCGAGGATGAGGGAACTTTGCGCCCTCCGGACCCGGGAGGAGTGGATGTTCCTGCTGGACATCGCATTCCGGTCGGAGAAGGACGTGCTCGGCACGGAGTTCCCCCGCCTGGGGTTCGAGCTTCTGCTCCTGCGACTCGTCAACGCCCCCGGACTTCTGTCCGTGGAGGCGCTTGGCAGGGAGGAGCCGGCCGCCGTCCCCGGGCGACCTCCGGCCGCCGCAGCGAAGCTTCCTGCCGTCACCGCGGAGTCTCCGGCCATCCCGGCGGATGCCGCGACCGCCCCTGCGCAGAAGGGCCGGGAGATCGTTTCGAGGCGCATCCCGGCGCACGATCCCTCCCCCGGGGGCGTGGACGTCTGGGAGGGGATCCGGCGTACCCTGGAGGAGAAGAGGAAGCCCCTCCTCGTCGCGCTCCTCCACCAGATGAGGGGGAGGCTCGAGGGCGACGAAATGGTCATCGCCTGCCCGCACCAGATGCAGCTGGACCGGCTCCGGGAGGAGGATAAGTGGACCGTGCTGGTGCAGGCCGTGGAGGAGGTCGTGGGGAGAAAGGTCCCCGTCCGGCTGGTGGCCGAGCCGGAAAAAAAAAGCCCGGTGCCTGAGGGGTCGAAAAGCGGGGGGAGCGGCCCGGAAAAAAAGGCGTTCGCGGACCCGCTTCTCGCGGAGGTCCTGCGGGAATTCGAGGGGGCGACGGTCCTCGAGATCCGGCCTGCGCCCCGGGCGACACCGCCCCCCGGGCTGGCGGACGCCGAGGAACAGGAACCCGATGAGGGCGGCGAAGAGGCGGAGGACGGGGAATGAAGGATATGCAGGGAATTATCCGGCAGGCCCAGCAGATGCAGGAGCGCCTTGCCCGGCTCCAGGAGGAGCTCGCCGGGAGAACCGTCGAGGCGTCGTCGGGGGGCGGGATGGTGACCGTCGTCGTGAACGGCAGGCAGGAGGTCGTGTCGGTCCGGATCGAGAAGGAGGTTGTTTCCCCGGAAGAGGTGGAACTGCTCCAGGACCTTGTCACGGGAGCGGTGAACGAGGCGATCTCCCGATCGCGCAAGATGATGGCCGACGAGATGGCGAAGATCACCGGCGGACTGAACCTGCCGGGGCTGTTCTGACCGATGTCGTACCCGAGGCCGTTGCGAAGGCTCATCGCCCAGTTGTCGAAACTTCCGGGCGTGGGGGAGAAGACGGCGACGCGCCTCGCACTCCACATGCTCAAGATGCCCGCGCAATCCGTCCGGGAGCTGGGGGAGACCATTGCCGGCATCCCGGAAGCTGTGATACGCTGTTCGCGCTGTTTCAACATCGCGGATCAGGATCCGTGTGCGATCTGCACCGATGCGGCGCGCCGCGACGATCTCTTGTGCGTCGTGGAAAGCCCCACGGATCTTGTCCCCATAGAAAAAAGCGGGGAATACCGGGGGAGATACCACGTTCTGGGGGGGGCGATTTCCCCGATCGACGGGGTGATGCCGGAAGACCTGCGGGTCAAGGAACTGATCGAGAGGCTTTCGCGAGGCGGGGTCGGAGAAGTTATTCTCGCAACGAATCTCACGGCGGAAGGGGAAGCGACCGCCACCTACCTTGCCGGCGCCATCAAGTCACTGAACCTCCGCGTTACCCGTATCGCCTACGGGATGCCCGTCGGATCGGATCTCGAATACGCCGACGAGGTTACCGTGGGAAGGGCAATCAAAGGGCGAAGGGACGTGTAATTCGCGTGCAAGTCGTTCATCATCCCTTCGGACAACTTGACCGGCATCAAGGCGATATGGTACGAAATGGAGTATTTTTTCCCTGAACCGGATTCATGCAGGGATTTTTTTTAGAAACCCACGGGAGAGAGGTAGGAATCCATGGCCAAGGGGAAAACGGCGGTGAGACTGCCGGTGAAAAACGAGCTCGGGTTCTTCGAGATCCGCATGGAGAGCATCGGAGGCCTCGGGGCGAACGTGGCGGGCAAGATCCTGACCGAGGCGGCCATCCTCGGGATGGGGCTGAACGGCGCGGGGTTCGCTTCCTACGGCTCCGAGAAGAAGGGGACGCCCGTCAAGGCGTTCATCCGCCTGTGCGAGACCGATCAGCTGGTGCGGGTCAACAGCCCGATCGAGGAGCCCCACGTGCTGGCCATCTTCCACGAGGCGCTGGCCAAATCGGTCCCGGTCACGTCGGGGGCGGTGCCGGGCAAGACGACCGTCATCCTGAACACGCGGAAAAGCCCGCGGGAAGCCCGGGACTTCCTCAAGCTCGAGGGGGGGAAGATCGGCGTGGTCGACGCGATGGAGATCGCGCTGGCCACCCGCTCCCGGGTGAACATGGTCATGGTCGGCGCCGTCGCCCGGGCGAGCGGGTTCCTCGACATGAAGGCCCTCGAGGCGGCCGTCGAGGAGGCGTTCGGAAAGAAGTACGCGGCCCTGATGAAGGGGAACCTGGATGCGCTGCGCCGCGGCCACGACGAGGTCCGGTTCGAGGAGATCAAGGCGGACGGCAAGTACGCGCCCACCCCCTTCCGGCGGGAGGAGCCGAAGCTCGGGTACGCGAACGCCCCAATCGGCGGAGCGATCTACTCCGTGGGGAACATGCGCTTCAAGGATCTCTCCACCAGCCGAACGGGGGTCATCCCGCTGTTCGTCGTGGACAAGTGCACCCACTGCGGGGAGTGCGACCTCTCCTGCCCGGACTACTGCTTCGTCTGGGAGAAGGGCACCGATCCCAAGACCAAGAAGGAGGGGATGATGCTCCTGGGGATCGACTACCAGTTCTGCAAGGGATGCATGCGGTGCGTCGAGGTCTGCAAGTTCGGCGCCCTAGTGGCGGCCAAGGAGGCCGACCACGACGTCGAGAAGATCACGGTAAGGCAATCGATCACGACCAAAGCGAAGGCATAACGCCTGATTAGGGGAGAAGAGATGGCGAAAGCGGCGAAGAAGGCGGATGCGCGGCCCGCGCAGACCATTGTCGTCCAGACCGGCAACGAGGTTGCCGCGACGGCGGCCAAGCATGTGGACTACCACATCATGGGTTACTACCCGATCACCCCTTCCACGGAGATCGCGGAGACCCTGGACGCGATGAAGGCGGAAGGGGAGCACGACATCCGGATGATCCCGGGGGACGGCGAGCACGGGGCGGCGGGGATCTGCTTCGGCGCCACCTCCGCGGGGGGGCGGGTCTTCAACGCCACTTCGGCGAATGGGCTTCTGTTCGCCTTCGAGCAGCTTCCCGTCCAGTCCGGGACCCGGTTCCCGATGGTGTTCAACATCGTCACCCGGTCGGTGTCGGGCCCCTTGGACATCCGGGGCGACCACAGCGACATCATGCTGGCGATGAACACCGGCTGGATCATTCTGATGGCCTCCGACGCCCAGGCGGTCTACGACATGAACGTCATGGCGCCCAAGATCGGCGAGGAGATGTCGATCCGGCTCCCCGTGATGGTGGCCTTCGACGGGTTCTTCACTTCCCACCAGAAGCGGCGGATCGAGGTTTTCGAGGACCCGAAGACGGTCCAGAACTTCCTGGGCCCCTTCGTTCCGACGGTGACCTCGGTCGATCCGCGCAGGCCGGTGACCATCGGGCCGTACATGAACGACCCCGACCTGATCAACAACAAGAAGCAGCAGGCCGACGCGATGGTCCGGTCGCACGCGGTGATCAAGAAGGTCTTCGCCGAGTTCGAGGCCCTCTCCGGCCGGCGGTACGAGATCCTCGACCTGTACCGGATGGAGGACGCCGAAGCCGCGCTGTTCATCGTCAACTCCGCGGCGGAGACCGCCAAGGAGGCGGTGGACGCGCTGCGGAAAGAGGGGAAAAAGGTCGGACTCATCCGGCCCACCGTGATCCGGCCGTTCCCGGTGGAGGAGATCCGGGAGGCGCTTTCGAAGGTGAAGGGGCTGGTGGTGGCCGACCGGCAGGACAACTACGGCGCGTACGGCGGCGCGATGACCATCGAGATCAAGGCGGCGATCCAGGGCGTGAAGGGAAACAGGACGATGGTCGCGTCCCGGATCTACGGGATCGGCGGGAAGGAGTTCTTCGTCGAGGACGGCGTGACGATGCTTCGGGAGGCGGTCGAGATCGCGAAGACGGGAGAAGTCAAGGTCCCCTATGACTACCTGGGCGCCAACGCGGGCGAGACCGCCTTCGTTCCGGCCATGGCGTACGCGCCGATCCCCGAGGCGGCCGTGTCCGGCTTCACCCGCGTGGAGACGGGCGCCGACGGGAAGATGGTCGTGCGGGGGGTGAACTACCGGGCGCTGACCGCGCGGGAGAAGCGGATCGCCCCGGGACACGGGGCATGCCCCGGGTGCGGGATCTTCACGAACCTCGACACGTTCCTCAAGGGGATCGAGGGGTTCGTGACCGTCCTCTTCCACACCGGCTGCGGGATGGTGGTGACCACGGGGTTCCCGTACACCGCCCACAAGGTGACGTACGTGCACAACCTCTTCCAGAACGGCGCCGCGACGATGTCCGGGATCACGGAGATGTTCGAGGAGCGCAAGAAGCGCGGCGAGATCCCCAAGGACGAGAAGATCACCTTCATCATGGTGACCGGCGACGGCGGCCACGACATCGGCATCGGGCCGTCCCTGGGGGCGGCCGCACGGGGAAACCGGTTCATCCTCATCGAGTACGACAACCAGGGGTACCAGAACACCGGCTCCCAGCTCTCGTTCACGGTGCCGCTGGGTCACTCCACGTCCACGTCGAACTTCGGGCCGTTCCAGCACGGCAAGTCCACCCACCACAAGGACACGGCGCAGATCTTCAACGCGGCCCACATCCCCTACGTGTTCACTGCGTCGGAGAGCATCCCGAGGGACCTGATCCGCAAGGCGGTCAAGGCCCAGAAATATGCCGAGGAGGGGCTGGTGTTCGGCAAGCTGATCTCCTACTGCCCGCTGGCCTGGCGGACCGAGGACCAGCTGGCGTGGCCGATCCTCCAGGCGGCGGTGGACTGCTGTTTCTTCCCCCTCTACGAGATCGAGCGGGGAATCACCACGATCAACTACGACCCGGAGGAGAAAGGGAAGAGGGTGCCGGTCGGCGAGTGGCTCAAGACGATGGGGAAGACCAGGCACATGCTTCGGACGGAGTGCAAGCCGGTGCTCGACGCCTTCCAGGCGGAGGTGGACCGGCGGTGGGCGCGCCTGAAGGAGATGCACAAGAACCCGCTCCTCTAAAGCAAAGGGACGTTCATAATTCTTTTTTCAAGGCCCGGGGGGCGAAACCCTTCCGGGCCTTGATGTTTCCGGGGCAGCTCTCTTCGGATCATCTCGGAAGAGGAGCGGCAGGCTGTCCCCCCATTCCCATTATGGGAAAATCTTTTTCCTCGTTCGGCTACCGGGGACACCCCACCCCGGGAGGCCGAAAGGGGAAAAACCATGAAAAACGTGTGCCTCGGGCTTCCTCCTCCGGATGGTACCGATTTTGCTTTTTTTATAGAGGAGAAGAGACCCAAGATATTGTGGAGAAAACTTACGATAATGAATTTAGTCCACAACCCATTGATTTCCTTGCCGGACCGGGAAGAGAGAAGCCGGCCTGGGTACTGGCTGCTCGGGGGCATCCTCATGCTTTGTTTCCTTTTCGCGGGGCCCGAGAGCCAACGCATGACCGACGACTATCAGAATGACCCGTATGTCACTACGTGGCTTTCGAAGGAGAAGGCCCGGCAGCTCATGCGCTACCACGGAACGAACGGGATCATGATCACGGCGGACAAAGTGTATATCAAGC
>Ga0209619_10000543_pt1 | contig 26715 bp, 24 predicted proteins | sample Rifsed16ft3_FD_184011 | JGI IMG/M metagenome (GOLD analysis project Ga0209619, IMG submission 184011) | Soil microbial communities from Rifle, Colorado, USA - sediment 16ft 3 (version 2) | ecosystem: Environmental > Terrestrial > Deep subsurface > Rock core/Sediment | place: Rifle, Colorado... | reverse complement strand
GAGGACCTGCCGGAAGAGCTCCGGGGGCTCGTCGAGATTCTCGACCGTCACGATGACCCCGCGATCAGACGCGGCCTTCACGAGGTCCGCGAACCAGGACGCCTTCGCCTCCGGCGAAGTGCGCGGTGCCGATCGCGCTTCCTTCAGATGCGCGTTGAAAATCCGGGTCCCAACGGGCGCGATGGCGTCGATGAATTCGACGAAGTGCGCAAGGTCCTTCTGGTTGAACCGGGCAGGTGGGAAGTGGGCTGTTTCCAGGGCGATACGCTTCCCGAGGCCCTCCGCTTCCTCCCGGATCCGGGCCGGGGGCCAGGTGAGCCAGGATAGGTCGAATTCCGCGTAGTCGAAGCCCGACTCCCGGACCTCCTCGATCTGCTTCGGAAAGGGCTCGCGACTGTAGGTGGAGGCACCGACTTGCATCCGCGCGTGCGAACCGGGTGGACTCTATAAGGATTGCCGCGCGATGGCCGCGCCGTGGTCGTCGAAGCGCTCGTCACGGTCTTCGTGGGCGTTGGGATCGGATTGTCCCTGGCGGCGCCACCCGGACCCGTGAACGCGATCATCGCCTCCCAAACGGTCACCCGCTCGTGGCGCGCCGGCTTCCTCGTCGGCGCGGGGGCGACGACCGCAGATACGATCTTCCTCGCCCTATCGGTCCTCGCCAGGTCCGCGGTCGCTGGGATCGAACCCTACGTGCCGTTCATCGCCCTCCTGGGCGCGGCGGTCATGGCCTTCTTCGCGTACGGGGCGATGCGCGCTTGGAAACGCGCGGGCGCGATCCTCGAGCCTCGGCCGGAGGAACACGCGATGTCCTACGCGACCGGTCTCTCCGTAAACATCACGAGCCCGTACCCGATCCTCTGGTGGCTCACCGCGGGGCTCGTCCTCATCGGTCAGCTCGGCCCCACGGTCCTCGTCGGGTTCTACGTCGGCCTGATCCTGTGGATCACAGCCTTCCCGCTCGCGCTGCGGGAGGCGCAGCGGCGGATTGCGCGGACCTACCATGCGGTCCTCGTGTTCTCGATCGTCTGCCTGCTCGCCTTCGCGGCCTGGCTCGTGTGGTCCGCCCTGGCCGCGCTCGTTTGAGCGAGTCCCCGTGGCGGGAGCCTCACACGTGTTGCTCGAGGTCCCGCATCATCTGGTCGAACTGATCTTTCCCGATGTCCCCGCGAGCGTATCGCTCCCGGAGGATCGCCTTCGCCCCATCCCCCGGATAGGGCCAGGCGTGCCGTCCGTGCCAGGCCCAGCCGCCCCACCACCGGAACCCCCAGAAGAGGAGAAAGAACAGGAGGATGAAGAACCAACCGAAGCCGAACGGGAAAAACACGAATCCCGTCCCCAGGCCGCGCCACGCGAACACGACCGCGGAAGCAATGATCGCGACGGCAATCAAGGCGACCACCGCAATGAACGCCCAACCGAGGACGCGGCTCGGATAGGCCCAGGCCCTCGCGCTCATGCCCTCCCGACCCCCTCCGCGACCGCCAGGAGCCGCTCGGCGATCCTCCGGATCTCCTCGCGGTGCGGCTGCAGCTTCGTCGCGTCCGAGGCCCGCAAGTCCTCGAAGTAGGATACGAATCCGTCCATCTCGGTCAACATCTCCGGGATCCCCCGCGGCCGGCCGCGGCCCATCCCCGGGAGCCATTCGAACTCCTCTCGGACCTTCGGGTTCAGCTCGTATCGCCCGTCCTCCCGCTTCTGCACGAGGCCCTCCCGCTGGAGGTCCGCCAGGAGCGGGTAGATGGAACCCGGCGAGGGTCGCCACCAACCCTGGGTCATCTGCTCGATTGCGTCCACAATCTCCGCCCCGTTCTTTGGGCCCCGGGCGATCAGGGACAGTGTCCACATGCGGAGACCCCTCCGCCCGTGCATCTTCCAACCGAATGGCCACATGGGTATCGTAAATCCGATATTGGAATACCGATATTAGAACCTTCCCGGGCATTCCCAACTTGGCATCCCCGCGGGGCTCTTTCGGCTACCATCCGAGGCGCAGATGGCCCGCCCCCCGGATCCCGTGCCAGCCTTCCGTGCTCTCGAGGCCGAGGATCCGCGGCTGCGCATGACCGAAATCGTCCAGGGTCATCTGGTTCGGCGGGACCGACGCATACCACTCCGCCGTCCCCGTGTCGAGACGCTCGATCCGGACGCCGCCCTTGCGGTGGAGCACGCGGATCACCCGGTCCGCGCTCTCGTACAGCTGTCGCCGGATCGACCGACGGCGGTTCAGCTTCGACAGGCCCGCGTTCGTCACGAGGCCGACGACCTCCCGCTCCGCCACCGTGCGGCGGGCCGCGCGTATGGACCGCTGGAACAGCTGGTGGGCCTCCCCCCGCTCCACGTCCTCGTCGAGGAACATCTCCGGGAGGCACGCCAGGACCGCGAGGCCCGCGCGGGTCTCCTGAATCTTTTTATCAAACATGCCCAATATTAATGTGGTCATCTGGTGGCATGTGAACGCTCGGGCCACATGGACCTTCGGAAGGATCTCGTCCCGCGCCAGGCCCGCTCGTTTCCCGAGGGCCACCATCCCGTGCGGGTCCACGGAGTTCCCGCCGTCGAGGAAGATGACCTCGCGGCCCTCCATGATTGCGCGCACGCAGAGGAGGGTCGTCAGGTGGAACACGAAGTCGGACCCGCTGTCGATCAGGGTGATCTTGCCCGATTCAAACGCCCCGAGGATTCGGTCCAGGGTGGGCACGGAGGTCGCGAGGGCCGGACGGGCTTCGAGACGGGCCTCCGGGGTGATGAGGGCCTCGGCGACGAGCGCGATGAAATCTCCCCCGGATTCGATGGAGAAAGAAGTATAAAGGCGGGGTCGGAGGGGGGATAGGCGAAAGTACCGCCGGGGTCGAAGGGTGCGGAGGCGTACCGGAAGCTCGTCCAGTGGATCAACGAGGTCGTCCACGGACGGATGCCTGAGCCCTGACGAGGTGTCCAGAAACCTTTCGCGGTGGTCTAGAGCCCAAGGAGCTTTCCGTTCGCGACGATCGGGTCCCCGTCGAGGTCGATCGATGCATCCCGGAGGGTCTGTTCGAAGAAGAAGGAGGACGCATTCTTCCCGCCCATCAGCTCGTTCATGCCGATCCCGATCGTCGCGGCGCCGCGGACGATCGAGTTCGAAAGGAAACCGAGCCGGGCCTTCGGGTTCACGCCGAGCGTGAGGATCCCGATTCGGTCTCTCTCCCCCGTGGCCTGTTCCCACTGCTTCCGCAACGCCTTCGCGTTCGCATCCCCGTCGAACGATGTGACCTGCCCGTCCCGGAACGCCCACTTTAGCTGGCGAATCGTCCGGCCGGCCCAGGCCGTGGGGACGTCCGAAGAGAGCGTGCCATTCGCACTCGTCTCCTCGATGGAGACCGTCACGCTCCCGGCGGGAACGCTGTCCTCGACGACCCCCCGCGCGACGTCTTGCTCGTCCACGACGCCGTCGTAGACGCGCGGCGCGCGCCCCCTGATGGAAAAGGTCAGGTCCGTACCGTCCTCCGTGTGCACGCGGACCTCGTTCGCCCGCTCGAGACGTGCAGCGAGTTTCCTCCCGTCCGCCGAGAGCTTGTCCGCGCGGACCGCGGTCGCCTCCCGCATCATCCGCGCCCAGGCGGGGAAGCTCAGCCCATAGGCCCGCGCTCGGGGCCTCGTGACCTGCCCGAGTCCCACGAAGAGGGACCGCACCTTCTTCTCCCGGAACGCGGGCATGTGGGCCTCCGTCTCTCCTTCGTTATTCGCGGCCATCTTGTCCGGGGGGATCTTCCGGAAGATCGCGGGATCGTACAGGGCTCCGAGCCAGAATTCCGCCGTCGACAGCTCCGTGAGGCCGCGGCAGAACACGGAGGGCTTCCGCAGACTTTCCGCGGTGAGCAAGCGCATGTAGGCCTCGTAGTAGCGGTCCGTGTAGAGGTTCAGGAGAGCGTCGGCCCCGGCGCGGAAACACTCGACCGCGATGTCCTCCGCGAGATCCTGCGTATGCGGGTAAAAGAAGATCGTGACGTTGTCCTCGGGTCGGATTCGCAGGCAGCGTTGGACGAGGTTCGCGGCGAGATTCGGCATGCCAATCCCCGCGCGCCGCATCCAGAGGAACCTATTTCAAGCCATGGCCGGGAGGTGGGCGAATCAGCCCGGCGGCGGTGGAGGCGGTGGAGGCACGTAGGCCGGGGACGCCGCCGCAGCCCGGGCCTGCCGTTTCCGTCGGATCGCCGAGGTCTGGATGTACGCGCCGAGGGCGAAGGCCCCGAGTCCCGCGAGGGCTGCCACCGCCGCGGAGATGCCGAAGAGGTATAGGCCTGCGGCGAGGAGAAGCCCGCCGATGGCCGCCGTGATGATCCCGATGAGGTCGTCGATGTAATAGTACGAGATCCCGAAGACGGCGACCAGGACGAGGAGTGCGACGACGAGGGCGGAATCCATCTGGCCCGCAGCGAACGTCGCGCGCCCTCCCATGAGGCCGTACACGAGGGCCGCCGCCAGGAGGCCGACGAGGAACGCGAGTGCGACCTTCACGAGCTTCGTGAACAGGATGCTCCCGATGATCGCGCCGACCACCGCGAGGACGAGGCCCGCAAGTTCGCCCCCCAGGGCCGCGCCGAACAGGAACCCGACCGCGCTGCCGAGCAACGCCCCAATGAGGGACATCACGGTGGACCAGAGGCCGTGGCCCCAGAACGCGAGGGCGAGGCCCGTGACCGTGAGGATCGCCGCGATCGCGAAGGTAGCCTCGGGTCCGAACGGGAGTCCGAAGACCGCCATGGACCGTGACGATTCGGCTCGCAGTATAAAAAAGAATCGCGGGCTCGCTCGCCCCGATTCCGTGCGGATTCTCAACCGCGGCCGAACACGTCGTCCGCGCGGGTCGCGATTTCGCGCACGCGGCTTTCGTCGAGGACGCCCGCGCCGAGGAGATGCTCCCTCACATTGAGGTCGTCATACTCGAGCACGTCCAGGACGGTCGGGATGCGGATCGCATCGCCGAGGACGGCGACCGTCCGGAGGGGCATCTTCGCGACGATGTTGATCCACATCTGCTTGTCCGGAACGCCGGCCAAGGCCGACTCCACGTCGGACGGCTCCTTGAGCGACATGACGAGTCGATTCGCGAGCTGGCTCCGGACCTCGTCGTTGATCCTGGAGGGCCGCTGGTCGATCAACGCGAGGATCAGGTTGAACTTGCGCGTCTCCCGGGCGAGCCGGCTGAACGTCGGCGCGAACTCCGCGACGGCGGGATCGAGGAACTTGTGCGCCTCCTCGAGGAACAGGATGAGGCGCGGGTATTCCTCGTTCTTCTCGACGTAGAGGTCGAACAGGCGCCGAGAGAGGATGTTCGCGACGAACAGGTAGACCATGGAGTCCGTCCCGAAATCCCCGAAGTCCAAGACGACGGACTTCCCGGCTTTAATTGTCCCAAGGATGTGCTGGAACGCATCCTTCTGGCCCTCCTTCATTTCCTGGAGGAACGGGAGCCGATCGAGTCGGCCGAGGCGCCGCTTCAGGCCTTGGAGGGACATCTCGTGCGTCCGCTCCTGTCCGAGGACCTCCATGGACGCCTCGCGGATCGCGGCAATGAGGTTCCGGCTCCCTCGGGTCTTGTTGATCTCGTAAAGGGTGTCGACCATTCCTGGAGTGAAGTTCTGCAGGGCGACGATGAGGTCTTCGGGGGTGATCTCGCGTGTATCGAGGACGAACGGTTTCGCTTCCTTGTTCTTCGGGTCCAAGGAGAAGATCTCCACCTTCGAGGGGAAGAAGTACTTCAAGCCCTCCGTGCCATCCGTTTGGCTGAAGACGCCGTACTCCGAGTGCATGTCGAAGATTAGGACGGACGCCGCATCGCGGGCGAGGATCCCCGCGCACACGAGCTTGTTCAGGATCGACTTCCCTGTACCCGTCCGGCCGAAGATCGCGAAGGGTTTCTCGACGAGTCTCGCCATGTCGAGGTGCACGTAGAACGGCTCGACGCCCGTGATCGTGCCGAGCGGGGCGGAGGTCGGTGTGGTCTCGTAGATCCGCTCGACGTCCTCCCGGGCCGCGTGCCGGCACGAGGAGAAGTAGGGAGGGATCGTCTGGGGTTCGCTGAGCCGCTTCGTCTCCCGCTCCACGAGCTGAATCATGCGGAGCTTCGCTTTCGAATAGAAGATCGGGCCTCCGTATCCCTCGTGGGTCTCCGGTCGCGGCACGACGACGTCGCTGATCGACGAGCCCGCGAGCTGGTCCGCGATGTCGCTCGGTTCGTTGATCACATCCTCGACGAGGCAGTAGAAGTCGTACCGGGCGCCCTCGACGATGACCGGGTAGGCGATCCTCAATTCCTCGGGGTCGTGGAGCTGGAGCTTCGCGACGAGGCCGTCGATCACGGACGCCGCGACGATCTCCCCGATCTTCATCGGAGATCCCTCGCCACCCTGTCGAGGTATTCGTGGAAGGCGCTCCGCTTCCTGCCTTCGACCTGCGTGAGCCCATCGAGAATCGTGCGAACGTCCAAGCCCATCCCCAGCGCCGCCTTGATCACCGTCTCCTGATACACGGGCCTGAGATGGCGCACGGTCACCGCCATGCGATGGGCCTCAATGAGCGGGAGCGGATATCCGACGGACAGGAGGCTCTTCGCGTACGGGGCCAGCTGGCCGAAGGCGAAGTTCGGATCGTCGCGGAACGTCCCGAGGTCCACGCGGAACCACTTCCGCGCCTGCGGATGCAGTCGCGCGTAATAGATATCTCCGTACAGGAGGCCCGCCTTCGCGGCCTCGGAGGCCTTCGGCGCCCGCGCGTACGCGAGGGAACCCGCCGGTAATCGAGACTGGCATCGGGCCATGAGGTCTTCGTCCGTCAGGACATGCCCGAACGAATGGAGCTGGCTATCTTTCGAGATGCCTACGAGGACATGGCCCCGCTTCTCGCACAGGGCCACAAGGCGCTCCATGAACGTGAACTGCTTCGGGAACTCGGACAACGTCCCATCGACCGCGACGATCGCCCCTTCCGTCTCGTCCACGAAGTTGATCGCGACCTGCCCCTCGATGAGCCGCCGGTATTCGTTCACCATGTCCCGCGGTTGGTTCTCGCCGGCCTCCTGGGTGAATTCGAAGAGGGCCCTGTGGAGATCGTCCTGCTTCGAGACGAAGTCCTCGAATGTCGAGACGCCGACCATTCGCTGTACAAGCCTCCAGTCGGCGCGGCGGAACGCCTCCCCGTCGAACGTGTACCTCAAGAGCCCGACCGTGATGAGGGCGAGCCACCAACTGGAAAGGTTCAGCAGAAACGAGTAGGACCCGTCGACCGCGATCATGTCCCTCGCGTCGTCCGAGGCATGGAAGACGTGGAACTCCGGGACGTCTCCGGGAGGCAGGGGCACGTCCCGGTGGTGCTTCACGAGGAGCTCGAGCTCCCGCCGCATGTCGTCCACGTAGCTCATGCGAGGATTTCCACCCGGGACTCCTGCTTCGGGGTCATCGTCACGCGGATTCGCCCGGGGAAGCGGTCGGCGACCTCCGCGAGGTGGGTGATCAGGATGACCTTCTCGAACACCTCGCCCATGCGGAAGAGCTTCTGGACGAAGAGCTCCCGTGAGACCTCCGTGTCGAGGGATCCGAGATCCCCCTCGTCGATGAAGAGGGTCTTCATCCGGCCGAACGTGCGGCCGACCTGGGGCATCGACGCGAGTTCCTTCGCAATCGCGAAGCGCAGGGCGGCGTTGATCTGGGTCTTCTCGCCGCCGGAGAACTCGGCGACGTCGTGCCATTGCCCGTCGACACCTTGGACGAGGATCCGGATTCCATGGCCCCGACCCTCTTCGTACGTCTCGAGGCGGATCCGGCTGAACCGGCCGTCCGTGAGCTCCGAGAGGTTCCTGGAGGCTTCGATTTCCAGCTCGGGCAGGAGCTGCTCGACCGCGTACATGACGACCCCGCGCTTGTGGAACACGCGGTTCACGAGGACATCGTGGATGTCGAGCTCGACACGGAGCGCTTCTCGCTCCCGCTCTGATTCGAGGAGTCGCTTCGCGTCCTGCTCGAGGGCCGCAATCTGCTCGGCGAGGGCCTTCGACTGCCCCTCGAGCTGGTGCAGAACCCGCCGCTCCGCTTCCATCGCGGCCTGCAAGGTCTCGAGGCGGGCGCGAGATTCGAGGTAGGCCGCTTGATCGGGCTGGAGTCGGGCGATCGCGTCTAGAAGGCCGGCCCGCTCGGCCTTCAGCGATGTCCGCTGAAGTTCCAGATCCGCGAGGCGGCTGGGGACGTCTCCGACCTGTCGCAGGAGCGCCGTGAGCTCGTCCAAGCGTTTTCGCTTCTCCGACTTCTCCGCGACCCGTCGCGAGACATCGTCGAGGCGGGCGCGGTCCGCCTCCGTGAAGGGGGCGGCGTCGAGCTGCCGGAGGGCCTCGATCTTCGCGTCGTCGAGAGGCTGGAGGAGGCGATGGCTGTCGTCGGCTTCTCGCTTCAGGTCCTCTTTGAGTTCCTCGAGCTGGCGTCGGTATTCTGTCAGGACGAAGGAATCCTGGTCGATCGAGGCGACCTTCTCCCGCACGCGAGCGAGGGCTTTCATCGCCCTCCCCCGTTCCTCCTGCAGTTCCCGCACGAGGTCTGCGCGGTCGGCAAGCCACGTGAGCTCGCGCTCGATCCGCATGGTACGCTCCTCGAGTCGGCCTTCGTCGCGCAGGGCCGAAAACGCCGTGTCGCGATCGATATCCGTCCGGAGGCTGGCGATCTTCCGGTGGAGGTCATCGATCCGATCCTTGATCTCATCCCTCCGCTTCTCGTGCTGCGTCCTCGCGAGGTCGAATTCCCTCTGGGCCGCGCGGGCGGCGAGGTCTCGCTGTTCGCGCAGTCGCAGGGCCTCCCTCAGCCGCTCCCCATCCGACCGGAGGGCCTCCAGATCTTCCACGGCCTTTTCCAAGGGTGAGCGCTCCTCCTCGAGTTTCGCCGCGATCTCTCCCTGGGCGCGCAGCTGCGCGGCGCGAGCGTCGGCGTCCGCGAGCCGACGGTCCCGGTCCTCGAGGGCCGCGGTCGAGCGGAGCCAGTCCTCGTGCCTCGCTTCGAGGGCCTTCACGTCCGCGCCGACCTTTTCGAGATCCGCCTGGAGGCCCGCGACGCGTCGCCGCCGGTCGGCGAGGTCGCGTTCGAGATCCCCCTGCTGGTCGCGCAGGCCTGGGAGCCTCCCAAGTGCCTCCTGCCGCGCGGCAATCTCCGCTTCCTTCGCATGGAGGTCCCCCTTCAGGGTCGCGTGGCGTTCCTTCGCGCGCTCGAGCGCTTTCTCGAAGATCTCCAGCCGAAAGAGTTTCTGGAAGACCGTGAGCCGCTCGGCGCCACGGGCGGCGCCGAGGTCCTTCATCTCTTCCTGCCGGACGAACGTCGAATTGCGAAAGCCTTCGTAGTCGAGCCCGACGACGTCCCGGATCGTCCTCTCCTTCTCCGGGATCGTGCCCGGGAAGGCCTCCCCGTCTTTCGTGACTTCGAGGTACGATTCCTTCTTCGTCGTGAAGCCACGCGTGATGTCCCAGCGGCCGTCTCCTTGGCGGAAGGCGACCCGGACGTATCCCCCGGGCCGGCACACCTCCGAGGTCTTGACGCCTTGGATGTCCGTCCGGGTCGTCGCGCCGTACAGGGCGAACGTGACCGCATCGAGGATCGACGACTTGCCGGCGCCCGTGCGTCCCGTGATGACCGTGAACTTCTCGGGGAAGCGCAGCGGAGGATCTGTCTTCTCGAGATAGCGCATGAAGCCCTTCATCTCGATCTCTTCCAGGACGAAGCCCTCGCCTGCGCCGGCGGATGTCTCGATCGTCTCGACGACCGCCGCCTCGATCCCGGCATCGCCCTTCACGCGAGCGCCTCCTTCAGGACGCGCTGCGCCTCGACCTTGATCGCCTCCCGTTTCGGGTGATCCGCGAGGACCTTGTCGACATACTCGGAGAGGAGGCGGTTCGGATCCATCGTGAACTCGTCCGTCACGGTCCTCGGCCGGTTCGTGGAGATGAACTTGACCTCGTAGTGGAACGCGTCCCGCAGGCGCTCCGCGAGGTGTTTCTCGTCCAGGCGGTTCCGCAGTTCATCGGGGAGCGTCACCTCGATCCGCACGAGGTGTCCCGCGACATCGGAAGGGAGGGCCTCGAGCACGCTCCGCGTCACATCCTCGGCCATGCCCACCGCGACATCGACCTTGTCCATCGGACGGGCCGGGAGATCGATGAACTCCCAGGTCCCATCCGGCCGGACCGTGAGGAAGCCCTTCGGGTCGAGCCGCTCGCCCCAGTCGATTCGTTCCGGCGCACCGGGGTACACGACCTTCTCCGCGAGAACCTGCCGCATGTGGATGTGACCGAAGACGACGAGGTCGACCGCGGCGGGGACCATATCCTGCGAGAACGTGAAGTCGTTCGGCACGACCTCCGTCGGGACCGTGCTCGCGTACCGCACGCCCTGGAACTCGAAGTGTCCGAATAGGATCCGCAAGTCCGCGTCCTTCAGCTCTTCCGACCGGTGGTGGATCCACTCCTTCCAGAGGCGTCGGGCGACCTCGTACCCTTCCTCACGGGGGACGTCCTTGCCCAAGGTCTCTCGGACGCGATCGACGACCTGCTCGGGATGCATGTACGGCACGAGGATGAACCCCACCCGTCGACCGCCGATCTCCCGGACTTCCGTCTTCGGGTCGCGGAACACGCGCACGTGGGCATAGCCGCGAAAGTCGTCGAGGGATGTCGACCGGGCGGCCCGACGCGGTTGGTCGTGGTTTCCCGCGAGGATCCACACCTCGATCCCCGCGGCGCCGAGGGGCTCGATCACGTCCTTGCGGACGAGCTCCCGAAAGATCGGAGCCACGTGGGTGCGGTCGAACAGGTCCCCGAGGATGCAGAAGAGGCCCGCCTTGTGCTCGATCGCCCATCGCGCAGCCCTCGCGAAGTTCCCATGGAGGTCCATCGCCCGCTCGGAGATGCCCGTCTCCGGATCGATCCGGAAATCGAAGTTCAACCCTTCGTGGACATCGCCCACGCAGACGATTTCGTGCATCCTCCCGCGTGCAAGGGTGACTCTCTACTTATATTCTATACGAGATGGTTGGTGAAAGTGTCCGACCAGCACGCCGGACCCGATCGCTAGGGGAGTCGCGGTCCACGTTTCGCCGGGAAGGGCGCCTCCGGACGGACGGGTTCCCGTTCCTCGAATCGAGCGGCCCGGAGGACCGAAAGCGATGTCGGTCGGCGGTCCGTCGCCACGTACTCCGAGAGCAACCGACCGATTTCCGGTGAGAGCTTGAAGCCGTGTCCGCTGAATCCCGCAGCGACGAAGAGGCCGTCAGGCCCTACGCGGTCGACGATTGGGTACGCATCCGGAGTGACATCATAGACGCCCGCCCAGCCGCCCCGGGGCTGTGCCGTCCTCATGATCGGAAAGCGCTTGGCGAGCCTCTGCCGGAGATCTCGCAGGGTGGGCCCGGAGACGGAATCGTCTCGGAGTTCGTGGCCTCGAATTGCCCTTCGAGGGTCCGTGTCCATGTATCCAACGAGGACGTCCTTCTCTGCTTCGGGCCGGGAATACGTGTTCGCATAGAAGTCGAAATGGATGCGGGGTGGAGGCCCGAAGGCCACGGGCCGTCGTAGGATGGCCACCTGCCCCTTCACGAAGCGAACGGGCAGGCGGGTCTCGAGTCTCGCGACGAAATCGGGTGTCCAGTTGCCCGCCGTCACGACGACCCGACGGGCGGCGATTCTCGCGCCGCCCCGCAGGCGAACCCCGACCACGCGACGGCTCTTCACAAGTATCTCCCGTGCCTCGGTGCCCTCGAGGATTCTCGCCCCGTCGCGCTCCGCGGCGCGGGCGAAGCCGTGCGCGGTGGCGATCGGGTCCGCGTAGCCTGCATCCGGATCGTGGACGATCGCTGCGTAGTCGGACACGTCGAGCTGCGGTTCCAGGGCTTTCGCGTCTCGGGGCGTCAAAGCCTCCACCCGGACGCCTTCAGACTTCAGGAGACCCAGCAGGGTCTCGAACGCGTTCAAGTCCCGCGACCGAGTCCCTGAGAGGAATCCCGTGTTCCGGAAGTCGCAGGACGCCCCGGTCTCCGTTTCGAATCGCCGGAAGAACGCGAGGCTGTCCCTCGCCAGTCGAATCCCAAGTCGCGCCTCGTAGTGCTGCCGCACGAGGGCCCCGCTATGCCCCGTCGCCCCCGAGGCGATGTGGCCGCGTTCGAGTAAGGCTGCGTCGACGCCTCTCCTGGCAAGATGGAAGGCGATGCCCGTCCCCATGCATCCGCCGCCAATGACCAAGACGTCGGCGCGGATCGGGATATCCGGAGAGGCCACGGACCCGCCATCCCCTACGAGCTTATCCCGATTTCCGCGACTCTTATTTTCATATATTACAGAGAATATATGTCGGGTCGCGGAGCGGAGAACCCTTATCCGGCGAGGGTCCGATGCGGCGCCCGTGCCAGACACCTGGCAGCTCGGAGTCGGAGAGGAGCGCGCCCGAATCGCCGTCGTGGGGTGCGGGGGGTCGGGGTGCAATACCCTTCGCCGCGTGGCGGTTCCCGCGAACGCGATCCGAATCGCGGTGAACGACGCGATCCATCCGGCGATGGCGGAGGCGACCTATCGGCTCGTCCTCCCGTCCGGATCCCTCCAGGCCTACGCATCGATGGACGAGAAAGCCGTACGGAAGATGGAGACGCATGAGGAAAAAGAGATCTCCGCTGCCTTGCTCGACCGCGACGCGGTCCTGATCCTGGGGGGCCTGGGAGGCGAGCTCGGTGGCTGGGGGATGAGCCTCGTCGGGCGGGTCGCGCGAATCTTGGGCGACGCGACCATCGCTCTCGCGACGATCCCATTCTCGGCGGAGGGTGCCGTCCGGCGGCAGCTCGCGGAGGTCCAGCTGCAGCTCCTCCAGAAACGCGCGGACGCCGTGGTCACGTTCAGCAACGACCGCCTGCTGGACATCGCGCGGGACCTGCCGCTGGCGCGGGCGTTTGCGGCCTTGGGAGCAATCATGGCGAAGCCTGTGTCCGGCCTGGGTTCCGTCCTCACGCGGCCCGACGTCGTGCCTGTGAAGCGGATGCTCGCCCGGGCGCGGGACTGGCGGTTCGGGATGGGATCCGGGCGCGACAAGCATCGATGCTTCCTCGCGGTGGAGGAAGCCTACGCCTCGCCCTGGTTCGCTTCCCTCCCCGAGGACGTCGGCCATGCCGTCGTCCTCATGGCCCCCTTGGAACCCGGCGAGGACGAGGCGGAAGTCCTTCGGGAGATCCGGCTGCGCTCGCCGCGGGCCGTCGTCGCGTGGGGCGTCCTTCCACGGGAACCGGCGGCGGACCGGGTGACCGTGCAGATTCTCGCGGGGACTTGACCGGAATGAGCGTTTTCGTCCGCACACGGTCGCAGGATTCATATAGGACGTCCTCCTCCGGTCCATGCTACGCAATCACACGGGTGGCCCATGTCCTCGATCGGTAAGGAGATCCGGATCCGCCGAGTGCTAAGTGGCGGGAAGGCGCTCATCGTCGCGATGGACCATGGGGTCTCATCGGGTCCGGTGGCCGGCCTCGAGGATATCCGGAAGGCGGTGGCCAACGTCGCGAAGGGTGGCGCGACGGGGATCGTCCTGCACAAGGGGCTCGTGCGGTTCGCGAAGGACTACTTCGACGAGCGGCTCTCCCTCATTCTCCATCTGAGCGCTTCGACGTCCCTGGGCATGGGTGCGGATCGAAAGGTCCTCGTCACGGAGGTCGACGAGGCGGTCTCCTACGGCGCGGATGCGGTCAGCGTCCATACGAACCTCGGCGGGGAAGACGACGACCGGATGCTCACGGATCTCGGGACGACCGCCTCCGCGTGCGACCGACTCGGCATGCCGCTCCTCGCGATGATGTACCCGCGAGGCGCGAACATCAAGAACCCGTACGACGTGGACGTCGTGAAGCACGTGGCCCGCGTCGGCGCGGAGCTCGGGGCGGATGTCGTGAAGACCCTGTACACCGGCTCGCCGGAAACGTTCAAGGAAGTCGTTCGTGGTTGCCCGGTCCCTGTCGTCGTGGCGGGGGGCCCGAAGCTCGATTCCGAGCGAGCGGCGCTCGAGATGGTCTCGGGCGCCCTCGCGGGCGGCGCCGTGGGCGTCTCGATCGGCCGCAACATCTTCCAGTCGAAGGATCCGATCGGCACGACGCGAGCGATCGCGCGCATCATTTTCGACGGCGCCTCCGTGGACGAGGTCTATCGCGGGTGAGCCCCCATGGACCGCCTGGTATGGGTGGGGGCCCTTCCCCGCGAGGACACAGCGGACGTTCGGTCCATCGTTGCCGCCGCGCTCGAGGCCGGCTTCGACCAAGTCGTCCTCGCAAAGCCCGACGCATCCCTCGAGAAGCTCGGACGGTTCGCCCCAATCCTCCTGAAGGGAGACGTCTTCCGATTCGATGACGCGGACGTCGGGCGACTCGTGACGATTCGATCGTCGAAGGACGAACCCTCGGTCCGAGCTCTGCGAGGCGCGACGAAGCACGTGGTCGTGCGCGCGGAGGACTGGAAAATCATCCCGATCGAGAACCTTATCGCCCACTTCCAAGGAAGCGGGACGAAGCTCCTCGTGGAGGTCCACGACGCCGCGGACGCGAAGCTCTTCTTCGAGACGATGGAGGTCGGCGTCGACGGGATCTTCCTGACGCCGTCCTCGACACGGGAGGTCCGCGCGGTACGCGCCCTCCTCGAAGCGAGCCGGGAGACGATCCCCCTCCTCCGATCGAAGGTCACCTCGATCCGGCCCCTCGGCCTCGGAGATCGCGTGTGCGTGGACACGTGCTCCCTCTTGCGGAGCGGGGAGGGCATGCTCGTGGGGAACAGTTCCTCCGCGCTGTTCCTCGTCCACGGGGAGACCCTCGAATCCGGATACGTGGCCGCCCGGCCGTTCCGCGTGAACGCGGGGGCCGTCCACGCGTACATCCTCCTTCCGGACGGCGCGACGAAGTACCTCAGCGAACTTCGAGCGGGGGACGAGGTCCTCATCGTGGACCGGGACGGTCGTTCCCGATCCGCGATCGTGGGCCGCGTGAAGGTCGAGCGACGGCCGCTCCTCCTGATCGAGGCGGAAGCGCAGGGCCATCGTTTCACGACGATCGTCCAGAACGCGGAGACGATTCGCTTCGTGACCCCGGAAGGCAGCGCCCTGTCCGTCGCACAGCTCCGGCCGGGGGACGAGCTCATGATCCGGCTCGAGGAGGGAGGGCGTCACTTCGGAATGAGGATCCGGGAGACGATCGCGGAGCGGTAGGATGACGAAGCTTGTCGGCGTGATCACGGCAGAGACATCGGGCGAGGCGGCGCGACAGGCGCAAGCGGCCCTCCAGCGAGGAGCGGATCTCGTCGAATTCCGGTTCGATCGGTTGCGTGACCTGGGCCCCGCCGACGTGAGGAGCCTCGCTCGATCCCTCGGCCGGAGGGCGATTGCGACCCTCCGGTCTCCCGACGAAGGCGGAGGGCGGCCCCGATTGGCCGTGACTCGCTCGACGTTCCTCCGGGAGGCGTGTCAGCGCGGCTTCGCGTACGTGGATCTCGAACTCGACGCGGACTCGAAGGATCTCGGTGAATTGAGGGCCTTGGCGAAGAGGTATCGGTCCCGCGTCATCGTGTCCCGCCACTGCCGCAAGTTCGTCGGGTCCTCGAGGATCCGAGAGACGCTCGATGCATGCGCCGCCGCGGGGGATGTCGCGAAGGTGGTCGTCCCGGTCACGGACGCGCGCGAGGCGGGCGAGGTCATCGACGTCGCCCGCGCGTATGCGGGGACCGGGAAGGCCCACGTCCTGATCGGAGTGGGTCCTGCCGGCACGGTCACGCGGGTCCTCGCGAGGGACCTCGGTTTTGCGTTCCAGTATGCGGCGGTCGGGCCCGAGGCCGCGTCTGGCCAGCTTCCACTGCGGACCGCGAGTCGCCTGGGAGCACGCGACGCGTTCGTCCTCGGACTCGTCGGTCACCCGATCCAGCACTCCATATCCCCGCAGGTCCACGAAGCGGCCCTCGAGGCCACGGACCTACCGGGGGTCTACCTGCCCTTCGACGTGGACGCCTCGGACCTCGAATCCCTCTTGGACTCTGCGGACCGCCTTCGCCTGCGGGGCCTGAACGTCACGATCCCGCACAAGGAGGGGATCGTCCCCTTCCTGGACGAACTCGATGGGGACGCGGAGCGTCTGGGCGCCGTCAACACGATCGTCCTGGACCGCGGCTGGACGAAGGGGTTCAACACGGACGTGTACGGATTCCGTATGTCCCTCCGCACGCTCGGGCTTCGCCTTGGCGAACGACGGGCCCTCGTGATCGGCGCTGGCGGTGCTGCGAAGGCGGTCGTGCACGTCCTGTTGCGGGAGGGCGCTCGCGTCATGCTCTCGAACCGGTCGCTCGCGCGCGCGGACGCGCTGGCGTACTCGTTCGACGAACGAATCGAGGTCGTCGGCCTCGAGGAGGCGCCCCGACGCGGCCCTTGGGACCTCCTCGTGAATGCGACGCCCGTCGGAATGGCGGGCCACGACGCCGCCCTGCCGATTCCCGAGCCCGCGATTGCGAAGGCCTCCTTCGTGTACGACCTCATCTACAATCCTCCGGAGACGCCTCTCCTGCAGAGCGCGGCTCGACTCGGGAAGCCGCGGGCGTCGGGGTTCGAGATGCTCCTCCATCAGGCGGCGAGGTCGTTTGAACTCTGGACGGACCGGGAGCCGCCGATCGAGGCCATGCGGCGTGCCGCGAAGGAGTCGTTACGATGAGGGCTCAGGCGAGCTGCTTCGGGGCGGGGACGATCGTGAACGCGATCGCGACTGGCCAGGGTGCGGCGTTCGGCCTCTCTCTCCGCGCAAAGGCGACGGCCCAGACGATGCCCGAGGCCTTCGGCCTCCGGATCCATGTTCCTCCGGAGGTGGATCCCGCCCTCGCCACCCAGGGCGCCCGACGCGTCCTTCGGCGGAGCCGCCGGAAGGTCGGCCTCGACGTGCGCGTCGACTCGGAGATCCCGATCTCCCGTGGCCTCAAGAGCAGCTCGGCGGTGGCGAACGCCGTCGTGGCGGCCTCCGCGAAGGCCCTCGGGCTCGCGTTGGAACCCATGCAGATCATCCGGATCGGCGTCGACGCCGCAATCGATGCGGGGGTCACGATCACGGGCGCGTTCGACGACGCGTGTGCGGCCTTCTTCGGAGGGATCGTCGTGACGGACAATCGGGCCCGCAAGCTCCTCGCGGCGGATCGGTTCCCGGAGGGCCTCGTGGCCGTCGTCCAGGTGCCCCGCCGCATCATCACGAAGCCCAGCCTACGAGGCGTCGACTTCGCCCCGATCCGGCCGAAGGTGGACGAGGCGTTTCGCCTCGCGCTTCGAGGCGACTACTTCCGCGCGATGGAAGTCAACAGCGCGGCCTACGCGCCCGTCCTCGGGATCGACGAGACCCCGGCGGTCCGCGCGCGGGCGGCGGGAGCGACCGCGGCCGGCATCACGGGCGCGGGGCCTGCGATCATCGCGCTCACGAAACCCGCCCACGTGGATGCGGTCCGAGGAGCCCTCGCGGACGGCGAAAGCGAGGTCCGCGTCGTGAGCCTGAACACGCTCGAATCCCGGGAGGTCGCGGCGTGAGGTACCGATCGATGCCGTCTCGCATCTCCGGGACGATCCGTGCGTCCCCGTCGAAGAGCGTCACCCATCGGGCCATCGTCCTGGCGGCCCTGTCCGGAGGACCCTGCACGATTCTGCGGCCGCTCCTCTCGGACGACACCCTCGCCACGGTGTCCGGCGTCCAGGCGCTCGGCGCGAAGGTCGACCCGACGCCCGACGGTCTCCGCATCGTCGGCGACCGTCTCCAGGCGCCCGAGCATCCGGTCGATGCGAGGAACTCCGGCACGACCTTGCGCCTCCTTGCAGGCGTCGCGTCCCTCCTCCCCGGGACGACGGTCCTCACGGGAGACGAGAGCCTCCGGAGCCGACCGATGGGCCCCCTCCTCGAGGCCCTCGTGAACCTCGGCGCGAACGCGATCTCCCGAGGGGGAGATGGACGGCCGCCCGTGGAGATCCGCGGGGTCCTGCGGGGAGGCACGACCTCGATCGAAGGCGCGATCAGCTCCCAGTTCGTTTCGAGCCTGTTCATCGCGTGCCCCCTCGCCAAGGAATCGAGCGAGATTCGCGTCCGGCCCCCCGTGCGGTCGGAGCCGTATCTGGAAATGACCCGGCACATCGTCCGTATGTTCGGCGGCGAGATCCGGGTGGACGACACCCTCTTCCGGGTGCCCGGCGGACAGCGGTACCGACCTCGGGACCTCGAGGTTCCGGGCGACTTCTCCGCCGCCGCATTCCCCCTCGCCGCGGCCGCCCTGACGGACGGGGACGTCACGGTCAAGGGACTCGACCCGGACGGACCCCAGGGGGACCGTGCGGTCATCGAGATCCTCCGGTCCTTCGGGGCGCACGTCGACGTTGCGGCCGACCGGGTCCGTGCCCGCGGGGGAGATCTGTCCGCGCGAACCGTCGACGTGGGCGCGACCCCGGACCTCTTTCCGATCCTCGCGGTCCTCGCGACCCAAGCCCGAGGCGAAAGCCGTTTCGTGAACGGAGCCCACCTCCGGTTCAAGGAGAGCGACCGGATCGCCGCGACCGTCGCGATGCTCCGGGCCCTCGGTGCGCACGCCGCGGCGACGGAGGACGGATGCATCGTCCGAGGTCCCTCCAAGCTCCGAGGCGGGTCCGTGAACTCCCGGGGCGACCACCGAATCCTCATGGCGGCCGCCGTCGCGGGCCTCGTGGCCGACGACGCCGTGGACATCACGGACCCGTGGTGCTTCCGCGTCTCCTATCCCTCCTTCCTCGACGACTTCCGCTCCCTCGGCGCCCTCCACGCGGTGGTCGGATGAACACGTTCGGAACGCGGTACCGCACGACGATCCTCGGGACGAGCCATGGGCCCTTCGTCGGCTGCACGATCGAGGGGCTGCCCGCAGGAACGAAGGTCGACGTGGACCTCGTCCAGGCCCAGCTCGATCGTCGCCGACCGGGCCAGAGCCTCGTCACGAGCCAGCGCAAGGAGGAAGACCGCGTCGAATTCGCGGAGGGCCTCCGTGAGGGCGCGACGACGGGTTCCCCGATCGTGGCGCTCATCCGGAATGTGGACGTCCAGTCGAAGTCCTATGCGGATGTCGGGCGCGTCCCCCGGCCGGGTCACGGAGATTATCCGGCGCTCGTGAAGTACGGAGGGAAGAGCGACCTGCGAGGCGGTGGCCAGCTCTCGGGCCGCATGACGGCCCCCCTCGTCGTGTCGGGCGCGATTGCGCGCCAGGTCTTCGCCCCGAAGGGAATCCGGTTCGTCGCCCACGCGACCCAGATCGGGGGCGTGACCGCTCGGGCCGTCACGCCGGCGGAGATCGAGGCGAATGTGGAGCGGACTCCCGTCCGCTGCGCGGACCTCGATGCGGCGGACCGCATGATCGCCGAGATCGAGTCGGCGAGGAAGGATCGCGATAGCGTCGGCGGCATGATCGAGGCGGTCGTCGCGGGTCTCCCGGTCGGCGTCGGAGAGCCGTTCTTCGACTCCATGGAATCGGCCCTGGCGCATCTGCTGTTTTCGATCCCCGCGGTCAAGGGGGTGGACTTCGGCGCCGGCTTCCGGTCCGCCTCGATGAAGGGCAGCGAGCACAACGATCCGTACACGGTCGAGGGAGGCCGCGTCGTGACGGTGACCAACCACGCTGGCGGCATCCTCGGGGGCATCACGACGGGCATGCCGATCACCTTCCGCGTCGCGATGAAGCCGACCGCCTCCATCGCGAAGCCGCAACGGTCCGTCGACCTGGGGACGATGCGCCCCACGGAGATTGTCGTGACGGGGCGTCACGATCCGTGCATCGTGCCCCGCGCGGTGCCCGTCGTCGAGAACGTGGCGGCCATCGCAGTCCTCGACCTGATGTTCCTGGGGGGATTCCTGTGAGCGATGCGGAGATCGTGCGCCTGCGCGAAGAGATCGCGGCCGTGGACAAGGAGATCGTGGGCCTCGTTGCCCGGAGGCTCCATCTCGCCGGACAAGTGGGCTTGGAGAAGAAGCTGCTCGGCCTTCCCGTGCGGGACGGAGACATCGAGGAGGTCGTCCACACACGTCTCTTGCGGGAGTGCGCGACCCGAGGCATCACGCCTTCCTTCGCCGAAGGCCTCGCCCGCCTCCTGATCGACGAGAGCATTCGCCGCCAGGAAGCGATTCGACCGCCGAAGGCGATCCCGCAGCGGGTCCTCGTGGTCGGAGGCGCGGGCCAGATGGGCGAATGGCTCTGCCGCTACTTCCGTGCCCGCGGCCGCGAAGTCGTCGTGAACGACCCGGCCGGCGCTCCCGAGGGATACGTGCGCGAGCTGGACCTCGAGGCGGGCGTCCGCGGGTCGGATGTCGTCGCGGTCTCCGTCCCGATGTCCGTGTCGTCCGACGTCCTCGCTCGGATCGCGGCGATCCGGCCGAAGGCGCTCGTCTTCGACGTCTGCAGCCTCAAGGCGCCCGTCGAGCGAGTCCTGCGGGACATGGGCCGCGCGGGCCTCCGGGTCGCGAGCGTTCACCCGATGTTCGGGCCGAGCCTCTGGCCCCTGTCGAGCGGCAACATCACGTTCAGCGACTGCGGGAACGGCGTCGCGGTCCTCGACGCGAAGGAGCTGTTCCGTCCGAGCGGCGCCTCCTTCGTCGATGTGTCCCTGGACCACCACGACGAGTTCATGGCGTTCCTCCTCGGACTGAGCCACCTCTCCCTCCTGACGTTCGCCCGGTGCGTCGCTCGGAGCCCCTTCGACCTGGCGGGCCTGAAGCGGCCCGCCGGGACGACGTTCTCCCGCCTCTCCGTCGCAGCCGCCGGCCTCCTCGGCGACCCGCCCGCCCTGCTGCGGGACATCCAGGCCCTGAATCCGCACACCCCGTTCATCCACCGCCGGATCCGGGAGACGCTCGACGAATGGGAGAAGGCCTCCCAGGCCTCGGACGGGACCGAGTTCCTTCGGCTCATCGAGCAGACTCGAGCCTATTTCGGGAGGCCGGCGGGATGAGCAAGGTCCCCGCGGCGGTCCTCGGTGCGACCGGGAACATCGGGCAGAGGTTCGTGAGCCTGTTGCAGGACCATCCGCTGTTCGAGCTCGAGTTTCTCGGCTCGTCGGAGCGCAAGGTCGGCGGACGGCTCGTGGACTTCTGGCGCCTGGAAGACACGCCGCTTCGCCCGGCCGTCGGCGAGAGAGCCCTGGAGCCAATCGAACCGAGAGTGCTCGCTCGGCGAGGGATCGTCGCCGCGTTCAGCGCGCTGCCCGCCGATGTGGCCACCGACGTGGAGGCGGAGGTGTCCCGCGAGGGGATCCGCGTCTTCTCGAACGCGTCCTCCCATCGGATGGATCCGGATGTCCCCCTCCTCGTTCCCGAAGTGAACCCGGATCACATCGGGCTCGTGGAACGACAGGGGTCGCACCGGAGCGGCGGATTCGTCGCGACGAACCCGAACTGTTCGATCACAGGCCTCGTGCTTGCCCTGAAACCCCTCGTCGATGCGCTCGACATCACGGAGGTGCACGTGGCCACGTACCAGGCGTTGTCCGGGGCCGGCTATCCGGGCGTGCCTTCGATGGACATCACGGGGAACGTGCTCCCGTTCATCGAGGGCGAGGAGGAGAAGATGCGGCGCGAAGCGAAGAAGATCCTCGGGACGCGGACAGATCGCATCGTCCCGAGCCCCATCGACGTGTGGGCGAGCTGCGTCCGCGTGCCCGTCCGAGAAGGCCACCTCGAAGCGGTCTCCATCCCGCTCCAGGATGGCGTGAGCGCGGAGGATGTGGCGTCCCTCCTGTCCTCCTTCCGCGGCGAGCCGCAGCGGAGGAAGCTGCCGACCGCGCCGAAGGCCCCGATCCTCGTCCGGGACGAGCCGAACCGGCCGCAGCCCTTGCTCGATGCGATGGCCGGCGATCCGGCGAGGGCCCGTGGCATGGCCGCGTCCATCGGCCGGATCCGCGTGACGGCCCGGAACCTGCGGTTCATCGTCCTCACGCACAACACGATCCGCGGCGGGGCGGGAGGGAGCGTGTTGAACGCCGAGCTGGCCCATCGGAGAGGGTACCTTGGGTAATCCGGCGAAAGTCGCGAAGTTCGGCGGCGCTTGCGTGAGCCGTCCGGACATGTACGATCGGATCGCCAAGCTTCTCAAGGCGGACCCCACGCGTCGCTTCGTCGTCGTCTCCGCCATCGCCGGGGTCACGGACTCGCTCGTGACGACCGTCGCGAAGCCCCGGGAGGAAAAGGAGATCGACCTCTACGTCGCGGAACTCCGTCGGAAGCATCTGAGTCTCCTGCCGAAAGCGCGTGGCGGCCACGACGGAGCGGTCGAGGCAATCGAGGCCCTCAGCACGAAGCTCTCCCGCCTCCTGTACGGGATCTCGTACACGGAGGAGACGACCTCGCGGATCCGGGACTTCGCCCTGTCGTTCGGGGAACGGCTCGCAGCCCAGGTCATGTCGGCAAACCTGCGGGACCGGGCGGTCGACGCGATCCCGTTCGAAGCGGATCAGATCGGCCTCATGACGGACGATCGGTATGGGAACGCGAGCGCCCTCCTCGACGAGACGCGCGCCCAACTGGGTCCCTTCCTCCGTCGCCAGGAGGACGCGGGCCATGTGAGCGTGATCACGGGTTTCTTCGGGCAATCGACTGAAGGGAAGGCGGCGACCTTCGGGCGCGGCGGGTCCGACTACAGTGCGGCGGTCGTGGCGAACGCGCTCGAGCTCCCGCTCCTTGAAATCTGGAAGGACGTCGGCGGCTTCATGAGCGCGGATCCGAGGATCGTGCCGGAAGCCTTCGGGCTCGCTGCACTCTCATACGACGAAGCCGCGGAGCTCTCCTACTTCGGGGCGAAGGTCCTCCATCCGCGCGCGGTGCAACCGGCCCGCGCGTCCGGCACATCGATCGTCGTGAAGGACATCTTCCGACCCGACGAGGCGGGCACGCGCATCGGGCCCGATACGGTCGACCGGTCGGGCGACGTGAAGAGCGTGTCCTACGTGCGGGACCTCACGACCCTCAAGGTGTTCACCGCGGGTGCGGGCGTGAAGGAGGGCCTCCTGGCTCACGCGGCGACCGCGATCGCAGACGCCGGGGTGAATGTGTACAGCGCGGCGACGTCCCAGACCTGCATCGCGTTCCTCGTGGAGTCGGACGCCGTCGGGCGGGCGAAGAAGGCGCTCGTTCGACTCCCTCCGGGAGTCCTGGATCGGATCGAAGTCGCACCTCACGCCTCCCTCATCTGCTTCGTCGGCGAGGGGCTCGGATACGCGAAGGGGATCGCCGCCCGGGTCTTCCGCGCCGTTGCGGAGCTCGGCATCAACGTCCAACTGATCTCCGCGGGCGCCTCCATGGTCGCCTACCACTTCACCGTGGAGACGAAGGACCTCGAGCGCGCGGTCCAAGCTGTCCACCGAGAATTCTTCGGTCCTCCTGCCCAGCCTCACGGCTCCGCCGCCGCGACGACTGCCTCGTGAGGCGCCTCACTGGATCGTGGGTGTGAGTTCGTCCGCTTCGCGAGGCGCCCGGAGGTGCTTGTAGCCCCCGAGCGCCTTCATGAAGTCGTACGCGCTGAGCACGCCAACGATTTCCCGGCCGTTGAAGACGGCGAGGTGGCGCAGGTTCGCGCGCTTCATGAGTCGCGCCGCGTATTCGATGGGCACCCCTGGCGTGATCGTGACCAGAGGCGCCGTCGCGATCTCCCCCACAAGGGCCGTCGTAGGGTCCGCCCCTCCGGCGAGGGCGTCGACGATGTCCGTCGACGTGATAATTCCGAAGGGCTCCTCCTTCCCTTCCGGTCGGACGATGAGGCTGTTCGCGTGCGAGTCCGCCATGCGCCTCGCGGCCGCCTGAATCGTCGCGTCCGTGGAGATTTCGAAGACCTCCGTCGACATCACGTCCCGTACCTTCATGCCGGCCATACGCAACACGCCATGGGGAGGACGCGGAAATCTCCTCCGTGCGTACAATACGTTCCGTAAGGAAAGGGCGCTCAGAGAGGTGGTCCGGCACCGGGGCCGAGGAGATGTTCCCGCGCGAGGCCCAGGGGCGGAGCCCCGAGGGCCAGCAAGGCATCGTGGAACTCCTTGAGACTCGCGCCCGAGTTCCGCGCGAGGTAGTCCGAGCGGAGCCGCTTGATCATCAATTTCCCGAGCGTGTAGTTCAGGTAGCCGGGGTCCCAGGTCCCTCGCTTCGCCTCCCGCTCCGCCGGCAAGCGATCGAGGAACGCATTCTCCATGAAGAATCGCGTGGCATCCTCCCAGGACCATCCGGACGTGTGCATGCGGATCGAGGACACGTAGCGGCAGTTCCGGAGGAGGGCGTCTTGGAGCTGGACGAGCCGAAGGCGCAGATCGCCGAACCCTTCGTCGGCGAGCATCTCCTCGCAGTAGTGGGCCCATCCCTCCGTGAACGCGTAAGAGAAGTAGCTGCGAAGGACGGACGACTTGACGCGCTTGCGATGCAGGAAGTGGACATAGTGCCCGGGGTAACATTCGTGGACCGAGATGTTCCTCAAGCTCGCGTTGTTCAGGTGGCGGAGCCATTCCTCCCGCTTTTCCGGGGGCCAGTCGTCTTCGACCGGGGTGACGTAGTAGTAGGCCTCCTTCGCGACCCGCTCGAAGCTTCCGGGGGAGTTCATCGCGGCCGTCGCGAATCGATAGAAGCGCGGGGTCTCGATCACCTGCGCGCGCTCCTCCGACGGCACCGAGACGATGTCGTGGTCGATCACGAACTGTCGGATCTCCTCGAGCATCGCCCGCGTGTCCTCGATCAAGGAGTCGGCGGACGGGTGATCTTCCATAATCGTCTCCATGACCTCTTGGGGCCTCTTCCCAGGCTGCAAGGCCCTTGCGGTGTCGAGGAGGCGCTTCTTGTTCGCCTCCAGATCCTGTAAGCCGACAGCCAGGAGGCGTTGCGTCGGGATTCGTGCGAGGTGCTCCGACTCGATCATGCGGTCGTATTTCGCCCTCCCGAGGGCGAACTCTCCCTTGACGCGCGGCTTGTACTTCGCCTCTAGCTCCTTCGTGAGCGCGGTCAGTTCCCGGATGGCGAGGTCGTTCGTCCTTTTCACGAGCGAGCGAACCGCAGGGCCGGCGCGGTCGAGGTATTCCGGCAGCTCGCGCGTGTAGGAGTCGGCGATGCCCTTGGCGGCCATCTCCGCCATCTCATAGCACGTGTCCGCAAGCCGCCGATCCGTCGTCCCCCGCAACTGGCGGAGGTATCGCGGGATCTGATTCTGGATGCGCGCCACCGCCCGCAGCCGCCGATCGAGGGGTGCGTAGTTCCGCATGAGGTAGTTCACGACGCTGAGCCGGTACAGGAACAGTGTCGGCAGGGTCCGGTGCATTCGCTGATCCGCGAGGTCGAATCGCTCGGACAGGAGCATGCCCTTCAACACGCCCAGTTCGAGCCGGTGTTTCTTCGAAAGGGTCGTCCTCTCCAGGCGGGCGAGGGTCCCGAGCTGGCGGTCGATCTTCGCGATCCGTCGCTTCACGGAGGGAATCGAATAGTCTGCGAGCCGGCCGTCGTAGGCATGCAATCCCGAGCTGGCCGCCAACGTCGGATTGAAGTCCCGCATCGTCCGAAGGATCTCGCGCGCGGCCTGTTGAAACGCTGCCCGTCGTTGCGCTGCCATCGTCTCCCCGACGCGGAAGCACGCGCACCGAGCAAAAACGTTCGCCTGGCGGAACGACCCCTGCCCCGAGAGACTTAGTCGAACACCGTTCAACTGGATGGGTGCAACAACCGATAAGTAGGACGCTCGACCTCCGCCGCCGCGCGCCTCGGTGGTGTGGCCGTCTCGGAAATCCCTAAGGCCGGAGACAGCACGTGAAGGTCCTCATCCTCGACAACTACGACTCCTTCGTCTACAACCTCTACCAGCGGCTCGGGGAACTCGGTGCGGAACCCGTCGTGCATCGGAACGACTCGATCAGCCTCGAGGACGTCCTGCGACTCGCGCCCGACGCGATCGTCCTCTCACCCGGTCCCGGTCACCCGATGAACGAGCGGGACTTCGGGATCTGTGCGGAAATTCTCCGGGACGTGAGCCCCAAGATTCCGACCCTGGGGGTCTGCCTCGGACACCAGGGGATCGGTACGGCGTACGGGGGCCGCGTCGGGCCGGCCGCGCAGATCCTCCACGGAAAAGTGAGCCGGGTCCACCACGACGAGCGCACGATCTTCGAGGGCCTCCCGAACCCGATGATCGTCGGCCGGTACCACTCCCTTGCGATCGAGCGGGGCACGGTGCCATCGGACCTCGACGTGTGCGCGACCGCGGACGACGGCGAGATCATGGCGGTCCGACACCGGAGGCACCCGATCGAAGGCGTCCAGTTCCATCCGGAGTCCATCCTCACCCCGGACGGTTCCGCCCTCCTACGGAATTTCTTGCTCGGGGTGCGACGTTGATTGGTGTCGTCGAAGGGCTCCGCGCTCGGCGCTAGAGCCCCTGTTCTTCCAGGCAGCAATTCGTGACGACGAGGCCGCGACTCGTCTTCCGGACCGTGATCGAATTCGCCGTCCGGTTTGTGACGTCGAGGCCTCCGACTTTCACCGTTTCTTTCGCCTTCACGCGGACCTCGGGCGCTGCCTTCGTCATACCCACCGGACTTCCATGCTTGGATAAACTCTTGTGGGTCCTGTCGAATCAGGCGGGTAGGGATCGCGGGGTCAGAGACGCCCTCCGCGGCGCGGTTCTGCTCCGGACCGGGGCAACCGTCAAGG
>Ga0209619_10000539_pt1 | contig 26772 bp, 28 predicted proteins | sample Rifsed16ft3_FD_184011 | JGI IMG/M metagenome (GOLD analysis project Ga0209619, IMG submission 184011) | Soil microbial communities from Rifle, Colorado, USA - sediment 16ft 3 (version 2) | ecosystem: Environmental > Terrestrial > Deep subsurface > Rock core/Sediment | place: Rifle, Colorado... | reverse complement strand
CGTAGAGGATGCGGCGCTGGACGGGTTTGAGACCGTCCCGCACGTCGGGCAGGGCCCGCCCGATGATCACGCTCATCGCGTAATCGAGGTAGCTCTGGCGCATCTCGTCCTGCACGGTGCGCGCCACGGCCTGCTTGGCAAAGAGGTCCATGTGGTTCCTGGTGCTCCTGTGAACGCCGGGATCTAGTGCCGAGTTGAATCAAACGTATGATTTTATCATGGTACAGACCTTTACAGTGCGGGAAACGGGAGTTCGGAAGACAGGGGGAGCACGTCCGCGATCCTCGCCGGCTCAAGGTCCCACCGGTTCCACCCGACACCGGATGGATACGTACGGTTACCGTCCGCCGTGGTGGCCGGAAAATCACTCTTTCAACCGGATCTCCAAATGACCCTGCCGTACCAGGTTCCCCAGCCAGGCATTCGGCAAGGGAATTCCCCCCAGGGACACCCCCTTGAGGGCAATGTTCGGTTTGTCCCCCTCATAGTTGATGGTGAGACCCCGATGACCCTTGAGCGTCTTTCCCCCCAGAACGGGGACCTCGTCATCGACGGGCAGGACCTGTTTCACGCTGACCAGGTCGTCGGAAAGATCGATCGCGACCCGCTCCGCGATGTCGGGGGTGTTTGCGACGAGTCCGTTCAGTTCCCGCTCGGTGAGGCGTATCTCCCTGCTCGCACCCTCTTCGGTGTAGGGCTCGGGTGTGAGCGGCTTGCCTGCTCGGATCAATCCTGTCCATGTTCCTCCACCCGCTCCCATTGTACCAAACGCGCTCTCCGTCCCGCAAAATCGCCCTCCCGCCCCGTTCCCCCCCTTTCGAGGGCCGGCCTCCGGTAAACACCGGGGTTCCCCCTGGCTTCCCCTGTCGGCGATCCCTCGATCCCGCCGGCAAACGGGCGGCCTGCTGCACGGAGTTGCGGCATCACGGGGTCATGAGCGGCGAGAAGACCCGGGCGTACTCCCGCCCCGACCGGTCCCGCCCCCGGACGGCGATCCGGAACGGGGTCTTCGGGACGACGCACTCCCCGATCAGTTCCTCCCCGTCCACGGCGATCGGGTTCGGTCGGATCAGGACGGTTCCGTCGGGAGCCACGAGCTCGAACGAGACGGTGTCGAAGGGGCCGTTCATCCGGACGGAGAACTGCATCGTTTTTCCCGCCCGCGGTTTCACCTTCTTCGGCATATACCCTTCCCGGCCCAGGTATCCCTTCGGATCGATGAAGTCGGCTCCTACGACCGAGATGGGAACAGGTCTTTCCCCGCCTTTCCCGGGGGGCGCCGAAGCGACGCGCGCGGAGAATGCGTGGAGCCCCTTCCCCTCCGCCACGAGGCACCACTCCCCCGGTTCGGGAGCGTCCACGGAAGCGATCGTCATGTGACGGAATTCCTTAAGGTCCGTGCCCCCGCCATGCGTCATCTCGATGCCGCCGGGACGGAGGATGCGGAAGCGGTCCTTTCCCTGCGCACCGAGAAAAAGGGCCAGCCGGGGTACGACCGTGTCCACCGGGAAGCAGAACCTTCGCATGCCTCCGGAAAGCTCCCCGTACGAAAGGAGGACGGCATCCTGGCCGAGCGGGATCCGCACCCCGGAGGAGGCGAACTCCCCGGGGACCCAGAAGTAGAAGTCGCCTCCCGTCGCCGCGGAGAGGTCGTAGGCATCCCGGTTGATCCGGAGCAGGTCCGCCGCCGGCTCCGCCGACGGGAAAACGCAGAGCGCCAGCGCCGCGAGGAACGCCGCCGTCATCCGCATCGCGCCCCTTTTCAGCAAGGCCGGTCGTCCCGGGGTTTTCCGGGCGCCATCCCCCGGGGTCTGTACACGGGTCGGTCTTGCTCTCCCGGATCGCCGCAACAAACTCCTCCTCGTCCGGATAACGCTTCCGGCTTTCCGCCGCAGGGGCCGTCCTTCCCCGTCCTTGCTACCCGATGTCGATCACCCGGTCGATGCTCTCCCCGTCGGGACCGGCCGGATCAAAATTCCGCCAGGATCGCGGGCATGCCTCGATCGGCTCCGCCTCCAACCGCGTATCACGCCAGCCATGCCGTCTGCTCCAGGCGATCGTCAGCGGGGGGGGCCTAAGAACCGTGCTTGACGACGTCGGATGCCTCCCATCTCCCGGCGCGGCACTCAACGGACCCCGAGCAGGCCCGAGGCAAAGAGAAGCAGACCGGTTCCGACCACGACGAGAATCGCGGCAGCCCCGCCCGCCGACCAGGCAAGTCCTCGTGTCCACGAAAGACCCCGTACCCATGCGACCACTCCGATCGCCAGGAAGAGCGCGGACCAGACAAGCCATGGGATCACGAGGAACAGATCCTTTTCCCCGCCGCCGAAGTTCAAGGATCCCCTCGCGATCAGAAAAATCCAGATCGGTGTCACCGCCAACGGAAAAAGGCAGATGCCGGCCCGAAAGAACCAACGCCGCATTCTTCCCTCCGGATCACTCATCTCGTCCCTTCCCTCCCTGTTGCCCGCCCATCGAGGCGAACCTCCCGCATCGCAACCCCCGATCCTATCGTTCTTCCGGGGGACCACCCTCCCCCTTCCTATCCCGAATCGCATCGAAATATTCCGCTTCCTTGGCCAGGTGCCGCGCAAGGCATTCCGCCGAAGGAGCCGTCTGCGCCCTCTCCCGCCAGAACGACCGAAGCGCCTCTTCGATCGCCTCCCCCTCGAATGCGGTCGAGGCGCCCTCCCGCTTGTATTCCAGGTAGTTGACGATCGCGGCCGCCTCCTCGCGGGGGAAGGACGACAAACGGTACCTCGCGTAATCGTGAAACGTCGTCGCGCCGTACCTCCTCGGATTCACGAAGACCGACTTCCCGAGCTTCCGCAGGAACGTGCGGCCCTTTGCGGGGACCTCGACCGACGAGTCGGAGAACCCGTGGGTCAGGTGGAAGAGGGGGTCAGCCGTCTGCAACCGGTCGAACAGGTCGGCCACCAGGTAGGCGGGAAGGAAGAACCGGAACCCCGCCTGTGAAAAGAAGCTGAGCGCATCGGCATGGGCGTCCAGGAACTCCGCCTCAAGAGAGATCCAGTCCGCCTTCCCCCGGAAAACTCCCACCTCCTCGAACGGTTCGCACCCATCGAAACTGCCCTGGAGGAACGGATCCCCGGGATACTCGTTCCTCCCGAACGCGTCGCGGATCATCCGGACGACGGACTCCCTGTCTCTCACGGCGGTCCTCCGTATGTCGCTTCCCTCGCGAGGCTCCCGCGCCGGTCGCAGGCGGCGACGGTTTCCCGTTGCACGGCCGGTCCGCATTTTCCCCATCCCTTTCCCGGATGCCCCACGGCCGCCGTCATCAACCTGTTCGTCTTCCCCATCCGCGTGTCGGGCTCAGGGCTTGCGGGAACCCTTTCCCTTCCTTCCCCGAGTGCCCCACGGACTCCACGTGGAAGTTCTCTTCCAGCCACCTCCAGAAAGGGAATAGCGCCACGGTGAATACGATGCTGACGGGCGCCGAGGCTGCGAGGATCCCGACGGCCACCAGCAGGAATCGCGCTCCGGGCCTCACGATTCCGTTTCCTGCGCCCGCCCCGATCGGCATGGCGGCGGCTCGAAGGAACGACCAGGCCGATTCACCCCGTCCTTATCCTTTCTTCCGATCCTTTACGCTGAGCTCGAGGACGATTCGCCCCCAGCCGCCGCACTGCACCCCCACGTCGAAGCAGGCGGCGCGCCGGAACCGCATCTCGTTGGGATCGACGCCGGCGTAGAAGAGCTCGTTGGAGGCGAAGATCATCGAGGTCGCCGCGTTGAGCGCGTAGATGCAGACCTTCTCCGGGCAACGTTTCGTGAGGAGGTTCCCGGCACCGTCGAAGTAGAATTTGTCGCCCGCCTTGTGCTGGCTGTTGCATCCGTGCGAATCGACAACCTCCAAAACGATCGTCTTGCCGAGCAATGCGGACGCTTTCGAGAGAACGTCTTCATTCCTCGGGTTCTCCCGAAATGCCTTCATTTCCTCGTCGGTGTACCCAAGACGGGTTTTCATGACCTTCCATTTGACCACGTTCCACGCGGTGTCCCGAATCCCCATTCCTCCCTCCCGTTCCGGATCCATCGTTCACTCCCGAATGACCGAGCCGACGATCAGACCACCCACCATCGCCTCGATCATGGAACCGAAGCACCAGGTGAACGCCATGAAATACGGAATGGGCATGACCGAATAGCTCCCGTATCCCATCGGCAATCCGGTGCCGATGCCGAACAGCAAACCATACGCCAGGCCGGTGGAAATCCCTTTCCGCGAGAAAAACAGGGAATAGATCAGTACGAAGGCAAGGGCGGATATCAAGACGGTGAAGTACATCAGCGTCATCTTCATCTCGCCCATCGGTCGCCAAAGCGAAGTCGTGGCGGCGTACGAGGATCGGAGCATCAATCCATGAATGACAAAATCCATCGCGGACCACGCAAGGAATACACCGAAAGTCGCGAGAAGCAGCTTCTTCATCCTTTCTCCTCCCTTCCGCCCGTCACCGGGCAGATCCGGCCGATGGACATTCGGAAACGCGTTCGCCCTCCCGGCTACATGTTCGCTTGGAACACCATGACGATATCAATATGATCTAATCATCGGGATTCCATGAGAATTGAAACCGGCGCGGTTGGTCGTCATAGGTACTTCCCTTGCCACTCACGATGATCGTATCCACGGTAACCGCCTCAAAACGAAAACGGTAGTCGAGCCATCTCGGCGTAGCCACAATCTTTAGTACCTTGATGATCCGGCTTAGCGATGCGTCAAGCACAAAGAAACCGAAGAGTTCGTCGGAGAAGTCGCCGCTGAAGCTTCTGTCTTGACGGATGCCCCATCCGATCATGAGGTATGTGCGTGGCTCAGGGAAGGGAACGGGGCGCAGTTCGACAACCGCTACGTGATGGATGCGTGGGTTTTGGCGTTGCAGTTCGAACTTGAGTATCTCGAGAAGAGGATTCTGCGAAGGGCTTGATGATGTGCCCGAAGCAACAGGTTGAACTTGGGGAGTTGCCTCGGGAGATGTGCCTGAAGAAACCGATGTCGGCAGCGCGAGCCAAATGACAACAGCCAGAAAGCAAACCCCCAGGCGCCAGAAGTTCACCGTAGCGCGAAATGGAACCGGGTTCCTCATCGCGATCCTCATGCGCCCAGACATTATGGAGTGACCGGTCCCATTGTGTACAACGTGGGTGAGTCGGGCGCGAACCCGGCCAACGTCCCCATTCCGGAGGGACCGGGCATACACGATTCTATCAACTGGATCGGAATGGACCAATTGGCGCATGATCTTGCCTCCCTTTCCGAGGGGACGCGCGGATCGAAGATGAACTCACGCATCGACTTCGTTGTCACCGGGAGAATCTGAAGAGAGGCCTGCCGATTTTCGGACGCGTGTGTGATGAAGTATTTCCTCAGACAAGGCCGGAACGAGAAACCCCTTCCGCAGGGGGTTGCCCCATGACCGCTTCCCCCCTGTTTGCCGGCATCGATGTCGCCTGCTTTGTTCCTGTGTAGACGAACGTCAGTGCTGAGGATCGGCGAGCGTGCGAGCCGTATCCTCTGGCTCTTGGTTCGCCGATTTCCCTTCCGGGCTTTCTTTCTGCACTTCCTCGTAGGTGAAGAGGCAGATATCAAAGTCGTCTCTTGTTTCCTGAATCTCAACAGAACTGATCACGCGGCGGAACGCAGTTGGGTTCTCGCCCGGTTTTCGGGCATTGGCCTGAGTCCCTTCGAGAAGGACAGATCCATCGGGCAGTTCTTTCCACTCACCATTCGCACTCCATGAAGCCAAGCCGGTCAATGCACTTGCAGTGAAGGTTCCGTTGGTCCGGAAACTCCATGACACAGGTGTCCCACGGGTCGACTCGTGAATGGTTCGCTTGGGCTGGATCAGCGATCTCACGATGGTGGCGGCATTTGCGCCGGCATGTACGGTGCCGGGTATAACGGCAACCAGCAGGAGCATCAGGAGTGCATGGGTTCTTTTCATCATCATCTCAATCGAACACTCCAGGCAAGCCGCTGGGGCTCAAGGATTACGGCGGGCAGCCGTCCGCACCAGCCGGTGGTCAGGTTGCGACCTACATGATGCCCCATTTTTTAATCACAAATTCTTCAACGGAGAACGGGTTTTTTGGTGCGTTCTCAAAACGTTTCTGTAACTCATAGGCCTCTCGTTCGAGAGGGATTTCTGCGTAAACAAATCCATTTTGAGCCCATCCCTGAACATAATGCGATGTGAATGCGGAGACTCCTAACCAGCCGTACTGAACCACATGAACCATTTCGTGGAACAACAGGGAAATACGCGGCTGAACGTGGGCATATAGATCACTGAGCAATATTGTGTCGACAAACGTTATTCCTGCCATTTGGCTGAAATCCAATGGAATGGAAATTCCGGACCGTGCCAAATCGGTGTAGAACGATGGATTCACAATCTTCGGCACATGCCTTATGCGAGTCCGTTCCATTGTCGCTTCACGATAGAACCATTTGAGAATTTCGATTTCCCTTCCACCGAGTGGAACCGAATGCGGATAGTGAACCTCGCGTTGATCAATGATCCACTTTCGCCCATTCTGGATGAGGAAGACCACCAACGCGTGGACATCCAATACCTTTCTCCTGAAGCGCAAATTCCTTATCCGTATGAAAATGACAACTTGACGCTCCGGCTCTCCTGCGGGCGCTTATGCCTCATCAAAGGCGAGCCATTCGCTTCCGCCGGTGATTACATGCCCTTTCGATAAACCTCCCGACGGATCCCCTCGGCCACCCGCTCGTGGATCGCCGGTTCCCTGTTGGAAACGACGATCAGCTTCGCCCCGGGGGAGATCCGGGAGAGAATGGCGGGGATCTTCCGGGAAATCATGGGCTTCCAGCCCCCGCCTTTCCAGGGTTCCGTCTCCGTTCCGAACGCGCGGGAACGTTCACTTCATTCGAGAACAGGAGTTGCGGAGGGATTTGGCGGGCCCCCAGGATGCCGACCAGCAGTTCCAGCCCTTCGGAAACCGCTTCCAGCTGCTTGTTGTCCAGTTCCTTCAGGCCGGTCAGGAGAAGACCCTGCGCCACCTGGGGGATCTTTCCCACCGTCTTTTTTCCCTTCGCCGTCAGGGTCACCGTGACTACCCTGTGGTCCTCCGTGGAGCGGGTCCGCGCGACCTGTCCCTGCCGCTCCAGCCGGTCGAGGATCCCGACAACGGTTGGGGGCCTCAGGTACATCCGCCGTGCGAGGTCGGACACCCGGATCGGCGCGGACTCCGCGAGCACCTTCATCGCCCAGAGCTGGGGGCCCGTGAAACCGGCGACGCGCTCCGCCCGTTTCGAAAAGCCATGGATCACCTGGAACACTCGTCGAAGGTTGTCCAGGATTTCCGTGATCCATAGATCCCTTTTGGCGGCGGTTGTCGTCATCCCCGGCATCCCCTGGAGGCTTGATCCGTCGGACGGAATTCCATTATACTAACAGTTAGTATGCTAATCAATCATGCGGCCAGCGGGTGATGTCTCCGCCGATGACGGGCCCCGCCGACAAAATCCGGGCGTTCACGGGGAAGGGACGCGACCGGGTTTCCCGCGGGCTCTCCGCGTGGCCGACGCAGTTGCGCCTCATGCTGCTGAGCGCGGCCGTCGGGGTCGTGGCCGGGCTCGGGGCGATCTGTTTCGACGCCCTCCTCGGGTTGGCCCTCGACTCCCTGCTGCGTTCCTTGACCGGCTACTTTGAACCGGTCCCGGGGGCGGCCCCTGCAACCCTATTCGGACCGGCCGCCTCCCGGTCGTTCTGGCTGATTCTTCTTCCCGCACTCGGCGGCCTGGTGTCGGGGGTAATCGTTTTCCGTATCGCCCCCGAGGCGGAAGGACAGGGGACGGACGCGATGATCGAGTCGTTCCACGAGAGAGGCGGGCAAATCCGGAAGCGGGTGCCTCTGGTGAAGATCGTCGCTTCCGCGCTGACGATCGGGAGCGGCGGCTCCGCGGGAAAGGAAGGACCCATCTCCCAGATCGGGGCCGGTTTCGGATCTGCCGTCGCGACAACCCTCCGGCTAAAACCCCGGGAGCGAAGGATCCTCGTGCTAGCGGGAGCGGCGGGAGGGATCGGGGCGATCTTCCAGGCCCCGCTGGGAGCCGCGCTGTTCGCCCCGGAGGTCCTTTACCGGGAGACGGAATTCGAATCCGAGGCGATCCTGCCCTGTGTCGTTTCCTCCATCATCGCATACGCGGTCTACTCCCAGTTCTACAAAAAGGGAGCGCTGTTCTTCCCGGGCCCTGTGGATTTCTCCATCCAAGCGGAACTCCTGCCGTACGCCGTTTTCGGCGTCCTCTGTGCGCTCGTGGGATTTCTCTTCGTGCGGATCTTCTACGGGGCAAGAGACCGGTTCTTCCGGCCGCTCCGGATCCACAAGATGCTGAAGCCCGCTCTGGGCGGCCTGATGATGGGGTGCATCGCCTTCTTCGTCCCCCAGATCATGAACGGAGGGTACGGCTGGGTCCAGACGGCTCTGGAAGGGAAGCTGCTATGGCGGCTGATGCTGCTCCTCGCGGGGTTGAAGATCGTGGCCACCTCGTGCACGATAAGTTCGGGGGGAAGCGGAGGTGTCGTCGGTCCCTCCGTGTTCATCGGGGCGATGCTCGGAGGGGCGTTCGGCTTCCTCGGCCATGAGGTCGCTCCCGGCTGGGTGCTCCACCCCCACTCGTTCGTTCTCGTGGGGATGGGAGGCTTTTTTGCCGGCGTCGCCAAAGTTCCGATCGCCTCCATCATCATGGCGTGCGAGATGAGCGCGAGCTACACCCTGCTGGTTCCATTGATGATCGTGTCTTCCATCTCCTGCCTGCTTCTGCGAAACGTCAACCTTTTCGAGAAACAGCAAGTCAGCCGGTTCGCCTCCCCCGCCCACCTCACCGAATTCGCCCGGGGCATGCTGGAAAGGATCCGGGTCCAGGAGGCCGTGACCCCCCAACCGATCACGCTGATCCCGGAAACCATGCCGTTTGGGGAACTCGTCCGGGCGGTTTCCCGCTCCGGAGAATCCCATTTCCCCATCGTCGATGCGGCGGGCCGGATGACCGGAATCGTGTCGATCAACGACATCCGCGCGGTTCTCTTCGAGACCGACATCGACCACGTCATCATCGCGCAGGACGTGGGAACACGCAGGGTGGTGAGCGTCTTCCGGGACGATACGCTGCAACAGGCCCTCGACAAGATGGCGGCCATCGGGGTGGACGAAATGCCGGTCGTGGATCGGGAGAAACCGGACGCGATCGTGGCCATGATTTCCAAGCGCGACATCGTGAACTACTACTACGGCAAGAGCGGCGGCTGACGGTGCAGAGGCCCGCCGGCCGGTCTTTCGGGAAACTCCGGTCGCATGAATCGATGAACCGAACGTTTCTCATGTGTTGTCTGTGTCTCGCGGCCTCGCTCCTTCTCCCGGGCGCGGCCCACGCCGCGGGAGAGGACCCTTCGCTGTCCCTCCTTCTGTATCTCGTCGTGATCCTGTTGTCCGCGAAGCTCATGGGGCACCTCGGGGTCCTCCTGGGCCAGCCGGCCGTTCTCGGGGAACTGTGCGCCGGGATCCTCGTGGGAAATCTCCACCTTTTCGGCATCCAGGGGCTCACGGGGATCGCCTCGGACCCGTATGTCGACATCCTCGCCAGGATCGGCGTGGTCGTCCTTCTGTTCTCCGTCGGACTCGAGTCGACCATCCGGGACATCCTGAACGTGGGGTTGTCCTCCCTGCTGGTGGCCTTGTTGGGAGTCGCCGCGCCGTTCGGCCTGGGGTGGTTCGTGGGCGCCTGGCTCCTGCCGGACCAATCCATCTACGCCCACGCTTTCCTGGGGGCCACCCTGTGCGCGACAAGCGTCGGGATCACGGCACGCGTTCTCCAGGACATCGGGAAATCCCGCGACAAGGAGGCGCGGATCATCCTGGGGGCCGCGGTGATCGACGATGTCCTCGGCCTCATCATCCTTGCCACCGTCTCCGGCATCATCCTCGCCGCGGACCAGGGGGAGAAGATGAGCCTCTGGTCCCAGGCACGGATCGCACTCAAGGCGGGGGGGTTCCTGGTCATCGCCCTCATGCTCGGATCGTTCCTCACGCCGAAGATCTTCCGGAGGGCCGCGAAACTGCGGGGGCCCGGGGTCCTCCTGGGGGTCTCCCTCGCCTTCTGCTTCCTCCTCTCGTTCCTCGCCGGGATTTCCGGCCTCGCCCCGATCGTGGGGGCCTTCGCCGCCGGCCTTCTTTTGGAATCGGTCCACTTCCGGGAGTTCGGGGAGCGGGAGATCCACTACCTCGAGGATGCCCTCCGCCCCCTGATGGAATTTCTGGTCCCGGTCTTCTTCGTCCAGATGGGGGCCAAGGTGGACGTCCGGGTCTTCGCCTCCACGGAAGCCCTGTGGCTCGCCCTCGCCTTAACCGTTGCCGCCATCGCGGGGAAGCAGTTGTGCTCCCTGGGGGTTCTGGGAAAAGGGATCAACCGGTGGGCGATAGGATTCGGGATGATCCCCCGCGGGGAGGTCGGACTGATCTTCGCGAGCATCGGGGCGACCCTGATCCTCGGGGGAGAGAGGATCATCGACAACACCACCTACTCGGCGGTCGTCATCATGGTGCTCGTCACCACGCTCATCACGCCGCCGCTGCTGAAACGGTCTCTGATCCCCCGGAACATCCCCGGGGAGGACCGGGGGCAACAGGAGGAACCGCCGTAGACATCCGACGACCTTGTTGCCGAATGCGGCGTCCGGGAGAAGCTCGGTGCCCGGCCAGCGTACGAGTCCCCACCGAACACGTCTTGAAAAAAACAAGAATCTGGCAACGTATCCGTACCTGCCTCCCGGTGCCAAGGGGCACAGCGGGGGATTCCTCGAAGCGGCCTATGGAGCGAGGGGAAAATCGCGTCGAGCGGAATGGCAGCGAGCGGGCGCAGGTCGCGAGCGTAGCGGAGAGGAAGCCGCCCGCGAGCGCCTGGCACCGGGAGGGGAAACGCCTCAGGGCGTCGGCCCGGCACGAGACCTTCATTACGAGACGCAGCGCCAAGTTTCGACCGACTGGTGATGCGCGAATTCCTGCCGGTTCATGCGCATGACTCGTCAGGTCATGCGCAATCCGGAGAGAATCAACCCTCAGATGTCGAGCGAGGAAACCTCCAAGGCGTTCTTCTCGATGAACTCCCGGCGGGGCTCCACCTGGTCGCCCATCAGTTTCGTGAAGATCTCGTCGGCGTCGGTCTCGTCGCCGATCTCCACCCGGAGCAGGTCGCGCTTCTCCGGGTCCATCGCCGTCTCCCAGAGCTGTTCGGGGTTCATCTCGCCCAGCCCCTTGTACCGCTGGATCGTCTGTCCCTTTTTCCCCGCGTCGAGGACTTGCTCCAGCAGGCACAGCGGGCCGTCCGCCTCGGGGAAGTCGCCGTCCCCGTCCAGGCGGTACGGGGGCGGGAGCGTGTCGCGGATTTGGGTGTAGAGGGCGTTCGATTCCCGCAGGTCCGCCATCCGGAGGCGATGGCGGTCGATGGCGCACTCCATCGGCAGGCCGCCCCGCTTCCACCTGAGGATGACCTGGACCGCGCCCTCGGCGTCCTCGTCCGGGTCGGGCCCGATGACGAAGGCCACGTGGGTCACGTCGGGCCGGGAGACCTTCCACTCCGCGACCATCGAAGAGAAGAACTTCTTCGCCCCCTTCTCGCTTTCCAGGGCCTTTACCCCTTCCGCCGCCCGCGGGGCAAGCGACAGGAGCACGAAGGAGGGCATGCCGCGTCGCTCCGCCCGGAAGGCGATCTCCTCGAGGCGGGAGATTTTTTTGAGCCAGGCCGACATCCGCTGCCCGGTAAGCATCCCCTGGCCGTTGGCGCCCGCGACGCGCCGGCCCTGGGTCCCGTTCTCGATCAGGAAGTCCCGGTAGGCGGCGTCGTCCTTGAGATACGTCATCCCCTTCCCTTTCCGGAGGCCGTAGAGCGGGGGCTGGGCGATGTAGATATTGCCGCCCTCGATCAACTGCCGCATGTGCCGGAAGAAAAAGGTGAGAAGCAACGTCCGGATGTGCGCGCCGTCCACGTCCGCGTCGGTCATGATGATCACCTTGCCGTACCGCAGGCGCGCGGGGTTGAAGTCCTCCTTCCCGATCCCCGTGCCCAGGGCCGTGATCATCGTGCGGATTTCCTGCGAGGAGAGCATCTTGTCGATCCGGGCCTTCTCGACGTTCAGGATCTTTCCTTTCAAGGGGAGGATCGCCTGGTACCGGCGGTCCCGGGCCTGTTTTGCCGAGCCGCCCGCCGAGTCCCCCTCGACAAGAAAGAGTTCGCACCGGGCCGGGTCGGTCTCCTGGCAATCGGCCAGTTTCCCGGGGAGGCCCGCCGAATCGAGCGCCCCCTTTCGCCTCGCCAGTTCCTTCGCCTTGCGCGCCGCCTCCCGCGCCCTGGCGGCCTCGAGGGCCTTCTCCACGATCTTCCTGGCGACGGAAGGCGTCTCCTCGAAGAAGTTGGCCAGCTTCTCGTAGACCAGAGAGTCCACGATCCCCTTCACTTCGCTGTTCCCCAGACGGTGCTTCGTCTGCCCATCGAACTGGGGCTCAGGGACTTTGACGGAGACCACGGCGGTCAGCCCTTCTCGCAGGTCGTCGCCGGAGAGGTTCTCTTTCACGCCTTTTACCAGGTTCCCCTTCTGGGCGTACTGGTTCACCGCGCGCGTGAGCGCCGAACGGAAGCCGATGAGATGCGTTCCGCCGTCGTGGGTGTTGATGTTGTTCGCGAAGGCGAAGACGGTCTCCTGGTAGGAGTCGTTGTACTGGAGGGCCACCTCCGCCTGGACGCCGTCCTTCTCCCCTTCCACAAAGATCGGCTTGCCATGGAGAGCGTTCTTGTTCCGGTTCAGGTGCTGGACAAAGGATACGATCCCGCCCTTGTACTGGAACTCGTGGGACTTCTCGGAACGCTCGTCGAGGATCGTGATTTTCAGCCCCGCATTGAGGAAGGAGAGCTCGCGCAGGCGCTGCGAGAGGGTGTCGAAGTGGAACTCCCTCTCGGTGAAGACCTCGGGGTCGGGCTTGAAGGTGATCTTCGTCCCCGTCTTGCGGGACTTCCCCGTCACCTTCATCGGGGCGGTCGTCTCCCCGCGGGAGAAGGCCAGACGGTAGACGGATCCGTCCCGGCGGATCTCCGCCTCGAGCCGCTCGGAGAGCGCGTTCACCACGGAGACGCCGACACCGTGGAGGCCCCCGGAGACCTTGTACGTCTCCCGGTCGAACTTTCCGCCGGAGTGCAGGACGGTCAGCACGACCTCGGCGGCGGGTTTCCCCTCTTCCTCCATGACGTCCACGGGAATTCCGCGGCCGTTGTCGTCCACGCTGACGGAGTTGTCCGGATGGATGGTGACGGAGATGGTGTCGCAAAACCCGGCCATCGCCTCGTCGATGGCGTTGTCCACGACCTCGTAGACAAGGTGGTGAAGGCCATGGACGTCCGTGCTCCCGATGTACATCGCCGGGCGCTTCCGGACTGCCTCCAGGCCCTTTAATACCTTAATGTTTTCGCCGGTATAGTCGTCCGCACCGTTCCCGTTTCGGACGATATCATTCGGCCGGTTTGCCATAGGCGGACAATCCTCGAAAGATGAATCAACTAATTATACTACGGATCGGTTCTGGCAGGAAAAATCTCTTCGCTACAGAATCCTCATCGGCATGATGATGGCGAGGTAGTTCTTCTCGGCCGCCGGTCGCACGATCACCTGGGAGATTTCGTCCTTCAGCTCCATGCGGACCGTGTCCTCGGAGATCCCGCCGAGGGCATCCTGAAGATACCGGCCGTTGAACCCGACCTTGACCGTTGGCCCCTCGTACTCGATCGGCAGCAGGTCGCGCGCTTCCCCGAGGTCCGGGCTGCTGGTGGAGACTTCCAGTTGCTTTCCCGAAAACGAGAGCCTGACGCTGTTCACCTTGTCCGGAGCCATGACGCTCACCCGTTTCAGGACATCCAGGAATGCGCCCCGGGGGATGCTTGCGACAATCCGGTTCTCCCTGGGTACGACCTGCCGGTAATCCGGGAAATCCGCATCGAGAAGCCTAACCCACACCTCCGTGTCCCCCTTCCCGGCGAAGAGGAATTTCTCCGTGGCGGACAGCTCGAGGGAACCCGGCCCCCCGTCGGAAAGCTTCCGGATCTCGATCAGCCCTTTTCTCGGGACAAGCACGCGCCTTTCCCCCAGGAGTCCCGCGAGGTTCGGGGCCTCCCCGTCCGCGATCGCAAGCCGGTGGCCGTCCGTTGCCACCATACGGAGCATCGTCTTCCCCTCCTCCTCCTGTTTCTCCAGGAGGACTCCGGACAGGTTGTACCTCGTCTCGTCACCCGTCGCGAAGGGGCTCACGCGGTCCACCAGTTTGCGGAACGTCTCCGAATCCACGGCGACGGGTCTTCCCTTGGGACGCTCCGGCATCTCCGGAAATTCCTCGCTCCCCAGGCCCGCCAGGCGGAAATGGCCTCGACCCGCGGAGATTTCCACGTAGTTCCCCTCGCGTCCCATGAGCGTGACGGGTCCTTTGGGAAGGACCTTCGCAATGTCGAACAGCTTCCGCGCCGGGAGAGCGAGGGAGCCGGGCTCGACCACATCCAGCGGTTGCGAGCAACGGATGACGATCTCCAGGTCGGAGGCCACAAGGGTTAGCCCCGGACTCCCCGTCGGTCCCGCCTTCGGACCCGCGGTGAGGAGCGTGTGCGACAGGATCGGCATCGTGTGTCGCCGCTCCGCCACTCCCTGGATTCGGGATAGGATCCCCTCAAACTGGTCACGGTCCACGGTAAAGTTCATCGTCACCCTCTTCTTCTTTTTAATATTAAAAAAGATCGTAGTTGCAGTAGAGGATGTGAATTTGTGGATAGCATACGGAAGGTCGTGTTCTCCTTCCGGAAAACGGGAGCGCAACCTGCGCGCAATCCTTGCGGCTTTGCGCCGGAACCCGGGGAAAAACGATCCATCCGCAATCCATCCACAGGGTTATCCATTGATCGCCTTGCGCAGCGCCTCGATGCTCTTTCTTAACGATACATCTTCTTTCGTTTTTATCCCTATCATTTTTACGGCGTACATGACGGTGGAATGATCCCGGCCGCCGAAGCGCTGCCCGATGTCGGGAAAGGAGCAATGGGTCATCTCCCGCATGAGGTACATGGCGATCTGCCGCGGGAAGGCGACCACCTTATGCTTGCGCCCGGACCGCAGATCGGAGACCTTCACGCCGAAATGCTCGGCAACGACTTTCAGGATGGTATCCGGGGGAATCTCGCGCACCGAGGATTCCACCAGGCGGGAGAGCACCTCGCGCGCCAGGTCCATGTTGATCTCTCGCTTGGTAAGGGAAGCGTGCGCCCCGATCCGGATGAGAGACCCCTCGAGCTCCCGGATGTTGTTCTTGATCATGGTGGCAAGAAAGAGGGAGACGTCCGGGGGAAGCGGAATCTGGTCGGCCTCCGCCTTCCGGTTCAGGATCGCGAGTCGCGTCTCCAGGTCCGGCGGTTGAATGTCCGCCACGAGTCCCCACTCGAAGCGGGACTGGATCCTCTCCTCGAGATCGGGGATCTCCTTCGGGAACTTGTCGCTGGACACGACGATCTGCTTCCGGGAGGAGTACAGGTCATTGAAGGTATGAAAAAACTCCTCCTGCGTGCGCTGCTTTCCCGCGATGAACTGGACGTCGTCGACCAAAAGCATGTCGACGTTTCGGTACTTCTCCTTGAAGTCGGGCATCCGGTTTGTGCGCAGGCAGAAGATGAGCTCGTTCGTGAATTTTTCCGAGGTTATGTAGGAAATCCGGACGCGTGAGCGCTGTTCCTGGATGAAGTTTCCGATGGCGTGGAGCAGGTGGGTCTTGCCCAACCCGACACCGCCGTAGATAAAAAGCGGGTTGTAGCTCTTGGCGGGGTCGTTCGCCACCGCGAAGCAGGCGGCGTGAGCGAACTGGTTCCCTGCGCCCACGACGAAACGATCAAACGTGTACCGCGGATTCAGCTCCCCGTTGTGCATCCTCGGTTTCGCCGGTTTTGCCTCTACCCCGCCATCCAGGGACAAATCGGGGGCGTGGACGGTCCGTTCCCCCTCTCCTTCCTCCTCGCTTCCCACGACGATTTCGACGGAGACGTTTTTCCCAAGCTCCTTGCGCGCCGCCTCCTCGAGCTGCGGCATGTAGTTTTCCTCAATCCACTGCTTGAAGAACTTGTGGGGAGTTGCCACCAGGATCAGGGAACCCTCGCGGGAAACGAAACGAAGCGGACGCAGCCAGGTTTCGAACACCTGGTCGCTCACCTTGCTCTTGAGCTGGGAGAGGACCGTTTCCCACGCCCGGGATGTCACCTGTTGGCCTGCCTCCCTCGGTATCGCGAAACGGAGAAAAGAGGGGAAAATGTATTCATTGTCCAGCGGTTAAGCTCGTTTTTGCCAAGGAGTTGCCAACATGGTTATCCACAGCTGTGGAAAAGACAAAAACAACTTGAAAAACAGAGAGATATATTCGTTGCCCCCGGGTTATTTCACCGTGCGTCCCTTGCCTGTTTCCCCGTTGGGAGTGGGAGTATTCCCTCGCCTGCGGTGCTTGAGGCGAGGGAAGGGTACCATACCGCGAAAACGAGAATCAAGGATATTTTCCGGGGCCTCCAATCGGGGCGATTTTTTCCCGATAGCGATCCCAGTCCACGGCCACCCGGAGGCCCGATCTGACCTCGTCGCGGACGCGCCGGTACCCGGGGGATCGAAGATAGCGACGCAGGGGATCGCGCAACGGCATCACTTGCTCGGCCGGCTCCCAGGGAAGCGGCATGCCGGTGTCGCAGTTGACCAGGCACCCCTCCTGGACGGCTTCCGAGGCGAGCGCAAGGGGGATCCCCTTGAGATCCCGCACCATCGCCAGGAACCTCCCCTCGGCCTGCGGGTCGAGGAACCGGAACTTCCGGGCGTAGAAACAGGCGGTGTGAAAGTGGTCGGGGACGTCGAGCACGCCGTCGAGCGGAAACTCCCTCCCGATTCCCAGGAGGAGAGACAAACATTCCGACACGAGCCCCAGGCCCGGCCGCTCCTGGCCGGGAAGCCGGGGGCGGTCGATCGAAAACGGTCGTTCCGGGTCGGATAGGACGAGCCAGTGGATCAAAAGAATCCGGAAGACGGTCTCCCTCGAGAACGGCCCGATCTGCCTCCCCGGGCGGAACGAGCGGATCTGAACACGCACCTCCATGAGGAGGCGGTCCCGCGACTTTTTCCCGGCGTACAGGCCTACGCGCTGGTCTTCCGGGTCTCCGCACTCGAGCGCAAGGAGAGGTTCGTGGTATCCCCTGCGCGCGAGACCCTCGAGAATTCCCGCACCCCGGATCCGATCCCGGATCTCCTTCGGCCCGAACCGGCCGAAGAGGAGGTTTCCCGGGTTGTGGCCTGCAAGCTCGAACAGGAGTTCTTCCTCGGAAGGAGGGGTAACCCCCCTTTTCCTCCCGGCCCGCAGAAGCGGAAAGGAAAGGAGCCGGCGCAGGGGAGAAAACCGCACCGGACGGGTTCGTCTCATGGCAAGCGCAGTGTACCATGGAGAAGGGAAATTGAGGTTGACAGGGGCGGAACAAAAGAAATATCTTATCTAATTTCCAGGGAAAGCCGTTTGTTCCAAGGAAGGAGTGGCCCGTAGATGAAACGCACCTATCAGCCGCACAACAGGCGGCGGCTGCGAACCCACGGATTTCGCCGGCGGATGTCGACTCCGGCGGGCAGGCTGGTCCTTTCCCGCCGCCGCGCGAAGGGGCGGAAGCGGCTCGCCGTCTCGGTCAGCGGCAAGAAGTAACCCATCCGGATCGGACAGGCCAAAGCGCGGGTGGGGGGTTTCCGGCTGTCCAAGGAGGAGATCCTTCGCACCGACCGCGAATACCGGCAGGTGGTTCGCATGGGGATGCGCGCGTCCACGGCGCACTATACCATCTACCGGGACTGCCGCGTTCGAACGAGGGCGGAGGGCGAGCCCGTCGCAAGGAAGATCGGCATCTCCGTCGGACGGCGGGTAGGGTCCGCGGTGGTCCGGAACCGGTTGAAGCGACTCCTCCGGGAGTTCTACCGGCTCAACAAGAGCGTCTTCCCGGCGGGGACCCGAACGGCCATCGTGGTGCGGAAAGCCCCCGGGGACGCGGATCTCGCGTCGGTGTCCGCCGAGCTCCTTCCCGCGATCGAACGACGTTGGGGGAAAAAGGGGGAGCCTTCCCTGTGCAGGCAAGAGACATCCTGATCGGTCTCCTCAGGGGATACCAGCGCCTGGTATCCCCGTACCTCGGAAATTGTTGCCGATTCTATCCGAGCTGCTCGGAGTACATCATCGGCTCCCTTCGGTTGAACGGCGCGCTGCTGGGCATCCTGGACGGGATGCGGCGGATCGTGCGGTGCCACCCCTTTCATCCGGGGGGGGTGGAGGAACCGAGGCGCATCCACATCTTCGGCACGAGGTATCGATGGAAAAAAGGATGATACTGGCGATCGTCCTTTCGATCATCATTCTGCTGGCCTACCAGCGTCTGTTCGCTCCCGAACCGTCCAAGGCCCCCCCGCCTGCGCAGCGGCAGGATGCGGCGAAGGCGGGATCGGGGGACAATGCAGCCGGCGCCGCAGGAGCCCCGGCCCTCGCCGTGCCCCCTTCTCCGGCGTCCGAGGGGCTTATCCCCGGCCGGGAGAATCCCCTCCGGTGGATCACCGTGCGGACCCCTCTCTACATCGCTACCGTAACCACCGCCGGGGGCGGGATCCAGTCGTTTACCCTGAGCAGGTACAACGATCGCACCGGGCCGAAGGGAAAACCCCTGGACATCATCGGCTCCGGGTCGTTGCGCCCGCTTCCCCTGGACCTGTACCTCGCGGAGAGCCAGCCCGCCTTTCCGCCGCAGCCGGTCTTCGCCTCGAACGCGCCCGGCGAACTGTCCGTCGCGGCCGGGGAGAAGAAGACCGTCTCCCTGTCCTGGGAATCCGCGGGGGGAGTCCACATCATCCGGGAGTACACCTTCACCGGCGGCGGATACGATTTCGAGGTGGACCAGAAAGTGACCAACGGGACGCCGGGATCCTTGCGATTCAAGCCGGGGATCGAGCTTTCCCAGGTTTTCGCGGGAGAGCTGGGCGGCGACTCCTATTCCTTCCTGGGGGCAGTCGCGGACTCCGGAGGAAAGATCGAGCAGCTCGATTTGAAGAAGATCGCGAAGGGGGGGATCGACAAGGTCCCGGTGCGATGGGCGGCCGCGGACGCCAAGTATTTCACCCTGATCGCCATCCCCGGGAAGGAGTGGAGTCTCGAGCAGGTCTCACCGCTCGGGACGGAGGGGATCCGGATCGCCCTCTCCGGTTCCCCGGTGGTTCTCGGGCCGCGGGAGGTGGTCTCCTTCTCCGTCCGGACCTTCATGGGGCCGAAGGAGTACAACCTCCTCGAGGCCACCGGCAAGGGCCTGGAGCGCCTGGTCGATTACGGATGGTTCTCGATCATCGCCAAGCCCCTCGTCTGGGTGCTCACCGCCAGCAACCGCGTGACGGGAAACTACGGGATCGACATCATCCTTCTCACCATCCTCATCAAGATCCTCTTCTACCCCCTCACCCAGAAGTCGATGGCCTCCATGAAGAAGATGCAGGAGCTAAGCCCCATCCTGAACAAGATCAAGGAGAAGTACAAGGACGACAAGGCGAGGCAGCAGCAGGAGATGATGAATCTCTACAAGACGTACAAGATCAACCCCATGAGCGGCTGCCTCCCGATGCTCCTCCAGATCCCGGTCTTCATCGCGCTCTACAAGGGGCTCCTCGTGGCGATCGAGCTCCGGCACGCTCCGTTCTTCCTCTGGATCAACGACTTGTCCGCCCCCGAGCTCCTGTGGGACATCGCGGTGGCGGGGTACACGATCCCGATCCGCCTGCTTCCCCTGCTCATGGGGGTCTCGATGTTCTTCCAGCAGAAGCTGACGCCGTCCGCGGGGATGGACCCGACCCAGCAGAAGATGATGCTCTTTTTGCCCGTCATCTTCACCTTCATGTTCTGGGGGTTCCCGACGGGACTGACGATCTACTGGCTGGTGAACAACCTGCTTTCCATCGGACAGCAACTGATCCAGAACCGGAAGGCCGAAGCGGAAAAGGCGGCCCGGGCGTAAACAGGGGCCAGGGGGCTCCCCGCTCCCCAAGGAGGAACCCGTGGACGACCAACGGCCCCGGGCTCGCGCGACGAAACGGGGGGAGGCGGGCGGCGGCGACGTGACGACGATCGTGGCCCCTGCCACTCCCGCCGGCTCCGGAGCGGTCTCCATTCTGCGCCTCTCCGGCCCGGAAACCTTTCCCATCGCCTGCCGCATGACCGGGGTGAATCCTTCCCATGTCCCATCGCGTGCGCTTACCCGGTGCACGGTCCGGGACGGCAGGGGAGAGGAGATCGACTCCGGCCTGGTCGTCTTCTTCCCGGCGCCGAGAAGTTTCACGGGAGAGGACGTGGCAGAGATCCATCTGCATGGGAACCCCGTGCTCGTGGAATGGGCAGCAGCCGCAGCGTGCGCTCTCGGTGCTGTTCCCGCAGCCCCCGGGGAATTCTCCCGGCGCGCCTTCCTGAACGGCAAGATGGACCTGACGCAGGCGGAGGCGCTCGCCGACCTGATAACGGCCAAGACGGACGGAGCGGCGCGGGCGGCCCTCCGGCAGCTCCGGGGAGGCATCCGGGAGGCGATTTCCCCGTTGCGGGGGCAGATCGTGTCCCTTCTTACGCTGTTGGAGGCCTCCATCGACTTTTCCGACGACGACATCCCTCTTGTCAGCAACGATCAAGTTAAAGAACGGGTATCAGAATTAAGGAAAAAAACGGGGCGGTGCCTCGAATCATACGCCCGTGGCCACCGATACCGGGACGGGGCAACGGTGGCGATCGCGGGAGTGGCCAATGTGGGAAAGTCGCGCCTGCTCAACCGCCTCCTGGGGGAAGAAAGGGCCATCGTCACGGAGATCCCGGGGACCACGCGGGATTATCTCTCCGGGGAAATATCCTTGTCGGGGGTACCGCTTCGGCTTGTCGACACGGCGGGGTTGCGGGAAGCGGAAGACCCGGTAGAGCGGGAAGGGGTCCGGCGGAGCCGGGAGATCATCGCCGGGGCGGACCTCACCCTGTTCGTCCTCGACGGAAGCCGGCCTGTGCACGAGGGGGACCTCGAAGCGTACCGGGAGGTGGCGGACCGCCCCCACCTGGTCCTCCTCAACAAGCAGGACTTGCCCGCTGTCGAGGAGGGCGCCCTTTTCCGCGGTTCCGGCCGGAAGGCGACGGTTTCGGTGTCGGCGAAGACCGGGGAGGGGGTCGGCGCGCTCCTCCGGGCGATCGCCCGCGATCTTGGTCCGGAGGAGGATGCTATAATGGCCGAGGCGCCGCTCACCCGCCTGCGCCATCTCGAGGCGGTCCGGAAGGCGGACGTCGCCCTGGGGCGGGCCCAGGAGGCGGCCGGGAGAGACCTTTCCCTGGAATTTTTGGCCGCCGACATCCGGGAGGCGGCCCAGGCGCTTGCCGAACTCACCGGGGAGATCGCCCCCGAAGAGGTGCTAAGCGCCATCTTCAGATCCTTTTGCATAGGAAAATAGTGGAAAGAAAAAGGGTTTTATATCCCTGTTCCACGTGGAACAGGGAAGGAGATAAGCGGTGAGCGTGTACGAGTATCCAAAGGAGTACGATGTGGTCGTCGTAGGCGGGGGGCACGCCGGGTGCGAGGCGGCCCTGGCCGCCGCCCGGATGGGGTGTTCCACCCTTCTCCTGACAATCAACGCCGACACCATCGGCCTCATGTCGTGCAACCCCGCCATCGGGGGGCTGGCCAAGGGGCACCTCGTCCGCGAGATCGACGCTTTGGGCGGGGAGATGGGCAGGAACATCGACGCGACGGGGATCCAGTTCCGCCAGCTGAACACGAGCAAGGGGCCGGCGGTTCGGTCCTCCCGGGCGCAAGCCGACAAACAGCTCTATCGTCTCCGGATGAAGAAGATCCTCGAAAGCACATACGGGCTGGACGTCAAGCAGGCCATGGTCGACGCGGTATTCGCGGAAGGGGGGAAGGCGAAAGGGGTCGACACGAGCCTTGGGGTAAGGTACCGGGGGAAAACAGTCCTCCTGTGCACGGGCACCTTCCTGAAAGGGCTTGTCCACATCGGCCTGGTGAACTTCCCGGCGGGGAGGGCGGGGGATTTCCCCGCAATGAAGCTTTCCGACTCCCTGAAAGAACTGGGGTTTTCGGTCGGGAGGCTCAAGACCGGAACCACCCCCCGGCTGGACGGGAAAACGATCGATTTTTCCCGGACCGCCCCGCAATGGGGCGACGACCCTCCCGTTCCGTTCTCCTTCGGGAACCGGGAGATCCGCAGGCCCCAGGTAGCGTGCTACGTCACCTATACGAACGAAAGGACCCACGAGGCGATCCGGTCCGGTCTCTCCCGCTCCCCCCTCTATTCCGGGGTGATCCGGGGGATCGGGCCCAGGTATTGCCCCTCCATCGAGGACAAGGTGGTCCGGTTCGCAGACAAGGAGCGGCACCACGTCTTCCTGGAGCCGGAGGGCCTTCGAACCGCCGAGTATTACCCGAACGGGGTCTCGACGAGCCTGCCGTACGACATCCAGGTCAAAATGCTTCGGACCATTCGCGGCCTCGAGGAGGTGGAGATCGTCCGCCCGGGATACGCCATCGAGTACGATTTCGTCGACCCGGTGCAGTTGGTCCCCTCCCTGGAAACCAAAGTGGTGGAGAACCTGTTCCACGCCGGGCAGATCAACGGCACCAGCGGGTACGAGGAGGCCGGGGCGCAAGGGGTTGTCGCGGGGATCAACGCGGCGCGGAGAGTGCAGGGGAAAGAGCCCGTGCTGTTTCAGCGCAGCGAGGCGTATATCGGCGTGCTGATCGACGACCTGGTCACGAAGGGGGCCCAGGAGCCGTACCGGATGTTCACCTCCCGGGCCGAATACCGCCTTCTCCTGCGGGAGGACAACGCCGACCTGCGCCTGTCCGAAACCGGGCACCGGGTGGGGCTGCTCGCAGCGGAACGGTACGAAGAATTCCGTGCGAAGCGGGAGGGGCTTTCCTCCCTGATTTCTATTCTCGAGACGTCCCGCGTCCCGGCGGGGCATCCCCTGGCACGGGCCGTGGAGGAAGCAGGAGGGGCGCCGGTCCGTCCCGGGACTGGATACGCGGAGCTGTTGCGCCGCCCCGAGGTGACAGCCGCCCTGATCGTGGCGAACGACCCGGATCTTGCGCGGTTCTCCCCGGAGGTGGTCTCCCAGGCCGAACTCATCGTCAAGTTCGACGGGTATATCCGCCGCCAGGAGGAAGAAGCAAAAAAACTTCGCAAATACGAAGAGGTAAAGTTCCCCGGCGACTTCCCCTTCGAGTCGGTTTACGGCCTTTCCACCGAGGTCCGGGACAAGCTCGTTCGGGTACGCCCGGTCTCGATCGGGCAGGCCCAGCGGATCCCCGGTGTCACCCCGGCGGCGGTGGCCCTCCTCCTCGTGGCGCTGAAAAAAGGGAGGGCGGCCACCCAGGCGAGCGGCTAGCCCGCGAGGAGCGATTTTCCGCGGTGCCTAAGACCCGATTCCGGGGAAAGTTGGGGGGGGTGTTCCACGTGGAACAAGGGGGCCCCGAAAGGAGGTTTCCTTGAAAAAAATCCCTGACATCCCGGTCCCCTCGGCGGAGTTTCTCGCCGGGCTGATCGCCGGCGCGGGGCTTTCCGTGCCGCAGGGGGCCGTCTTGAAGCTGATCGCCCACGCAAGAGAGATGCTTCGCTGGAACCGGTCGATCCGGCTCACCGCGATCACCGACCCGGAGGAGGTCGCGGTCAAACACGTCCTGGATTCCCTGCTCCTGTTGCGGTTTACCCCGTTCCCAGGCCGGATCCTGGACTTCGGGTCGGGGGCCGGTTACCCCGGGATCCCCCTGGCGGTTGCCCTTCCCGGGTCAAGCGTCGTCCTCCTGGAGTCCTCGGCGAAAAAGTGCGCGTTCCTGTCGCACGCCCGCCGTATCCTCTCCCTTCCCAACGCGGAAGTGGTTCAGGGCAGGCTGGAAGCGCGGAATCCGCTCGCACTCGGGCGGTTCGAGCACATCGTCACCCGGGCCACCGTCCCGGCGGAGGAGATGGTCCCGCTTCTCCTCCCGCACCTCGTTCCGGGGGGGCGTTTTCTCGCGATGGGGGGCCCCGGGAGGGGGGGGAGGAAGGCGAAGCCCCCGAAGAAGGATCGGTCGTTGTCACGGAAGACCATCCCGGGCCGCACCGTCCGGTTCGAGCTTCCTTTGGGCATGGGGATCCGGGAGATCCGGGAGATCCTTGCCCCGTAAGGCAAAAGAAGTACCCGGCGCAGAAATGTCCGCCTCCCGGCTGGGGGAGCCAGGGGACAGCGGCAAGATTTTCATTCCTCCCGCAAGCCCCGGCGTGGTAAAAGAGACCGTTGATTTTTTTAAAAATCACCCGGGTTTGCCGGGCTTTGGAGGATCGCGGCTTGGTCCACGTCATCGCGGTTGCCAACCAGAAAGGAGGGGTGGGGAAGACCACCACGGCGGTCAATCTCGCCGCCTCCCTTGCCGTGATGGAGAAGGCCACCCTTCTCGTGGACCTGGACCCCCAGGCAAATGCGACATCGGGGGCGGGCGGCTCGCCGGGAGGGGAGGCCGAGAAGAACATTTACCGGGTGCTGATGGCCGAGATCCCGGCAGAGGAGGCGGTTCGCGGTACCGATCTGCCGTACCTTCATCTCTTGCCCGCGTCGGAAGATCTGATCGGGGCGGAGATCGAGCTCGTCTCCCAGGAGGGGCGGGAAACGCGGCTCCGGGAGGCGTTGCGTCCCCTCGAGGGCAGGTACGAAGTCATCCTCATCGACTGCCCCCCGTCTCTGGGCCTCTTGACCGTCAATGCGTTGTGCGCGGCCCGGTCCGTGCTGATCCCCCTGCAGTGCGAGTATTACGCCCTCGAGGGGTTGGGCAGTTTGTACCGCACCATCGAGAGGATCCGGGAGTCGGCAAACCCCTCCCTCCGGGTGGAGGGGGTCCTTCTCACCATGTTCGATCCGCGGAACAACCTGGCCCACCAGGTCGCCGCCGAGGCCCGGGAAAACCTAAATTCTCAAGTATTTCAAACAGTTATACCGCGCAACGTCCGGCTTTCCGAGTCCCCTTCCTTCGGGAAACCGGCGATTCTGTACGCAGTGAGCTCGCGGGGGGCGCTGGCCTACCTCGAGCTCGCCAAAGAGATGGTGAGCCGATGGAGCGAAAACCCGATCCGATGAAAAAGAAGGTGTTGGGGAGAGGCCTGTCGGCCCTCCTGCCGGGAGCCGCCGAACGGGAGCCCGATTTCTTGCGCATCCCGGTAAGCGAAATCCGGGGCAGCGGCCAGCAGCCAAGGCGGTCCTTTTCCCCCGAGGAACTGCGCGATCTGGTCGAGTCCGTTCGCGAGAAGGGAGTCCTCCAGCCCGTGATCGTGCGCCCCACGGCCGCCGGGTACGAGCTCGTCGCGGGGGAACGCAGGCTTCGTGCCGCCCAGGCAGCCGGCGTGGGGACGATCCCCGCCATCGTAAAGAAGTTCTCGGACCGGGAGTCGCTCGAGGCCGCCCTGGTCGAGAATGTCCAGCGGGCGGACTTAAACGCCATCGAGCTCGCGGAGGCGTACCATCGGCTCGCCGTCGAGTTCTCGCTCTCCCACGAGGAGATCGCGCGGCGCGTGGGGAAGGACCGCGTGACAGTGGCAAACACGGTCCGGCTGCTCAAGCTCCCCGCCGCCGTGAAGCAGGCCGTTGTCGACGGCCGGCTCTCGGCGGGGCATGCACGCGCGCTTCTGTCCGCGCCTGCCGGGCGTCTCCTGGCGATTTTCGAGGCCGTGTTGCACAAGGGGCTCTCCGTACGCGAGGTGGAGCGGCTGTGCCAGGAGGGGGAGAGAAAAGCCACCCCGCGCAAACCACCGCGACACAACCCGCACCTGAAGGATCTGGAGGACCGGCTGTCCCGGAGGGGAGGCACCAGGGTGCGCATCCGCGGAACGCCGAAAAAGGGAAGGTTCGAGGTCTCGTACTTCTCCGAGGGGGAGTTTGAAAGACTGTGCGACCTCCTTTTCGGAGGGAAGTAGAAGACCCTTGCGGGAACCTCCTTCTTAAAAGAGGAAAAAGCCGCAAAAAAACAGTTGCAACGCTTTTGGCATGTGCTATATTTCGCCGCATAAGCCATTAAAAATCTGTATCCGGAAACGGATAAATTCCGAAAGGAAAGGAGCGTAAAGAAATGCGTAAGTATTGGTCTCTGTTCCTCGGTTTGTTACTTGCCGCATCCATCGGACTAGCAGCGTGCGCGGAGAAGAAGGCACCGCCTCCCCCTCCGCCCCCGCCTCCTCCGGTCGCGGCTCCGGCTGACAATGCAGCGAAGCCAGCGGCCCCGGCGGAAGCACCGAAGCCGGCGGAAGCGCCGAAGCCGGCCGAGGCCCCCAAGAAGTAACGCGAGGGGCGCGGCAAGTTTCGGGAGGCAAGGGAACCCTTCCGCAAACGGAAGCGAGTCCGGCAACCGGAAGGGCACCGCGGTTCGCTGCGGTGCCCTTTTTTCGTTTTGCTTCCGGACCGCACCGGATTGACAGCGTTTCTCCCATTAACCGCTTGACAGCAGCTTTCCTCCCGTGATAACAATCTCCCGTTTACCTATCTGATCCTGACGCTAGTGTACCGTCTCGTAAATAGCTTGACGCACCGAGAGCGTCGATGCGCCGCGCCAGCAAGGCGCGCGACTGAGGCATACCGTTGAGTATGGTGAAG
>Ga0209619_10000538_pt1 | contig 26772 bp, 26 predicted proteins | sample Rifsed16ft3_FD_184011 | JGI IMG/M metagenome (GOLD analysis project Ga0209619, IMG submission 184011) | Soil microbial communities from Rifle, Colorado, USA - sediment 16ft 3 (version 2) | ecosystem: Environmental > Terrestrial > Deep subsurface > Rock core/Sediment | place: Rifle, Colorado... | reverse complement strand
AACGGCCTTCCCAAGCCAATCCCCACACCTCCCACCGCCGATTTCCGTGCCCGCCTCCCCTCAAAAATCCCCGTCCTCGCCCGCTTGAATCCGGGTCCGCTCCACAGGTGTATAATTAGGTTCAGCAACACATTCCATACGTACCGGCCGTCCGGCGCGCTGCCCTGCGAATAGGCGGTTGCCATGTGGAAGGAAGTCACGATCATCTGCGGCCTAGTGCTGCTTGGTCTCGCTGGCTCTTCGCAAGAGAAGAAGAAGGCTGTCCAGGAACCACCGCCTGCTGAGTTCAAAATCCCTCCCGAAGAAGCCCAGCGCCAGAACCCCGTTAAGCCGACACCCGACTCCGTGGCCGAGGGTAAGCGGCTGTACGGCTTCGATTGCGCGATGTGCCATGGGAAGGAAGGCGACGGCAAAGGAGACCTGGCCGAGTCAATGGGGCTGAAGCTCCGCGACTACCGTGACCCCGCGGCTCTGAAAGACATGACCGATGGCGAACTCTTCTACATCCTCTCGAAGGGTAAGGGCAAGATGCCCGGCGATGAGGGCCGCATGAAGCCCGAGCAGCGCTGGCACATGGTCAACTACATCCGCTCGCTCGCCAAAAAGGAGTCTCCTTCAAAACCCACAGAGGAGAAACCTTAGCGAGAATTGTCGGTTTCAGCCTTCCGCAAGCTGAGGTGGCCGCACAGCACAGTTGAGCCGGCTAGTCGATCGCAATGTGCGTCTCGGTCCGTTCCACACCCTCAAGCGACTGAACCTTGTCGATCACCAGCTTGCCGAGTTCATCGGCGTTCGCGACCTCAGCCACAACGAAAATATCGGGTACACCCCAGCAGGCATTGGCCATCTTAACGCCGGGAATGCTGGCGATCTGTCGAGCTAGGTCCCGGACCTTCCCGGGTCTTGCGTTCACAAGAACGTAGGCTCTCATGTTTCTTCTCCTTGGCGATCATTTTGATGAGACTCTTCGGGCAGTCACGCGAGGCCGCGGATCTCAGCCGGCTGCGGCCTGCTTGAGCAAGCTCCAATCCCGGGCCTTCGCCCAGTCCTCGAAGGTGTGCCAACCTACTTCCCGGTAGTCCCGGCGGAGGGCGGCGATGTCCACGCTGTAGCCCACGCGATCGAACCACTCGAACATGATGGCGAAGTCCTCGCTCCACGCGCGCACCTGGGCCAGCGGCAGCTCGACGTACTCGATCCTGCGCCCGGTGATGCGCGACAGGATGTCCACCACCTGGCTCCCGGTGAGCTCGTCGGAGGCGATATCCACGCGCTTGCCCAGGAATGGCTCGTGGCGTTCGAGAACCAGCGTCGCGAATCCCGCGATGTCATCGAGGGCGATTTGTTGCAAACTGCGCGAGCCCGGCAGGGCCATGGCGAACTTGCCCTCCTGCAGTCCCGGCAACCACCACGGGCTGAGCAGGTTCTCCATGAAGAAGACCGGCCCAAGGATGGTGTGAGGGATGCCGAGCGCCTGGAGGTGCCGCTCCACTTTGTACTTGCTGTCGAAGTGCGGGATGCCGGTGTTGCGGTTGGCGCTTGCCACCGAGGTATAGACCAGGTGCCTCACCCCCGCAGCCTTCGCGGCGTCGGCCACCGTAATGCCCTGGCGCGTCTCGACCTCCATCCCCGCCTCGAACGGAGTGGACATGGCGAAGATGGCGTCCACGCCCTGCGCGGCGTGCTCGATGGCGGCGCGGTCTTCGAGATTACCGGTCGCCAGCTCAGCTCCCAGCCGCTTGAGCTCCTGCGCCGCTGGCGACTCGGGTCTGCGGGTGAACGCGCGAACGCGATGGCCCTTTTTCAAGAGTAGCCGAGCCAACGCGCCGCCTTGCTTGCCCGTGGCGCCGGTGACCAAAACAGAAAGTGAGTTCGACATGATTAAACCTCCCTGTAGATTGGTGACAGCATTCTATCTCAAGGAATGCGCTCTGTCCGGGCGTAGGCCCCTGATCCCGACCGACGAAAATTAAGAAAGGCTAAGTGCTTAGTGGAGCGACGGCCAGCTCCGGCAGAATTTCACCCACAAAATTCTCGGTGGCGGCAGCGCTCAGTAGCGGAAGAAGACCAGCGTCAGGTCATCCAGCAACGGGAGGTCTGGACCAAACTGTTCGAGTTCACTCAGCACTTGGGAAGCAATTTCCTCACACGGAAGGTCGCGGTGTTTCCGCACCAGCGAGATCAACTGTTCTTCGGCAAAAAACTCGCCGGTCGTGTTGGGCACGTCGGAGAGGCCGTCGGTGTAAGCCAGGAGCAGATCGCCGCGTTCGAGCGGGATTTCCTGTTCCTGGTAGGCAGAGTCGCCGTGGACGCCGAGCAGTATTCCGGTAGCGCCGAGCCGGAGCGGTTCGCCGTCGCGGAACAGGAAGGCCGGAGGGTGGCCGGCATTGGCGTAACTCAACGTCGCTCGCACCGGATCCACGTGGGCATAGAAGAGCGAGACGATCTTGTTGAGCTGAATGTTGTGGAAGACCAGGGTATTCACTTTGGCCAGGAGTTCGCCCGGCCGCGGCGGCGCGCCCATGGTCATCGCCTTCAGGCAAGCCTGGAGGTTGGACATCATCAGCCCGGCCGGGAGACCCTTTCCCATCACGTCGCCGACCACAATGCCCAGGTCGTTGCGCCCCTGCCATTGCAGAAAGTCGTAATAGTCGCCGGTCACCACGCTCGCCGGCCGGGAAAAGAAGACAACTTGTGATCCGGGCAGGGTGGGCGCCCTCTGCGGCAAGAGGGACAATTGCACCTGCTTGGCCAGGTTCAATTCCTGCTCGAGCCGGCGCTTTTCCGCCTCGCTGATGCAGTCGAGACAGATCTGCGAAGTCGGATCGTTGATGAGCCGCCAGCGTTCCCGGGGCGATTCGCACTCGCCGCCGCAATCCTGGCACACCCCAAACTCCCCCTTGTCCATGCGGGTCAGAGCGGAATCCATGTCGGTGAGGAGCGAAGCGGCTTGCCGGCCGCGCTCGGAATCGAGCGGCGAGACCGAAGCCATCCATTCCCCAAGGCTGGCTTTCTGGCGGTTGAAGTATTGCCGGAACCGTTCCAAACGCTGGGCATCCATGGGAACCCTCCGTCCTGTCGTATAACAACATGATGCTTGTGCATGCCCCAAGGATGCGCTCCGGCGGAAATAAACCCGGCTCGACAAGAGACAATTTGGCCGGGGAGAGGCTCTGGACAAGCCAGGCCTCAGCGACGTATCCTGTCGGTTGTTCTCCGAAGCCGGGGAAATCGATCCGCTTCGCTGCACCCCGGACACGGGGTCATCCGGCGGGGGCGACCGCCGCAGGTTCGATTTCCTGGGTTTTTTGTTTCGTTTGCTGTCCGTTGTCCGTACTCGTCGGCCCAACCGGCGCGCCCCTCATCGCGGATTTCGAACACGGCAAAGCCGGGTCCCTCATCTGCCTTCATGCGGTTGGGGAAGACCGTCTTTCAAAAGGAAGGGCATTTCCTGCCGTGGTTGTACGCTGTTGCGTCCGAGCCTGAATCCAACCGCGCCGGTGCCGCGTCTAAAGTAGAAAACCTCGGCGAGGAGGAACCGCGTGCCAGAAAGCCTGAAATTTCCGGGTTTTGGCCCTGAGCAATTTTCGTTTTTCCGCCAGCTTGCCCGCAACAACCGCAAGGAATGGTTTGACCGGAACCGCGAGCGGTATCAAACCCACATCGTCGGCGCCTTTCGGGCGCTGCTGCGTGAATTGGAACCGTGCGCGCTCGAGCTGAATCCCGATTTCGAAACGCTCGGTAAGACAAACCGAAATTTTTCTCGCATCAACCGTGACATCCGGTTCGCCCGCGACAAATCGCCCTACCGCGCGCAGTACTACCTGTATCTCTTCGTTCCCACGCCTCAGGAGAACCATTCCAGCACCCGGCTCTACGTCGGGCTTGCGGCGGAGGCGGTAACAGTTGGCTTTGCGATGTACGATGGCGGGCGAGAATCGCCCATGAACACGATCTTCCGGCCCAAGGTGCTCGAGCCCGGCCGTTCACGACGAGCGCTCACGGCGAGCCGCGGCGGGGCCGAGTTGCTCGCGTTGATCCGAAAAGCTGGTGGCGGTCGCCGATACGAATCCTACTGGTACAGCCTGGAAAAGCGTGAATGGACCAAGCATCAGGGCTTTCCTGCCGGGCCCGGCGATTGGAAGCGGATGAAAGGCTGGGTGGTGCGGAAGAGATTCGCGCCGTCGAGCCGGGAACTCGCCGCCGGGCGCTTCCCGGCTGCGGTCAAGAAGATCTTCCGGGAACTATACCCCCTCTATGCCTTCTGCGCCGCTCCGGCCCGGGCAAAGGCCTGGTCGGCGGCCGTTTGATGCTTGATCGGTTGCGTATGCGTTGACACAAATTGCATGCTCCCGCGGAAAAAACTTTGGCACTCTCTGGCAAGTTCTGGTAAAAATGCGACGGCCTCTTAGTAGCAAATGCCTGACAGGACTGCCGGCCTTGATCCCGAAGTTTTGCGACGGCCTGCATGACGGGTCAAGACCGGCCAGTTCTGAATTGGCCTGAAATAAAGAGGCCAGAAGTGGCCTGCCCGATGCGTCGGGGCCTAGGAGCGACGTGAAAGTCCTCATCTTTTCCGATATCCATGCCGACTACCGGGCCCTGGATCGGATTCTCGCTTGCCCGGCGGACGTCTATGTGTTGGCGGGCGACCTGACGCTCTTCGGAAGAGGCTTGAACACGGCTGGTGAAAAACTTCACCCGCTGGGCGAGAGATTGTGGGTGATGCCGGGAAACCACGAAACCGAAGCGGAAATCGCCGCCTTCTGCAATCAGCATCGTTTTTTGTTTTTCCACCGGGCGGTGCTCCAGCGCGGCGACGTCAACTTTGCCGGGCTTGGCTACAGCAATCCCACTCCGTTCAACACCCCGGGCGAGTACACCGAGGAGCGCATCGCCCAGGAGCTGGAGGCCTTCCGCGGGCTGGCCAACCTGGTGCTCATTTGCCATTGCCCACCCTACGGCACTCGACTCGACGAAGTTTCTCCCGGGCGGCACACGGGAAGCCAGGTGCTGCGCGCCTTTGTGGAGAAAGAGCAGCCTCGTTACCTCATCTGCGGCCACATCCACGAATGTCAGGGGAAGGAAGACCTGATCGGCCAGACCTATTGCTTCAACGCCGGCAAATTGGGCTACCTGCTGGAAGCTTAGGCCTCTGCCATCTTGCCCGGCAAAGACTCTTTCGCGGGCAGTTCGATTTTGTGTTGGGCAGTCTTGTTTCGCCTGGTTCCATAAAGAGTAAACTTGCCCCGTTGATTCTGATTCGGAGATTTGAGGATATCTCTTGTTGCGCGATTCGCCACGCGAACCTGCCCGAATCGCGTGGACTTGAGGCGCTTCGCCGCCTATAATGGAGAATCTGTTTCTTGGCGCGGCTCGGTCAGGAACCCGCGCCCGGGCAAGGCCACTCATGAAGCCGGAAATGGACGCGCAAGACCGGAAACTACTCAATTTGCTTCAGGCGGAGTTTCCGCTTGATCCAGAGCCCTTTGCGCGGCTGGGCGAAAAAACGGGCGAGACGGCCAGGGCCGTCATCCAGCGCATTGAGCGGCTCAAGCGCGAGCACGTCATCCGCCAGATCAGCGCCATCTTTGACACTCGGGCGCTCGGCTACAAGTCCAGCCTCGTGGCCATGAAGGTGCCTCCCGCCCGCGCCGACCAGGCCGCCGAAGTCATCAATTCCCATCCCGGCGTAAGCCACAACTACAAGCGCAATCACGAGTTCAACCTGTGGTTCACGGTTGCGGTGCCCCCCGATAGCCGGCTGGGACTTGAGGGAACGGTCGAGAAGCTTCACGAGCTGGCGCAAGCCGATTCCACCCGGCTGCTCCCGACGTTGAGGCTCTACAAGATCGGCGTGAAACTGGACATGACGGGGGAGCAGGACGTGGCGGCAGCGAGCGACGAAGCGACCTATAGCGACCTCACGCGCCCCAAGAAGAGCGAAATTTTCCCCCGGCAGGTCGCCATTATCCGCGCATTGCAGAAGGACGTGGCGCTGGTCGAGCGGCCCTTCGACGCAGCCGCGACGGAGATTGGGATTACCGTGCCCGAGTTGCTCGAAGAGGCGCGGGGCTTCCAGCAACGCGGCCAGATGCGCCGCTTTTCGGCGGTGCTCCATCACCGCCACGCCGGCTTCATCGCCAACGCCATGGGCGTTTGGAAAGTGGAAGGCGAGAACGCCGACGAAATTGGCCAGGTGATGGCCTCGTTCAACGCCGTCAGTCACTGTTACCGGCGCCCTGTTTATCCGGATTGGCCCTATTCCATTTTCAGCATGGTCCACGGGCGTTCGGTGGAGGATTGTGAAAAAGTTCTTTCGGCCATTTCGGAAAAGACCGGAATCACGGAATATCGCGCCCTCTATAGCACGCGCGAATACAAGAAGACTCGCGTGGAATACTTCACACCCGATTCGGAGAAATGGGAGAAACGGGTCATGGCTGGCGCGGTCATGACCGGATCCCGCTGAAAGGGAGCATGAAGCTACAGACAGAGTGCATTGACGTCAAAGAAGAGGCCAAGATCGGCGGGCTGCGCGTGCTGGCGGTGACGCTGCGCTACGCCACCCGTTTTCGCACCGAGCTCCTCAACATCACCACCGAGTTGCAGGATGTGATCCGCAAGAGCGGCATCCGGGCAGGGCTGGCTACCGTCCAATCGCTTCATACCACCGCCGGCGTTTTCATCAATGAGTTTCAGGGCGCGCTCCTGGCTGACATCCAGGAATTCCTGGAGAAGATGGTGGCCCGCGACGCTTACTACCGGCACAATGATCCGGTACTGAGCGATTGTGAGCGCAAGAACGCCGATGCCCACTTGCGGGCGCTGCTCTTGAGCCATTGCGTGTCGCTGCCGATATGCGAGGGCAAGCTGGCGCTCGGCCGCTGGCAGTCCATTATCCTGGCGGAACTGGATGGCCCGCAGCCGCGTGAGGTCCAGTTGCAAATTTTTGGCGTCGCTTAGCGCGCCATTCTCGTTCATAATAGAAGAGGGGCGCTGTCCGCCCCGCCATCAGAAGTTCTCCGACCCCTGGCCGCTACCGGAGAGAAAACCCACGCGCCAGGGGCGATAGGGTGGTTCGGGAAACCGGGCCGCCTCCCGTGCTTGCCCCGCCTCTTGCGGGATTGGAAAGGAGAATTAGCCTATATCCGGCCTGCTAAGCATGGGTATAGGCAATTCTGTTTTTTATCCTCCGGGCGGCCGGAGATTGGAAATTCCAGACTCGGAACTCGGCACTCAAGACAGATTCATGCTCAGAGATAGCTACAATCGCCCCATCACCGACCTGCGCGTTTCGGTGACCAACCGCTGCAACTTCCGCTGCGTGTACTGCCGGTCGGCGCAGGGCGACAACGGTTTCGAGGACAATGGCATTCTGGAGTGGGAGGAACTCGAACGGCTTTGCCGCATCTTCCTCGGGTTCGGCATTCGCAAGATTCGTGTCACCGGCGGCGAGCCGCTGGTGCGCCGCGGCGTGCTGGACTTCATTTTTCGCCTTTCCCGGATGGGCGTTCAGGATCTTTCGATGACCACGAACGGACACCTGCTCGGGCAGCATGCCGGCGAACTTCGAGCGGCGGGACTGCACCGCATCAATATCAGTCTCGACTCCATCAAGCCGGAGAAATTCGCTCGTATCACGCGCACCGATTCCTTCTCCAAGGTGATGGCCGGCATTGAGGCGGCCCAGAGGGCTGGCCTCAAGCCGGTGAAGGTCAACGCCGTGATTGTCCGCGGGCTCAATGACGATGAAATTGAGGACTTTGGCCAGTTTGCTCGCGAGCACGACGTGACGATGCGCTTCATCGAATTTATGCCCCTTGACGCCGACCACAAGTGGCAAAGGAAGCTCGTCGTCACCGCCGACGAAATTCTGGAACGGTTGCGACGCCGCTGGGAGCTGGTGCCCCTTGATCGAGACCATGCGAGTGACACGGCCCTTAAATTTCGCTTTGCTGACGGCCCCGGCGAAATCGGCCTGGTGGCGTCTGTCTCGAAACCCTTTTGCGGCTTTTGCAGCCGCATCCGGTTGACAGCGGATGGAAAAATACGCACCTGTCTATTCTCCATGCTCGATCACGATGTAAAATCATGGTTGAGGGATGGCCGCTCGGATGAGGCGATCGCCGAATACATCGTCGGCCTGGTGAGCCGCAAGGAGGCGGGCCACCGCATCAACGAGCCGGATTTCAAGCCACCCTCGCGCACGATGGTTTACATCGGCGGCTAGAAGCGGTGAGATGATCAAAACGGTCTTAGAGTCGCATCAGCCGGCTACCCTGCGGGTGCCGGAAATCGAGGCCGGGGTGGGCTGCGATTTCGACAGCTACCTGCTTCTCCCGGACACCTCGCTCGACGAGCGGATCGGGCGCGCCAAGGCAACTCTGGGCGCCGGCGTTGTCATCCTGGGCCACCACTACCAGCGCGACGAGGTGATCCATTTTGCCGACTATCGCGGCGACAGCCTTCGCCTTTCGCAGCTCGCCGCCTCGCGCCCCGAGGCCAGGTACATCGTCTTTTGCGGCGTGCAGTTCATGGCGGAGAGCGCTGACATCCTGCGCGCCCCGCACCAGCAGGTACTCCTCCCGGATTTGAACGCCGGCTGCTCGATGGCCGACATGGCCTCGATCGAGCAGGTGGAGCAGTGCTGGGAAGAGCTTACCGGCCCGCCGTGGCAGGGCGACCTCAAGCTGGTGCCCGTTACTTACATGAACTCCTCGGCGGCGATCAAAGCCTTTTGTGGCCGCAACGGCGGAGCTGTCTGCACCAGTTCGAATGCCAGGAAGATTTTTGACTGGGCCTTTGCCCGAGGCGAGCGCATTCTCTTTTTGCCGGACGAGCACCTGGGGCGCAACACCGGCTATCGCATGGGGATTCCGCTTGACCGGATGGCCGTTTGGGATCCTTACGCCGAGATGGGCGGGTGCGACGCGGAATCGCTCCGCCGGTCGCGGCTGATTCTCTGGAAGGGTTACTGCTCCGTCCACCAGCGCTTTTTGCCGGAGCACGTCCATCGCGTCCGGGCCGCTCATCCCGGCATTCGCGTTATCTCCCATCCCGAGTGTCGTTGGGAAGTGGCGGAACTTTCCGACCAGATCGGCTCGACCGAGCAAATCCTCAAAGCCGTTTCTGCGGCCGAGCCGGGATCGAAGTGGGCGATCGGCACGGAAATTCACCTGGTCAACCGGCTGAGCAAGGAATGGCCGGACCGGCTGGTCATCTCGCTCGACCCGAACGTTTGCGTGTGCACGACGATGTTTCGCATCACCCCGCAACACCTTTGCTGGGCGCTCGAAAACCTGGTCGAGGGACGGGTGGTGAACCGCATTGAAGTTCCGGAAGAAGACAAACACTGGGCTCGGGTGGCCCTGGCCCGGATGCTCGAGAACGCTTGAGGAGAAACCAGGTGGCTGACGACGAGCAAGAATTTGAGCAGGAATCGCCGCCGGAGCGCCTCTTCAATCGCCAGCAGGCCGAGGAACTCTTGCCGCAGATCAGCGGGTGGCTCGAGCAGGCGATCGAGCAGAAGAAGCAGGTGGAAAAGTTTGAAATCGAACTGCGCCGTCTCGCGCAAAAGATTTTGATGTCCGGCGGCATCGTTTTGGATTACGAGCAGGCCGCGGGCTGGAAGATGAACCGCGACCGGGCCGGCGAGTCGGTTCGCTCCTCCCTCGAGCAGATTCAGGAGACGGGCTGCGTCGTGAAGGATTTGGAGATTGGGCTGGTGGATTTTCCCGCCATCTTGGAAAACGAGCACGTTTATCTCTGTTGGAAACTCGGGGAGGATTCCATTCGCTGGTGGCACCGCACCGATGAAGGTTTTTCCGGCCGCAAGCCGCTCGCCCCGCCCTTCCCGGACCACACCAAGCGACGGCCGATGTAGTTCCGGTCCCCCCGAGCCGGGCTCGTGCAGTCTTGTCAGCATTCATCAAGGATCTGCCCCGGGACGGGAGAAACTGAAGCACCGATGTCAACTCAAGAAAACGCCTTAAAGGATTCCGTCAGCTCCTATCTTCGCTCGGCCGCTCATCAGCCGGTCCGATGGCATCCCTGGTCGGAAGAGGTATTTTCGAGAGCGAAGCAGGAGAACAAGCCCATTCTGCTCGATATCGGCGCCGTCTGGTGCCACTGGTGTCACGTGATGGACCGTGAGAGCTACGAGAATGAAGAAGTCGCCGGGATTATCAACGAAAACTTTGTGGCCATGAAGGTGGACCGGGACGAGCGCCCCGACGTGGACGCGCGCTATCAGGCCGCCGTCAGCGCGCTCTCCGGCCAGGGCGGCTGGCCGCTGACCGCGTTCCTCACCCCGGAGGGCAAGCCCTTCTTCGGCGGCACCTATTTTCCGCCGGAGGACAACTTTGGCCGGCCCGGCTTCAAGCGCATTTTGCTTTCCGTCGCCCAGGCTTTCCGGGAGAAGAAAGCGGAAATCGAGTCGAGCGCCCAACAACTCACCGCTGCGATTGCCCGCGCCGAAATGTTTTCGGGCGCCCGGCGGGAATTTTCGGTGGCTGCGGTGGATGCGATTGTCAACTCGATGGTGCAACATTTCGATCTCCGCCACGGCGGTTTCAGCCGCGCCCCCAAGTTCCCCCATCCGGCTGCCATTGATTTGATTCTGGAGCGCTACCAGGCAACGGGCGAGCAAGCGCTTCTGACGATAGCCACCACCACGCTCGAACATATGGCCCGCGGCGGCGTTTACGACCAGATTGGCGGCGGCTTCCACCGCTACTCGGTGGACGAGCGCTGGATTGTCCCGCATTTCGAGAAGATGTCCTACGATAACTCCGAACTGCTCAAGAACTATCTCCACGCCTATCAGGTAACCGGCCAGCCGCTCTTCCGCGAAACAGCGGAATCCATCATCGCCTGGGTGAAGGAGGTCCTCTCGGACCCGGACGGTGGTTTCTACGCCAGCCAGGACGCCGACTATAGCCTGGAGGATGACGGCGACTACTTCACCTGGACGCAGTCGGAAGTCCGCGCGGTGCTGGACGGCGAGGAGGCGCGCGCCGTTGAGCTTTATTACGGCGTCGAGCCGCAGGGCGAAATGCACCATAACCCGGCCAAAAATGTGCTCCACGTCGCCAGCCCGATCGAAGAGGTTGCCTCGCGCATGGGTAAGAGCGCCGATGAGACGCGGCAACTGCTTGACCAGGCGCGACAAAAATTGCGCCGGGCGCGTTCCCAGCGGCCAACGCCGCAGGTGGACAAGACGGTTTACATCGGCTGGAACGGAATGTTCGTTTCCGCCTTCCTCGAAGCCTACCGCGTGCTTGGCCGGACGGATTGCCGCGACTTTGCTCTGAAGACTCTGGATCGTCTCGCCGGCAACGCTTATCGGCCGGGAGTTGGATTTGCTCACCGGCTGCCCTGCCCCGTACCGGATGGTACGGGGCCGCGCCCGCTGGATAATTGGCTCGATGGCGGCCTGGACGACCAAATCTTCATGGCCCTGGCGCTGCTCGGCGCCTTCGAATTGACGGGTGAACCGCGCTACTTCCGCTTGGCCGAGGAAGCGGCCGGGTTCAGCATCGAGAAATTTTGGGATGAAGAAGGCGGGGGCTTCTTCGACCGCCCGCGCGATGCCCGGCCTCTGGCCGGCATGACGGTGACCCGCAAACCTTATCAGGATTCGCCCACTCCGGCGGCCAATCCCCTTGCGGCTATTCTTTTGGATTGGCTCTCGAGCTACACGATGAACCAGGAGTACCGCCAAAAGGCGGAAAGCACTCTCGAAGTTTTTGGCGGGCTCGCGGAAACGTACGGCTTGTTTGCCGCATCTTACGGCTTGGCGGCGTTGCTCCACTCGCGCCAGCCGATACAGGTGGTGATCGTTGGCCAGCCGGGCGACGCGCGCGCGGCTGAGCTCGAGCTTGCCGCCAACATGACCTATCGCTTTGGCAAATCGGTGCTCCGTCTTCCGCCGCAGCAGGCGGGAGACTCCTTGCCGGCGGGGCTCGCATCTACTTTGCCTCACCTCGATGCCACCGATGGCGCGCGGGCGATTGTCTGTGCCAACTCGACCTGCCAGCCGCCCATCACCAGTGCAGAAGATTTACGAAAGGCGCTCCTTGCTTCTCGATAGAGCTTGCTCTGAGCCCTTCGGCCGTGAGCGGGCCTCAGCGTAAACTCCGCGAAGGGATCATTCTCGACCATGATACGTTTGCTTCTCTTTCTCCTCGGTACGGTTATTTTTCTCATTGTTCTCACGCTCTACGTTTCGAGCCAGGTTTTCTGGTACCGGCGCTTGCGCGATTGGCTCGCTCGCCGCTGGCCTGGAACACGCCGCGCCATCTGGGTTGGCCTCTCGCTCGTGGTCTTGCTTTATCTGAACAATTGGATTTTCCTGATTCCCCTGCGCCGGCTTCGAGGCACGCCCGATCTGAGCGTGCCCTGGCTCGCATTTGCTTCCGGGCTGTGGATGTTGCCGTCGCTCGTTGCCTTCCTGTGGCTGAAGGGAGTGGCTCTGTTTGGCCGCCTCGGGCGAGCCGGGGTAGGCGCGCGGCGGACCGTTTCCGTTCCGGCGGGTGATCCGCCGAACCCGGCGCGCCGCGAGTGGTTGCTCACTGCCGGGCGGGCGGCTGCCGTTTTGCCCTTTGCGGCGATTGGCTACGGGTTCGCTGCCAACCGGATTCGCTTTACGGTGGAGTCCGTGCCCGTGCCGGTTGCGAATTTGCCGGCGGCGCTCGAAGGGCTCAAGCTCGTCCAGTTGACCGATATCCACCTGAGCCCGTTTCTTTCCCGCGCCGAACTGGCTCGCGCGGTGGACATGGCGAACGAACTGGACGCCGACATTGCCCTGGTGACCGGCGACTTCATCACCGCGCTCGGCGACCCCCTTGAGGACTGCATCGCCGAGTTGGGCCGTCTGCGCAGCCGGCTTGGCTCGTTCGGCTGTCTCGGAAATCACGAAATCTATGCCGATGCCGAGGACCGGGCCACCGAACTCGCCGCCGAGCGCAATATCCGGATGTTGCGGGGGCAGAACGTCGTGCTCGAGCGAAATGGGGCAAGACTGAACCTCGCCGGCGTGGACTACCAGCGGCGCAACCGGCCGTATCTGGTCGGCGCTCGAAAACTCATCGTGCCGGGCGCGACGAATGTTTTGCTCTCGCACAACCCCGATGTCTTTCCTGTTGCCGCGGAAAAGGGTTTTGACCTGATGATTTCCGGCCATACTCACGGCGGCCAGATTGCGGTCGAAATCCTTCATTACGGCGTCTTTCCTTCGCGGTTTTACACGCCCTACGTCCGAGGCCTCTACCGGCTTGGCGAGCGCTCGGGCTACGTCAGCCGGGGGATCGGCACGATTCTCGCTCCTTCTCGCCTAGGGGCCCTGCCCGAGATTACTCTGCTCACCCTCCGCCGGTCTTAATGTGATGACGATCGTCCTTTGGACTGCGGCGGCTTGCCGCCCCTTTTCAAGATCTCGCCAAGCATTGCCGCTACAAAGGCGGGAGCAAGCTCCCGCACTCGAAATCGGCTGCGCGGTCGGGTTGCGGCGCGTGCGCACGGGTGCGATAATTGATTTTTGGGCTCAGGCTAAGAACGTTTGAGTGTGGACAGTGGGGGAAACTATGGCGTTGAGAGATGCATGGATTGAAAAGCGGTTAGCCGCGGCCGGATCGAACGGTACAGCCCGCAACGTCACCCAGATGCACTACGCCCGCCAGGGAACGATCACTGAGGAGATGGAGTACGTCGCCCGCCGGGAAAAGGTCGCGCCGGAGCTGGTGCGCGACGAGGTAGCCCGCGGCCGCGCCATCATCCCCGCCAACGTCCGCCACACGAACCTCGAGCCCATGGCGGTCGGTATCGCCTTCAAGTGCAAAATCAACGCCAATATCGGCAATTCGGCCGTCACCAGCAACATTGACGAGGAGCTCAAAAAGCTTCACACCGCCGTGCACCTGGGCGCGGACACCGTCATGGACCTTTCCACCGGCGGCGACATCCCGAAGATTCGCAAGGCCATCATTGAGAACTCGCCCGTGCCCATCGGGACGGTGCCCATCTACGAGGCGCTCAGCCGGGTCAAGCGCGCTGAGGACTTGACCGCTTCGCTTTTGCTTGAGGTCGTCGAGGAGCAGGCCGAGCAGGGCGTGGACTACATGACGATCCACGCCGGTGTTCTCCGGGAATTCTTGCCGCTGGTGCGCAATCGCATCACCGGCATCGTCAGCCGCGGCGGCGCCATCCTCGCCCAGTGGATGGCCTACCACCACCAGCAAAACCCCCTCTACGAAAATTTCGAAGCCCTGTGCAAAATTTTCAAGAAGTACGATGTGAGTTTTTCTCTGGGTGATGGCTTGCGGCCTGGCTGCCTGGCCGATGCCTCCGACGAAGCGCAGTTTGCCGAACTGAAAGTTCTGGGCGAACTGACCAAGAAAGCCTGGGAGCACGACGTTCAGGTGATGATTGAAGGCCCGGGCCATATCCCGATGGACCAGATCGAGCTACAGGTGAGGAAGGAACAGGAGCTTTGCCACGAGGCGCCCTTCTACACCCTGGGGCCGCTCGTGACCGACATTGCCCCCGGCTACGACCACATCACCAGCGCCATCGGCGCGGCCATGATCGGCTGGCACGGGGCCTCCCTGCTTTGCTACGTCACGCCCAAAGAGCACCTCGGCCTGCCCAATGCCGACGACGTCCGCCAGGGAGTCATCGCCTATAAGATCGCCGCTCACGCCGCCGACTTGGCCCGGCACCGCCACGGCGCCCGCGACCGGGATGATGCCTTGAGCTACGCCCGCTTTCTCTTCGATTGGAACAAGCAATTTGAGCTTTCTCTCGACCCGGAAACCGCCCGCGCGATGCACGATGAGACCCTCGCCGATGATTATTACAAAGAAGCCAAGTTTTGCTCGATGTGCGGGCCCAAATTCTGCTCGATGAACGTCACCCAGATCATGGAAGACTACACCGGCCACGACCAGAAAGAACGCGAGCAAAAATTCGCTGATCTTCTGGCCAAGGTGGAGAAGTAGCGCCGGGTATCGATCGGAACGGAGTTGGAGTGGGCTGTTTTGAAGTTACGGTGAAGGTCGCGAATCCCGTTTCCCCGAGTCGGTCATCCACTATTCAACTGTTGGTGGATACCGGCGCAACCCTCACCTCATTGCCCCGACCGTTCTTTCAGTCATTGGGAATCACTCAGGGAATGTCGCGCACGTTCCGAATCGCGGATGGCCGGCGCGTGAATCGAGATACAGGCACAGTGCTAGCCACGTTGGACGGTGTGACCATGGCCATCCCGGTGATGTTTGGCGAGGGGGACGACGCTCCCGTGCTTGGAGCCGCCGCCCTCGAAATTCTTGGTTTCGCGGTCGATCCCGTCGAGAAGAAGCTGCTGCCACGCGACCTGCTGGCCCTGTAACGACCTCATTTTCTCTGGGAACTATCCTGGCGAAAATATTTTTCACCTCTGCTTCCGCCCCGCCCCGCTCTACGCTTCAGATCTCGATGGCTGTGCCGAGGCCGAGTTTTTGCGCGGAGTCGAACGTCGCCTGAGCGGCCATCGCATCCTGCACGCCCAGGCCGGTGAGATCACACACCGTGATCTCGCTATCCGATTCGCGACCTTTCTTCTTCCCGGCAACGATCTCGCCCAGCTCGGCATAAACTTCCTCGGGGCGCAACTTCTTTTGCTCGATGGCGTGGTGAAGTTCTCCGAAGCGCGAGCACTGTGCGAGACTGTCCACCACGACCTTATCCGCCCGGGCAAGAATTTCCGCGGCCAGCTCTTGCTTCTGCGGGTCATCGGCCCCGACGGCGGTAATGTGCATCCCGCTCGAAATCATCTTCTCGGTCAGGACGGGCGTGCGGCTGGTGGTGGCGGTGATGATAATCTGGCTGCCGGCGCAAGCTTCGGCGGCATAATCGCACACCGTGACGGGAAGCGACAGGCGCTTGGACATTTCAGCGGCGTACTGCTCCGTGCGATTTCGTGTGCGAGAAAAAACATGCACGCTGCGGATGGTTCGCACCTCGACTTGTCGCGCGAGGCAGTCCAATTGATATCGCGCCTGCGAGCCGGCGCCGATAACCGCGACCCGCTCTACTTTCTGCGGCGCGAGATACTTGGCAGCGACAGCCCCGGCAGCTCCGGTGCGCAGTTCGGTGATGAAGCCGTTGTCAAAAAGGATTGCTTCCGGACGCCCGGTCTCGCTCGAGAACAGCATCACCATCCCGCCCTGGACGGGCAGCCCGCGCCGGGGATTGTGGTAGAAGCCCGAGGCAACCTTGATGGTGAAAGTCGGCGAGCCGGCGACGTAAGCGCCCTTGACGTGTGCTTCGCCCGCGTGTGCCTCGACCGGGAGGTGGATGACGCCCGGCAGAATCGCCCGGCCTTCAGCCAGCGCTCGAAAGGACTCCTCCACCGCCATGATGGCCGCTTCCGGAGTGAGCGCCCGACGAATGTCTTCTTCCCGCAGCAGCCAAACCTTCACGAGCAACATCCACGAGTCAGAATTTAGAAAATAGAAAATAGAAAATAGGCCCTTTCCCTGGTTTCTCTTTTCTAATTTCTATTTTCTATTTTCTATTCGCCTTCCTAATTTGTCTCTCGAACCTCATGGCGGGAGTCCGTTTCATAATTTGCAATTGACATCTCCCTGCTGCTTGCCTACGATGGCGCAAAATCGAGAGCAAATTCTATCTGAGTCCGTACTCCGGAGGTAGTCATGTCCGCCGCGCCCTGCTTGATCGACGATTTCTGTCGCGCCTTGTCGGCGCTGCCCGAATCCCGGTTCGGCCCCTCGCATGTGCTCGGCTTTTTGCGCGCTCACCCGATCGCTTCCGCCTCACTCTCTCCTTATCTCTTTTTCAGCCGTGGCCACTACACCCGCAATCTGATTTTCAAATGTGATCTATTCGAAGTCCTCGCTCTCTGCTGGGAAGTGGGCCAGGCCAGCAACATCCACAACCACCGCGGGCAGCTCTGCTGGATGGCGGTTCCGATCGGCAAACTCAAAAACCAGAATTTCCGTCTGCTCGAGAGCGACGAGGCGAAACGGACTTGCAAGCTCGAGAAGAGCGAGTCGTGCCTGATTACCCCGGACTCGCCGCTCGAGGTGGATCGTTCCGAACCCATCCACCAGGTCACCAATCTGCCTGAGTTCAACGAACGCGCCGTGAGCATCCACATCTATTCCCGGCCGTTCGATAGCTGCCGCATCTATGATGCGGTCCGCGGAGCATTTCAAGACATCCCGCTGCACTACAGCAGCGAATACGGCGTCCTTTCTCCGGAAGAGAAGCTGGTTTGAATCTGCTGCCCTGTGGTATGCCGCGGTTTGTTGTGGTTCAATGTAGGCTACGGCTGGAGGACAAGCCGGCCGGTCACCGTTCGGGCTTCGAGCAACCGGTGAGCCTGGACAGCTTCCCGCAGCGGCAGGCACTTTGAAACCAGCACCTGGATCTTGCTGCTCGAAACCAGTTCGAAGGCTTGTTTCAGTTCCGCCACCGAAGTGGCGAACGAACCGATGATCTCCAATTCCTTGAGGATCACCAACCCGGGGTTGAACGCCGCCCTGCCTCCCACGACGTTGCCCAGCACAACCAGCCGGCCACCGCTTTTGAGGGCGTGCAGGCTTTCATCGAGCGTCGCGCTCCCGACCACTTCCAGCGCAATATCTACCGGTCCGACCGACTCTTTGACTGCTTTGGCAAATTCCAGCCGCGGGGCATGAATGACGGCATGGGCGCCCCACTGCTTCAGGCTCTCGAGTTTCGATTCCGAACTCGTCACTGCAACCACTCGCGCCCCCATGAGGCGCGCCAACTGAATAGCGTGGATTCCCACGCCACCGCTGGCACCGGTGATGAGCACCGTCTGGCCGGGTTCCATCCGGGCACGGCTCCCCAGCGCGTGCACGGCCGTACCCAACGTGCACGCCGTGACGGCTGCTTCGGCATCGGACAAAGCGTTCGGAACACTCGCCACTACGTGCTCAGGGGCGACAAAAAATTCCGCGTACCCTCCGGGAATTTCCTCTCCGAAGAAAACGGCTCCCGTACGGCAGAGCGTGGGCCGGCTGTCGCGGCAGTGGTGACATTGGCCGCAGTTGACACGCTGCAGGCACGCGACGCGATCGCCTGGACGAAACCGCGTCACTTGGGCGCCGGCCTCGATGACTTCGCCGGCTACCTCGTGGCCCAGAATAGCGGGTAGCCGTGTTCGCGGCAGGTCCCCTCGGCGATTGATTACATCATGGAAGCAGACGCCGCAGGCTCCCACCCGCACCAAAAGCTCGTGTGGACCGGGTCGTGGTTCGGGGACTTCTTCCCAGCGTAGATTTTCTGCCGGCCCGAATTCGTGAAGAAGGATCGCTCTCATAGGTTGACGTGTCGGTCGCGGATTTTTCCTGGATCAAATTTGTCCAGAGCCAGCCGCTCGCGCCGAGAGAGTTGGGAAGTGTAGCGGAGTCGCGGCGGCCGGCGGACAGGGAAACCCGTCTTCGCTTTTACTTCATTGATGCTGCCGGGCGGATGCAAGCTGACGACGTGGAGTGCTCCGCCCAGCAGTCGGAAGACCCCCAGTTCGGTAACCAGCAGCACCGGGTTGGACGCGGCGACGGTGGTGACGGTGTCCACCCGGCGGACGAACGACGAGGGTGAATGGCGCGCAGAAAACAGCACTGGATTCTTTACGAGCTGCCGCAGAGCATACGCCCCCGCAACCCCGGGTAACTTCCGCGATGGGCCGTTTGACCCCTGGAGCAGGCTGAGATTGGTGTTTCCGTTCCGGTCGAGCTGGGCAAAGCCGAAAAACATCACGTCGATGCGGCCGCGGGCCGCGAACTCCCATAGGTCGGTCAGCCGCAAGCAGTAGGGGTTGTTCTTGAGCAGGGTGACGTCGGTCGAGCTCGGCGGGAGAGATCGCATCACCGGATTGATGGCCCCGCTGCAATTCAGGTAGGTGAGTTCGGGGGCATGTGTCGCCTTGGCCACGGCAATCGCCAGCATCGGCAACCAGGAGAGCAAACCCGTGGCTACCGTGGCCCCGTTGGGGATTTGGCGGGCCATCGCTACCACCAAAAAGTCGGCTGGGGAAGGCTTCCTCATTGCACCAGGTGCCGCGCGCATTCTGCCGTGGCCACGTAACGGCGCAAGTATTCGCGGAATCGCCCGGCGCGCACCATGGCCACGTACTCCCCGATGTGCCGGTCATCCTCACCGTAGTAGCCGGCGCAGGCGGTGGGCCAGGCGCCACCCGGCGAATGAACCACATAGTCAACCAATACCGAGGGAAGGGTGGCGTGGCGCAAGCGCGGCACGATTTCTTCCGTGGTGACAAGGACGGAGCGGCTGGCGCGGGTCACCAGCTCATCGGTTACCGGGTCATCGATCCAGACGTTGCCCTGGCGGTCGGCGGCCTGGGCGTGGATGAGCGCCACCTCCGGCTCAAGGGCGCGGACCACGGGCACCACGCACCCACGAAACGGGTCACGCACTCCGGCGACATCCGACTGGGGGGCGCTGCCCGGTGGGATCGGTAGAGGCAAGAAGGGTGCGCCCAAAGCGGCGGCGCGCAGGGCCTCAACCAAATAAATCGCATCCCGCTCGCGCCAGCCGATGCCCCGCCGCGGCGGGCGGGCGACTGCCGCTTGCCAGTTGGGAGGCACGAGCGAGCGGTGCTCGAGTTCCAAGCCCGCAAACGTCACCTCGGCAAAGCGGACTGCTCCCGCCCCCACCAGGAAATCGAGCGCAAGCGGGTTGGGGAGCAGCAGCAGATGCAAGCGCTTCTTCTTCTGCCGAATCAATTCCCGGATCAGGGCCATCGGCGCGCGATTCGACTGGAAGCCGCCAAAAGTAACGGTGCTGCCGGAGCGGATGGTGGCCACCGCTTCGCGCAGGCTGCAAATGCGACTCACGCTCGCTCCCTTCCTTCTGCCCCATGCCCCTTCATGACGGGGCGAAACTTATAGCCATAAACAATCAATCCCTGTTCCTCATCCCCGCGCAAACGCCGCACCACCATTTCCACTTCCTGACCGGTCTCGACCTCCTCGGGTTCGACGTCGGTCAACTGGGCGGTGATGCGGATTCCTTCCTGCAATTCGATCAAAGCCGTCAGTGTGCCAACGGCATCACTGAAGCCGCGCGCCGGTTGGTAAACCCGAGTCACGGAGAGCACTCGCCCCCGGCCGCTCAGCCGGACTTCCTCCGGGTTTTCTGAACCGCACTGGAGGCAACGGCGCCGCGGCGGGAAGTGGATGGCCTGGCACGCGCCGCAACGTGTCGCCTGAAGGCGGTAGAAGGCGGAACGCAAGCGGTGGTAACGTGGCAGCTCCATGGCCTATAACCCCAGGATGTGCGTAACCGCCACCGAGGCCATTCCCCCAATGCTCTGGGTCATTCCGAGGCGGCAGTCTTCCACCTGGTTAGCGCCCCCCTGGCCGCGCAACTGGTTGACGGCTTCCACGATCTGGTAGGTGCCGCTCGCCCCCACCGGATGGCCACGTGCCTTCAGTCCTCCTTGCGTCGAGATCGGAAGTTTGCCGTGGCGGTGGATGTTGCACTCCAGCGCGAAGCGCACTCCTTGACCGCGCTCGGCGAACCCGGCCGCTTCGAGCGACATGGCCGAGACAATGGTGAAGGCGTCGTGCAGCTCGAAGAAATCAATGTCCCCGGGCTGCAAGCCGGCTTGGCGGTAAGCCCGCTGGGCCGACTGATAGGCGGCCTCGAACCACAAGGGGTCTTTGCGCGGCCCCAAGCCGATGGTATCGGTGGCGGTGGCTGAGGCCAGGATTTTTATTGGCCGGTCGGTGAAAGAGCGCGCCTGTTCGCTCGGGCAGAGCACAACGGCGGCTGCGCCATCGCACACGGGCGAGGAATCGAGGATGGAGATCGGGTCGGCGACCATGGGGGAATTCAGGAAATCGTCCACGGTTACCGTCTCGCGAAACATCGCCTGGGGGTTGTGGACTCCGTTTTCATGCGCGGTCACCACAAAAGGAGCAAAGTCGGCCCGGCTGTAGCCATAGCGCTCCATATACAGGCGCATCAGGAGGGCGTTAAGGGCAGTGAAGGAAATCCCGTGGGCGGCCTCGTAGTCAGCATCGGCGGCCGTGGCCAAGCCTGCGGTGATGCCGTCAATGCCCAGATCGGTCATCTTCTCGATGCCCACGGCGACCACAAGGTCGTGTGCGCCCGAGGCCACCGCCCATTGGGCCGCGCGCACCACCGCCGCCCCGGAGGCGCAGGCGGCTTCGATCTTGATTGCCTCGACCCCAGGGAAGCCCGCAAAATCAGCCAGGAGCGTGGCCAGATTTTCCTGATTGCAAAGAACTCCGGAGAGCATATTGCCGGCGAAGAGAGCTTGGGGGCGTTCGAGTCCAGCATCGGCCAGGGCTGACCGTACCGCCTCGACACCCAGCTCGCGCAGCGAGCGATCCCAATGTTCCCCCACCGGGGTCTGACCTACGCCAATGATGCTAACGTCGCGCACATGCCCCCCTGCCTCATTCGCGGTGAATCTTTTTCATCAAGCGCAAGTACAGCCCGTAGTCGCCGATTTCTTTTTTCCGCTCGAGGTAGTCGCGCACTCTGGGTGCACCCGCCCGTATGGGCCCGATCCGCGGGGTGACGACCAGTGAGAGCGCATCGCTGCCCGCACCGGACCCGTATGAGGTGAAGAGGATGCGATCGCCGGCCTCGGCAATGTCGAGAACGGCGGCCAGCCCCAAAAGCGACGACCCGGCATAGGTGTTGCCTATGACCGGCACCAGGAAGCCCGGCTCGATCTGTTCTTGGCTGAAGCCGAGTTGCTGCGCCAGGCGGCGCACGAACTTGGGATTCGGTTGGTGGAAGACAGCCCAGCGGTAGTCTTTTGGTTCGCGCCCGAGTTCTTTGAGCAGACCCCGCGCCGCCTCGAGCGAGTGGTAGAAGTACGCGACTTCACCCGTGAACCGCTGTCCGTGCTGCGGATAGTGACGGTGAGCATGGCGAAAGAAGTCGGGCGTGTCGGTAACGAAAGAGAGGCTTCCCTCGACTTCGGCCAGAGCGTTTTCGGCCCGTCCGAAGAGGAAGGCCGCGCCGCCGGCAGCAGCCGTGTATTCGAGCGAATCTCCCGGACGCGATTGAGCCGTATCCATGCCAATCGCCAACGCATAGGGCGCCATTCCGGAGCCTACATAGGCTATCGCCGTCTGCATGGCTTCCGAGCCCGCCTTGCAGGCGAACTCCATATCGGCTGCGCTGATGAACGGAGTCAGGCCGAGCGCCTCGGCCACAACCGTCGCGGTCGGCTTGACAGCGTAGGGTTTCGATTCGGTTCCTACCCAGACGGCGCGGATCTGGCCCGGCGCAACCGCCACCCGGCGCAACGCATTCTGGGCAGCTTCAATGCACATCGTAGCCGTGTCTTCGTCCGGGCCGGGGACGGATTTGGCGCGGATGGGCACGCGCTTTCCCTCCCAACCCCAGCAGGCAGCAATGGCTTCCGTGCGGATGCGCCACCGCGGCACATAGGCCCCATAGCTGGCGATACCAACCGGTTGCTCGGTCCGCATCAACATGCCGTGCGCCGACATCTGTGGAAATACCCTCCCCGGGATCGGCCAAGTCTAAGCACGCCGCTGCGAAAGTCAAATTTATTTTTTATAAATAACAATAAATACAACTTATGCTATGCTGGCCGGCGCTGGTCAGCGGAGCGTCCGCCTTATAGGAGACAAGGCAATGGACTTGCACCAACTCGAGGTCTTTCTGGCGGTGGCGCGGGAGAAAAGCTTCTCCCGAGCTGCCAAGAGCCTCCTGCGCACACAACCGGCGATTAGCCTGGCGGTTCGTCGTTTGGAGGAGGAGCTGGGAGAGTCTCTGTTCGATCGCTCGAGCAAAATACCCGCGCTGACAGACGCGGGCGAGCTATTGCTGCAATACGCCGAACGGCTGTTGAACCTGCGGGGCGAGATTCCCTCTGCCCTGGCCGAGCTGCGCCACCTCGAGCGGGGGCGGGTACGCGTTGGGGCGAATGAAACCGGGGCACTTTATCTGCTCCCCCTCATCGCCCGTTATCGTCGCCTCTATCCGCATGTCAAAGTGGAGATTGTCCGCAGCCTGGCGCGAAACCTTCCCCAAGAGCTGCTCAAGCGCAACCTCGACCTCGGAGTGCTCTCCTACCGGCCTCGAGATTCGCATCTGGCCTCGGTGGTCGTTTACCGGGACCGCCTGAGCTTCGTCGTCTATCCGGCCCATCCACTGGCACGACGGCGACAAGTTTCGATTCATGAGCTGGGCCAGGAGATTTTTGCTGCCCACAACATCTGGTCGCCCTACCGCGAGCGCGTCCTGGGCACCTTCGAGAAACATCACGTGCCGCTGCATATGGACGTGGAGTTGCCAACGGTGGAGTCCATCAAGAAGTTCGTGCAGATGCAGCAGGCAGTGGCTTTGGTGCCGAGGATGTGTATCGAAGAAGAGTTGGCCAAGGGAGTCCTCATGGAAGTGGAGATTCCTGAGCTGCGAATCGAACGTAAGCTACGCGTGGTCTTTCGACGCGGTGATCCCCTGTCCCACGCGGCACGGGCTTTCTTGCGGGTTGTGACGACCTGAACAGAAGGAGCGATTCTGCCCGCCCCGATAGAAAGCATCGGGGCGACCGAAAAGCTTGCCTTGCCTGTCTTGAGCGGAGCCGAAGGGAACTCCCGACACGCGGTTTAGGAAACCGCCTGCCCGCGAATACCCGCTACAACAAACCGCCAATTTACGGGCTCCCCTTGGTGAGAAGCCCCCGACTTAGAACCCATGCGACCATTGCAAGGGTTCCAAGAAGACAGAGCCAAGCAAAGAGGTCTCCAACCCGCGAGTAAATGGTTCTCACGCCCTGAATCGGGACCTGGGAAATCATGGCACGATCTGTCGCCTGGTAGTGGTCCATGGCCGCGAGCACACGTCCTTGATAGTCCACTGCAGCCGAGAGCCCCCGGCTCGTGTGCCGAACCAGGGAAAAGCCTTGTTCAATTGCGCGAAACGTCGCCATCTGTGTGTGCCAGGGGTCAATTTCTCTCCAGTCGTTGGAAGGAGCCAGCAGAACGTCCGCACCAAGTTGTCCTGCTTGTCGCAGAAGCTGGGGAAAATCCATATCAAAGCAGATCGCGGCAGCGATCCGTCCATAAGGCGTAGCAAGGCTTTTGATTCGGCCATCGCCTAGCGCGGAAATCGCCGCCTCCTCGCCTGGCACCGAACGAGCCTTGTAAAATTCCCACGCGAGATTTCCGCTCGCGTCCAACAAGACCACCTTGTTTTCGAGCGGCCGGGCCTGGCCACGATTCCAGGTTGCAAGAGCCATGGCCAGATAAATCTGGCGTTCCCGTGCCAGTTGACGACCACGATCAATCAGGGCGGCCTCATCCTCCCTAAAGACCGGAGCGTTGGCTTCTCCCCAGAAGACCACCTTGGCGCCAGCCCTGGCCTCTCGATCGGCACGCGCGAGCAAATCGTCGGCGATGGCCTGTCCCCTGGACCGGATCGCCTCCAGGTCAGCGCTCGTGGCCTCGCCGGCAAAAAGCCGACGCTGGATCTCAGCGGTCGGGAAAGGTTGGAGGTCAGGCTTGGAAATAGACGCCACACGGACGGTGGCCGATGCCGGCGGGAAGAGCATCAACCGTGCTCCGCCCAAGAGAAGAACCAGCATGAGAATGCTTCCGTAAGTCAGGGCGCCCACTCGAACCTTGTGCCATGCAATATCGTGCTCCCAAATCCAGTTCCACACAGAGGCGAACCAGCCGATCAGGAACGTCACTCCGAATAGACCTGTCACCGACAAGATCTGCAACAACGGAAGATTGCCGTATTGCGAGTAGGCCACCGAGCCCCAACTGCCATACGGAGCGAATGCCGAGACCAGGTATTCCGTGGATGCCCAGGCCATCGGCAACACCAATGTCGCAAGAAAACCGCCCAGCCGCGGAGCCACCAGCCGGTCAATCAGGTACGGCAGGAGAACCACAAAACCTGTCATCGCCACAAATCCGTAATACCCGATCCCCGGAATCGGCACCATGCCGCGAAATTGGAAATGAAAAGCGGCAGCGGAAATGAAATACCCAATCAGCAGTCCCGGTAACGGTCTTTGACTCCTCAAGAACCGCACCAGGAAGAGAGGCCCTAGCCACGCCGCGATGGGAATGGCCGGCCTCCCGTTGGAGAAGAAAAGCAGGATGGTCGCGAGAACCAACCAGAGCAAGGACCAAATGGGCCGTTGCGCAGCCAACGCCGAGCGCGTCTGTTCCATCACAACCTCCAATCGCGTACTGCGATGCTCAGCGATGACCTCAAGCTACTTTAGTTGCAAGAGGGGCGTCAAGACGAAACGAGTGGAAAGGACGGAATCTTCAGGCCCGGTTGAAGCGACTCAGTCGCTCGGGGGCAACCCGCCGCCGCGGGCGGCTAAACCTGCAGGGCCGGCTGGGTGGGCAGGTGGGCCAAACCGTATTCCAGGCCTTTTTCGAATGCCGCCAGGTTGACGGCCTCGGTGCCGCGGGGGACGGAGTCGGCAATGGCTTGCTTGATGGCTTCCACGCTGACCAGGCCGGTCATGGCAGTCAAAAATCCCACCATTACGATGTTCGAAACCGCTCGGCGGCCAAGCTCTTCTGCCAGCCGCGTGGCCGGGATTCCGTGCAGCCTGATTCCGGGCGGCCCGTCGGGGCGCGGATGGCACGTGACCAACTCCGCTTCCACCAAAAGCAGACCCCCCGGTTGCAGCTCCGAACCGAAGCGATGGTAAGCATCCTGCGACATGGCCACCAGGATGTCGAGCGCAGTGAGGTAAGGATACAAGATCGGCTGATCGGAAAGGACGAGCTGAGCGCTGCAAGCGCTGCCGCGGGCTTCCGGGCCAAAGCTCTGCGTCAGGGTGGCGTGCTTGCCGTCATAAATGGCGGCGGCTTTGCCGATCACAATTCCCGCCAGGATGACTCCCTGCCCGCCAAAGCCGGCAATGCGGAGCTCAGTCGTCGCCATGGCCTTCTCCGTATCGCCGGTACTCCTGGCCGAGCGTGCGGGCGAGCTGGTCATTCATCGTCTCAAGGAACGTCGGCCGCTCGATGTCCACGAATTTGCCGACCAGGATCTCGCTCTGGAAGCCGATGCTCACCTCTTTGGTGTTGGCGCCATGGCAGGTCAGGCTTTTCTCCTTGTAATACTTCATCGTCTCGAGCCCATCGCCCAAGCGGTTGCGCCGCTGATAAAGGGTAGGGCAGGGGGAAATGATCTCGAGAAAGGAGAAACCCTTTTTCTGGAACATCTCACGCATCGCTTTGGCGATTTGGCGGACGTGGAAGGTAGTCCAGCGAGCGACGTAAACCGCGCCGGAAGATTCCGCGAGATAGGGCAGGTTGAAGGGCTGCTCAAAGGTGCCGTAAGGAGCCGTTGTGCCCAGCGCCGTGAGCGGGGTCGTGGGCGCAATCTGGCCGCCCGTCATGCCGTAGATAAAATTGTTGACGCAGATCACCTTCAAATCCACGTTGCGCCGCGCGGCGTGGATAAAGTGGTTGCCGCCGATGGCGATCAGGTCGCCGTCGCCGCTGTACACCACCACCCGCAGCTCCGGGTTGGCCAGCTTCAACCCGGTGGCAAACGGAATCGCCCGGCCGTGAGTGGTGTGAAACGAATCGAGGTTCAGGTACCCGGCCACCCGTCCGCTGCAGCCGATTCCAGAAACCACCACCGTCTGCTCGAGCGGCACCCTCGATTCCACCAGCGCCCGGGCAAAACAGTTGACCGTGGTCCCGATGCCGCAACCCGGACACCAGA
>Ga0209619_10000535_pt1 | contig 26861 bp, 28 predicted proteins | sample Rifsed16ft3_FD_184011 | JGI IMG/M metagenome (GOLD analysis project Ga0209619, IMG submission 184011) | Soil microbial communities from Rifle, Colorado, USA - sediment 16ft 3 (version 2) | ecosystem: Environmental > Terrestrial > Deep subsurface > Rock core/Sediment | place: Rifle, Colorado... | reverse complement strand
GTGACAGCATTGCTGTCATTTAATATTTGTAATCTGAAAATCAGGGTATGCTGCTGCCGTATGCTCGGAATAGTCAAGCCCCTGATACTCCTCTTCCTCTGTAACTCTCAAACCAATTGCCTTTTTAATGAACATAAAGATTCCGTAGGAAACAAAAAATGCCCACACAAACGCAATAACACTGCCGAGAATCTGGATGCCAATATTGTGCAGGTTAAACATCTCTCCTGTCTTGAACATTCCGAGTGCTACAGTCCCCCATACACCACAGACCCCATGGACAGATACAGCACCGACAGGGTCGTCTATCTTCAGCCTGTCAAACTGAATAACTGAAAAGACCACAATTATCCCTGCAACAATCCCTGTCACAACTGCCCATACAGGCTCTACATCGGCGCAACCCGCAGTAATTGCAACAAGACCGGATAGGGCGCCGTTAAGGGTCATTCCGACATCAGGCTTGCCAAATCTAAACCATGCTGTAATCATCCCCGACACAGCCGCCGCAGAGCCTGAGAGGGTTGTGTTTATCATAATATTTGCAATCTTGCTTCCTCCCTCCAATGTATTACCGGCATTGAATCCATACCATCCAAACCACAGAATCAGTGTCCCAAGTGCTGCAAGGGGGAGATTATGTCCAAGAATTGGATTTATGGTCCCGTCTCTCCTGAACTTCCCCATACGGGGGCCAAGAACCATTGTCCCTGCCAGCCCTGCCCATCCGCCGATGGCGTGAATAACTGTTGAGCCTGCAAAATCCTTAAAGCCAAGATTCTCAAGCCATCCCCCGCCGTGATAGAAGCTGCCCCAGACCCAGCTGCCGAATATCGGATAAATAAATGCAGACATAAACACAGTAAACATGAGCGAGGCAAAGAATCTCGTCCTCTCTGCCATTGCACCCGATACAATAGCAGCAGTAGAAGATACAAACACAAGCTGATACATCCAGAAGGCAAATAACCAAGGGTCGCGGGAATCAGCATAATCGTGGAGGAAAAAACCATCAGTTCCAAAGAGTCCATTTGATGTCCCGAACATAATCCCAAAGCCTATTACCCAGAAGGCAATGGAGCTCACTGCAAAATCCATCATATTTTTCATGATGGCATTGACAGCGTTCTTTGCCTTTGTAAAGCCAATCTCCACCATGATGAACCCTGCCTTCATAAAAAAGACAAGGACTGTGGCAATACATATCCAGACAATATCAAGATTGGTCTGGACATCCTCCGATGTAATAATCCTTTCTGCAGAAACATCATTAATAAAAATAAACGAGAAAATAAGAACATTTAAAATTATCTTCATAATGGAAATATAGATTAGCAAGAGGTATGCCATTTAAGAAAACCTTATTAGAATAAGGGATTATTTAAAAATGGATATGATTTTGTGCTTAAGATTTAGGCAGGAGAAAAATTTATGCTTCAATTTCAGGCAGGAAAAAGATTAATCCAAAAAATGCATTCAAGCCTGTTCTTAATTAATGCGCCCGAGGGGATTTGAACCCCCGACCTGCAGATCCGGAGTCTGCCACTCTAATCCGCTGAGCTACGGGCGCCTGTAGGCTATACAGAGATTATCAAAAAGGTTATAAAAAGTCTAATAAATGATATGGCTTATAAGGACATAACTAAAATTAATCCCATTGCAGCATTAAGATATTATCCCTATTCAATTCCACTCTGGTCCCAAACTCTTTACCTTCTCTATTTAAGGTATCTCTGAGCCATAATGAATCTGCCCTTGATGCACGATTAACCTTAAACTGTTTAATCTGCATTGGTGTCATTTGTAAATGAACAAGCTTTCCAGTTGATAGGTCCATACTTACAAAATACATCAATGTCAAATCATCTCTGAAATCTTCATAACTTCCGATACCTTCATAATCATTTATAAAATCGCCACACCCGTAGATAATAGGCTTGTCTTTATAGACTTCTATCCCCTTTACATGGTGAGATGAATGCCCATGAATGATGTCAACGGCTGCATCATCAATAAGCATATGGGCAAATTCTATTTGTTCCGGAGGAATATGAAAACCCCAATTGCCTCCCCAATGAATGGATGCAACAACAATATCTCCCTCTTTCTTAACTTTCCAAATTTTTTTCTTAATCTGACGGACTGTTTTATCTGATAAATCCTTTAACAGATTTACACCCGCCTTGTCTTTTAAAGCCGCCCAGTTAAAGGGTATTCCGCTTGTCTCCGCTCCGTATGAGAACACAATTACCCTTCCCTTTCCCTCAACCTCAATAACTGCCGGCATTTCTGCCTCTCTGAGATTCTCTCCTGCCCCGCCACTTTTTATATTGGCTTTTTTCAATGTCTCCAATGTCTCTGTGAGTCCGGAATATTCCCAATCAAGAACATGGTTATTTGCAAGAGAACAATAATCTATCTTAGCAGCTTTTATGGTGGGTATATTTTCCGGGTGCATCCTGTAATGAATTTCTTTACTCTCCCAAAAATCATTGCTCTTTGTTACGCTTGTCTCTAAATTGATTATTCTCACATCCGGTGCAACTCTCTCTAATTCTTTGATGGCATCTCCCCATATGTAAGAAAAGCTGACAGGTTTTTGAATCTGGCCATTTGCCTTCTCGGCAATTTCTACATATCCTCTGGCACTTTTCATGTATGGCTCATGGATAAGAGGGTCACCGGGATGGGGTAATACTTGGTCTATCCCCCTTCCTGTCATTACATCACCACACATGAATATTGTTATAGGATTGAAAACTTTTGATAGTTTATCCGCAGCTTTTTTTCCTGTGTCTTTCACAAGATGTGCCCATTTGTTTCTCTTTGCTACATCTTCACCGGATGACAGTTTCACCGATAAACAAAAAATAAAAAATACGGTGATACTGTAAAGAATTACTTTACCTCGCATGGTAAGAAAATAAACCACAGAACTTTTTATCTCTATGGTGAATTATTTTTTCTATATGTAATATACACCACTTTGGTAAACTTTGGGAAAACAAATTCTAACCCCTATAACTGCCTTAAGGCTATGATATAATTTAGATTAATGCCTTACAAAATTCTTGCGGATATAACTGTTCTTATTCATTTCTCATGGATATTATTTCTTATTCTTGGTGCATTTTGGGGAGCAAAAAATAAAGGAGTAAAAATTTTTCATATCTCAGGGCTTGTCTTCGCCTTTGTTATTCAGATATTCAATTGGTATTGTCCTCTGACCCACTTTGAGGTCTGGCTGAGGTCAAAACACAACCCCGCCCTCACCTATACAGGCTCTTTCATTATTCACTATGTAGAGGCAATAGTCTATATTGAACTTCCCCGATATTTAATTTTTATACTTACTGTTTTTATATGTGGATTTAATGCATGGTTTTATCTCAAAAAGAATCAAATTAAATCCTATTAAAGAAGAGAGGTAATACCGCTGAGCAACAGCACGAGTAATCCTGCACAAAAATTCACTTTGACTAAATTCAGGGATAATTTCTGCAAAGATATTTTTTCGGTAATAGATTCTGTTTTTACAATCTTAGAAGATAATACTAAACCTCTATAAAAATGGACAATAACCATTCCTAAAACTAAAATATGCTTCAAGACCAAAACCAAGGTCCAACTGTTTATAAAATTTCCAATTCCTGAAAATTGCTTATTAAACCCCGTCAATACAAGGCCGGTGATAATCAGGAAAACAATACTATAGTTTGCCAAGGGAGTAAATCTCTTGGAAATTTCTCCCATTAATTTGCCTGACTCTGCACCTAAAACTTGCTTGGTTGATGGTATTGCAATAAAAAGTATAAAAGTAATTCCTCCAATCCATATAACTGTTGCAATAAGATGCAGCCAATAAGAAACCACTAATATTATCTCTCTCATTTGACCTCCACACGGTTTTTTAGTTACCCCTCACCCCGTCCCTCTCCCGCATGGGGAGAGGAAATAAAAGGTGACCGGCGGTATGATAGAAAATACGCAAGTTTACTATTTTGTTTTTACGGTTGGAATACAACCACAGCCACAGGAGGTCTCTGCCTTTCTCTTGACTTGAGGTTTCTTTGCTTTAGACTGCCCTTTAGCTCCTTTTGTACTTTTTACCATTGTTATCACCTCCTTTCTATATTAGTTAATGCTAATTAACTTATATAATTGACCAAATTTTTTTCTTATCTGGTTTTTGAGCTTTGTATTCTTTTCATGATTACCTGTCTATCTAAACAACCGCAGGTGCAGATACGATTAAGTCTTTGTCTGCATTTTTCAAGGACATCCTTATTCAAAGAATAATAAATCCAGTATCCTTGCCTTTCATCGTCCACAAGCCCAGCACCCTTAAGCACCCGCAGGTGTTGTGATACCGCTGATTGTGTTATTTCTAGAATCTCAGCCAAGGCATTAACACTCATGGCTTCCTTTTTAAGAAGCTCAACAATCTCTATCCTCTTATCTACCGAAAGGATTTTAAATAGCTCAGCAGTTTTTTTCATAGTATATTTATTTTATTAAGTGTATTTATCTCATTAAGTATATTAGTATGAACTAATATACTCCGTCACAAATAGATTGTCAAATATTTTTTAAAACTTTGAATAGTTCAGTTAATTTTAAATCCTCTTATGTGGGTCAAAGGCATCTCTTAATCCATCACCGAGGAAGTTGAAGCATAGCATAGTGATAAGTATTGTAACAGCAGGAAACACCGTAAGGTGGGGGTAAAATTTTATAGTACCCCATCCATCGTTTGCCAGTGTTCCCCAGCTTGCAAAGGGTGGAGCAAGCCCAAGACCGATAAAGCTCAATGTTGATTCAGCTAAGATAGCGGCGGCACATCTGAATGTAAGTGTTACGACAAGAATGCCGAGAGTATTTGGCAATATATGGATAAAAAGTATTCTATCGTGATTAGCACCAAGAGCCTTAACAGACTCAATAAAATGCATCTCTTTAAGCCTTAGCACCTCACCTCTTATAAGCCTCGCTATGGTAACCCAGCTTACAAGGCTCAGGGCAAGAAATATGCTTATCCATCCTCTTCCCGCCATTATGGTTATTAAAATTATAAGAAGCAGGTCAGGAAGGGAGTAAACCACATCTATAATTCTCATCATAATATTGTCAATCCTTCCGCCGATGTATCCCGATACTGCACCGTAAATTGTCCCTATAATTAGTGCAGCAAATGCAGTGAACATACCAACAGAGATTGACATCCTCGCCCCATAAAGTATGCGGGAAAAGAGGTCTCTCCCAAGCCTGTCAGTCCCCATTATATGTTTAATACTTGGGCTTTGTAATAATTCACCTGGATTCTGCAAATCGTAAGGATATGGTACAATCCATGGCGCAAAGATGGCAGAGAGAGAAACAAATATTAAAAATATGCCACTAAAAATTGATAGTTTACTCATTTGAAAATCATTTTTTGCCACAGATTTTCACAGACTAAAATACATATTAAACAATCTTTTTATATTCTTCGTCTTTAGTCCGTGTAAGTCTGTGGCTAAATTTCTATGTATCAATCTTCACCCTCGGGTCTAAAAATGTATAGAGAATATCTACGGCTATATTTGCCAATACTATTATTACTGTGTAAATCAGTGTCACCCCCATAATCAGTGGATAATCCCTATTGGTTACAGCAGTTACAAAAAATCTTCCCATCCCCGGAATAGAGAATATGTATTCAACTATGAAAGAGCCTGTTACAAGTGCAGCGGTCAGTGGAGCAAGAATAGTTACAACAGGCATAATGGAATTTTTGAGGACATGCTTTAAGACTATACTTCTGTATTTCAACCCCTTTGCCCTCGCAGTTCTTATATAGTCCTTATTCATTACGTCAATTACACCTGAACGGGTAAGTCTTGCAATATATGCCGCCGGTGCAAATCCGAGTGTAATGGAAGGGAGTATCATATATCTCCACCCCTCCCATAGTGCAGGGGGAAGAACTTTATAAAAATGGCTGAATAGAAGACTCAATATGATACCAAGAATAAAATTTGGAAGCGATATGCCTGTGGTGGCAAACAGGATGGTCAGCCTGTCCCATATTGTATCTGATTTGATTCCTGCAATAACACCTGTGCCTATGCCAATTATTATAGATATAAAAAGTGCAAGGACTCCAAGCTGGATTGAGACGGGGAAGGTATCCTTTATAATATCCCTCACATCCCTCCCAAGATATTTATAGGATGGACCAAGGTCACCCTTAATTAATCCATAAATATACAGAAAATACTGTTTATGAACCGGCTTATCCAGATGATACTTTGCCTCCACATTCGCCTTTATCTCAGGAGGCAGTTTTTTTTCCCTGTCAAATGGTCCACCGGGGACAATGTGCATAATGGCAAATGTCAGTGTCGCCACTGTCAACAAAACAGGTATTCCCCACAAAAATCTTTTAAATATAAAAAGAAGCATATTATTGGTAAATATTATACCTGCTTTAAGTTACAATACCAATAAGGCTTTTTAGAAATTAAAAAAATTATCTCTTGACAATATAATGATACCGTATGTAGTATTATTATATGCTCGGAAGGAAAACAAGAATCGTTTTAGATACGAATGTGCTTTATGCGGGCCTTTATTCATCAAAGGGAGCTTCTTACAGGGTGTTACAAGCAATAGAGGAAGGAAAAATTAGAATTGTTATATCAACCACTTTACTATTTGAATATGAAGACATCCTCAAGCGGAATCAGGCGGTCTTAGACTTATCAAATCATGAAATCGAAAAGATACTGGATTACTTCTGCATGCGAAGCGAACATCAAAAGATATATTTCCTGTGGCGTCCCATGCTGCCTGACCCTAAAGATGATCATTTGCTGGAATTAGCCATTGCGTCAGGGACAAAGCTTATTGTAACTTACAATACAAAGGACTTCAAAGGAGCAGAAACCTTTGGCGTAAAACCAATAACCCCCAAAAAATTAACGGAGGAAATATTATGAGTGCTTTAAGTTTACGATTGCCAGAATCAATTCATCGGCATATCAGAGAAATTGCGAAAAAGGAAGGAGTATCTATCAATCAGCTTATTTCATCGGCAGTATCAGAGAAAATTTCCGCCTTGATGACGGAAGACTATTTAAAGACCAGAGCCAAAAGAGCAAAAAAAGAGGATTTCAGAAAAATTTTAGCTAAGGTTCCAAGCCGAAAGCCGCTGCCATGCGATGAACTATAGTTTTGCGTCAATAAATCGCTCCGCTTGAGTTATTATGCCGAATCATTTCTTACCAATCAATAACTTTTATAATAAAAATTGTAGGTAAAATTTTTCGACTTTCAGGTGTTAGAGTTACTTTAATTATTAAGATCCCTCAATCCTTATCTTTTTAAGATAGAGCAGTTCCATTGCATCAAGTCTTAACCCTTTCACATAGGGCTTAATCAAAACATTCTGGGCAGTAAAAAAGAGTGGTATTATTGCAATATCTTCCTCAAGTAAAATTTTCTGTGCCTCATCATACATAGTTATTCTTTTTTCCCTATCCCCCTCCCCTCTCGCCATATTTATTAATTCGTCATATCTCCTGTTTGACCAGCCTGTATTATTGTTCCCGCTCTCTGTTGTAAAGAGTGTCATAAAATTATCAGGGTCGGGGTAATCTGCACCCCAGCCAAGTCTGAAGATTGCAGGTGTATCTGTCTTTAGCCTCTTTAAAAATACCTTCCACTCCTGATTGTCAAGTTTCACTTCTACATTGAGATTTTTTTTCCACTGGGATTGGACATTCTCTGCTATAAGGCTGTTTACAGGGTCTGTATTGAATATTAGTGTAATAGGCAGCAGCCCTTTACCATCAGGATAACCTGCTTCTGAAAGAATTTTACTTACCTCTATAAGATTAAATTTAAGACCGATGTCAGGATTATGTGCAAGCATACCATTTGGTATCCATGAATCTGTAGGTATCTCACCACCATTTAAAATGCGTGGTAATTCTTTCTTATTAATAGCCATAGCAAATGCCCTTCTTACCCTTATATCATCAAAGGGCTTTTTATGAACATTGAACCCATAATAATATCCCCTAAGCAAGGGTATATTTTTGTATTCAAATTTCTCCCTGTATGATGGTATGGCTTCAGGCGGAAGGCTCACAATATCTAAATCCCCTGTCTCATAAAGTGTAAGAGCAGTATTCCTCTCATTAATAACAAACATCTTAATCGTATTTATTTCCGGTTTGCCGCTATAGTATTTTTCATTTGCCTTTAGAATCAATTGATACTCATGTCTCCATTTAGTCAGTCTAAATGGCCCGTTGGTTATTATATTTTCAGGCTCTGTCCATCTGTCTCCATACCTTTCTATAATATCCCTTCTCTGAGGAAAAGTTACCATGAAGGTCGTAATACTGGGGAAATAGACTATTGGTCTCTTAAGTTTAATCTCAAGAATATCAGATGAGAGGGCTTTTACACCTACCAAATCAGAATCTTTAATCTTTCCAGAATTATATTCGTATGCATTGAGTATATCGTATAAAAAATATGCATATTCAGCAGCCGTTGCAGGGTTCAGGAGCCTCTTCCATGAATACTCAAAATCATAAGCAGTTACAGGTTTACCATCTGTCCAGAAGACATCTTTTCTGAGATAAAATTTATATATCTTCCCATCCCCTGATACATCCCATTTTGAGGCAATGGCAGGTTTTGGATTTAATTTTTTATCAAACTCTGCAAGCCCCTCCATTATATTTGCAATCACATTAAAGGACACTCCGTCAGTGGCAAGCGACCAATCAAGTGTAGGAGGCTCAGTGGGGATGCTCATTCTAAAGATATGACTGCTATTGTCTGTCTTTGAGATAGTGCAGGAAATAAAAATTAAAATAAAGAAAGCTGTGATACAAATCCTTATTTTCATAATTCATTAAAACAGTCCTTCTTATGGCTTTTGAAAATCTGGTTTTTGAATATACTAAAAAAATATACTAAATTATATACTAAATTCCTTGACATTACTCAACTTATATGTTCTTATATATAAAACTTTTTAAAATAGTCCCGTGAGACTAAAAAGGGAAGAAATGAACTATAATCAAAAAAATAGAACATTTAGAAACCTCCTCGCCATTTAATGGCAGGAGGTTTTTTTTTGCTTAATTCTTTATGAATACAAGAGTAATGAATGCTGATGAGGTAAACAGGGCTATTACCAGAATTGCACATGAGGTTCTGGAAAAAAATAAAGGTGCCCATGACCTCGTAATTGTTGGCATAAGAACGAGAGGAGTATTTATTGCCGATAGGCTGGCAGCAAAGATTAAAGAGATTGAAGGAGAGGCAATCCCTGTCGGGATTATTGATATAACTCTTTACAGGGATGATATAAAGTCAAGTCCATCAAAACACATAGTAAAAAAGACAGAGATACCATTTTCTATAACGGATAAAAAAGTAATACTTGTTGACGATGTCCTTTATACAGGGAGAAGCATCAGGGCAGCCATTGACGGGCTAATAGATTTTGGGAGACCTGCAAATATACAATTGGCAGTCCTTATAGACAGGGGACATAGAGAACTGCCAATAAGGGCAGATTTTGTCGGAAAGAATATCCCTACATCCCATGATGAGTCAGTAAAGGTTATGCTGAAAGAAGAGGATGGAGTAGATAAAGTAACAGTGATTAGTGACCAGTAAATAGTGAATAGATTAAATTTGAGATGATAAATAAATTAAAGAGTAAAGACTTGCTGGGAACTAAAGATTTATCGCCTGAGGAGATACTCCTTATTCTTAATACTGCCGAGTCTATGAAGGAGATTTCATCGCGGGATATTAAAAAGGTCCCTGCCTTAAGGGGAAAGACTATAATAAACCTCTTTTACGAGTCAAGCACCCGCACACGAACATCCTTTGAGATTGCTGGAAAAAGATTAAGTGCTGATGTAGTAAATATCTCTGTCTCTACAAGCAGTGTGGCTAAAGGGGAGACTTTAAGGGATACTGCAAAAAATCTTGAGGCAATGAATCCAGATGCAGTGGTTATAAGGCATTCATCCTCCGGGGCATCTGAATATATCGCAAAAATCTTAAGATGCCCTGTCATAAATGCAGGAGACGGGGCACATGAGCATCCCACACAGGCACTCCTTGATTTATTTACAATCAGAGAGAAAAAGAAAGAACTGAAAGGATTAAAGGTCAGTATAATCGGTGATATAGCCCATAGCCGTGTTGCAAGGTCAAATATATATGCTATGAATAAAATGGGAATGGATGTAACTGTTTCAGGACCTTCAACACTAATACCTGTAGATATTGAGAAAATAGGGGTTAAGGTAGTAAATGATGTTGTGAAGGCAATAGAAGGGGCAGATGTAATTATAATGTTAAGGATTCAACTTGAAAGACAGGAAAAAGGGTTATTCCCTTCAATCAGGGAATATTCAAGACTGTTTGGACTCAATACTGAAAAATTAAAGAATGCAAAGGAAGATGTAATTATAATGCACCCCGGACCTATGAATAGGGGTGTAGAAATTTCTGCTGATGTGGCTGATGGACAATACTCACTCATACTTGATCAGGTGACAAACGGCGTGGCAGTAAGAATGGCTGTCCTTCATCTTTTGACAGGTGGGGCATGATTAAAAATTCCAAAATACTTATTAAAAATGGCAGGGTTATTGACCCTGCAAATAAGATTGATACTGTACTTGATATCCTCATTGAAAATGGAAAAATAATTGAGATAGGGAACTTACTCTCTATTAACAAATCCGAAATCCAAAATCCGAAATCCGAAATTGAAATCATAGATGCCTCTGGTAAGATTGTAGTCCCCGGGCTTATTGATATGCATGTCCACCTAAGAGAACCGGGTTATGAGTACAAGGAGACTATAAAGACAGGGACTGAGGCGGCTCTGGCAGGCGGTTTTACATCAATCGCATGTATGCCGAATACAAAACCTGTGAATGATAACCAGTCAGTTACAGATTTTATATTGGACAAGACAAGAAAAGAGGGTGTTGTAAATGTATATCCTGTTGGTGCTATCTCAAAGGGGCTTAAAGGTGAGGAGCTATCAGAGATTGGAGAATTAAAGTCAGCAGGTGTCGTTGCTATAACTGATGATGGAAAACCTGTGATGAACAGTGAATTGATGAGGAGGGGAATGGAGTATGCATCAATGTTTGATATCCCTGTAATATCTCACTGTGAGGATTTACACCTTTCCGAGGGGGGTGTAATGAATGAAGGATTTGTCTCTACAGAATTGGGACTCAAAGGGATACCAAATGCTGCAGAGGATGTAATGACTGCAAGGGATATTGCCCTGTCAGAATTGACAGGTGCAAGACTTCATATTGCCCATGTAAGCACAAGAGGTGCAGTAAATTTAATAAGGGATGCAAAAAATAGAGGTGTAAAAGTTACATGCGAAACAGCACCTCATTATTTTACTCTTACAGAAAAAATGGTAGATGGTTACAATACAAATGCAAAAATGAACCCTCCTTTAAGAAGTGAGGACGATTTAAAGGCAATAAGGGAAGGATTGAAAAATGGGACAATCGATGTTATAGCCACAGACCACGCACCCCATGAGACATCAGAGAAAGATGTTGAGTTTGATAAGTCACCATTCGGCATCGTTGGGCTTGAGACATCACTGCCTCTGACACTGAAACTTGTTGAAGACGGTATAATCTCACTTGATGAAGCGATTGCAAAACTAACTGTAAACCCTGCCAGAATTTTAAATTTAAACAAAGGGACACTTTCAGTTGGTGCAGATGCAGATATTGCTATTATAAATCTTGATAAAGAATGGCAAATTGATGTAAAAAAATTTAAGTCAAAGGGGGAAAATTCTCCATTTCACGGATTAAGAGTAAAGGGTTTGGTAAATACAGTAATAATAAACGGAAACACTTTTAACTTTGAAGCTCACTAACCTTCAGTTTTCCCCTCTTCTTTTCATCTCGTATTTTGAGATAATTTCATTTGAGGCGAGTCCTACACAATTTGCATAGGCTCTTTAAAAAACCCCTCTGTCATACAAAATAATTGATATTTATTCCAACATCTGATATTTTGAAATTATGGCTAATGCAATACTGGCTCTATCAGATGGAACAATATTTGAGGGGGAATCCTTCAGTGCAGAGGGTGAGGCCGTAGGAGAGGTTGTATTTAATACAAGCATGATTGGGTATCAGGAGATACTTACAGACCCTTCTTACAAGGGACAGATTGTTACAATGACATACCCTCTGATAGGAAATTATGGAATAAATGAGGAAGATGTGGAATCTGTAAAGCCGCAGGCTGCCGGGTTTATTATTAAGGAGGGAAGTAAGATTCACAGCAACTGGCGGGCACAGAAAAGTCTTGATGAATATCTTAAAGATTATAATATTGTCGGCATTCAGGAAATTGATACGAGGGCGCTTACAAAACATATAAGGGATAAGGGGGCACAACAGGGGATAATTTCAACCATTGACTTTAATCCAGAAAGTCTTGTTAAGAAGGCAAAAGAATCCCCTACGATGATTGGAAGAGATTTGGTTAAAGAGGTTACCTGCCATGAGAAATACCACTGGACAGAAGGGGGATGGGACCCGGAAATTTCAAATTTCAAATTTCAAATTTCAAATGAGAAAAGATTCAAGGTTGTTGCATACGATTGTGGTATAAAGCAAAATATACTAAGACAATTGGTAGATGCAGGCTGTGATGTGACTGTTGTCCCTGCATTCACAAGTCCTGACAAAGTTCTATCAATAAATCCTGACGGTATATTTTTATCAAACGGTCCCGGAGACCCTGACGCTGTCCCATATATGGCAGAAAATATAAGAAGGCTTATCGGTAAAAAACCTATATTTGGAATATGTCTCGGTCATCAGATATTATGCCTATCATTTGGTGCAAAGACCTATAAATTAAAATTTGGACACAGAGGCGGTAATCACCCTGTTATGGATTTAACTACCAGAAAGGTAGAGATTACAGCTCAAAATCATGGTTTTACAGTAGATGCCGATTCATTACCATCTGAACTTGAACTAACCCATATAAATCTAAATGATAAAACTGTAGAAGGAGTAAAACATAAAAACCTGCCAATATTCTCAGTCCAGTATCACCCTGAGGCATCACCTGGACCTCATGACTCAAGGTATCTATTCAGCAGATTTGTGGAATATATGAAAGGATAGTGAGATTGCCAAACCATGATACACCAAGAATATTTTAATAAACTGGTTAATGTAATGACCTCTGAAACATATCTTGAAGAAGTAAAAAAGGCGAGGGTGGAGTATATAAAGATAGCAGGAGAGGTATTTGAAGATGATAAGTCTTTTGAGATGAGGATGACCTCTTTTCTTGAATGGTATATATTAGCTCACCCGCTAAAAACAAAAAACAAGACACCACTTAAAATATATTTAGATGAATATACCGCTTCCATTAAAGATGATGAGAGGGAATTCTTCAGCGGGTTTGTAAATACCATTCACAGTGTGTTTGAAATAAAGGGACAGAAGAAGGAATTTCTTAAGATAAAAGACCTCTTCAGCATGGAAAATTATCTTGTCAGCGAAGACAACAGTAATTATAATTTCAGAAAAGGAGATATACTGGAGGCAAAGGTGTTACCCTTTAAAGGAAAATACTTTTTTTCTAATGCCTTCTGCTTCCACCCCAAAAAGGCAGGCAAATTTATAAGCGATGAATTAAAGAAGATGAAAAAAAATAATAATTCCGATATTTCTGATTTTATTCTCAAACTCTCGTATATGAACTTAAAATGGGAAAGGGCAAGGGGAATAGATGCAAAAGAGATTTATAGATAACAGTAAGCAGTATGCAGTAGGCAGTAGGCAGTATATTTACTGCTTACTCTTTACTGCTTACTGTTTACTGTCTTTGGTCGGTTGTGCCGAGAGGAGTCCATACAGATACTACAACATATACACCCTCGTGGAACCAGAGGTCATCAAAAATGGGATAAAACAGCCGCCAAGTTATGACAAAGAATTTGAGGATGACAGACTATCAATAAAATTTACATTCAAAGAAAAGAAGATATACTTTAGACTTAAAAATAAAACGGATGGACAATTAAAGATTTTATGGGAGAGGTTTTCCTTTGTAGATACAAATGGAGTCTTGCAGAGAATAACAGGCTTTAAAAATATATTTACAGATAAAATGGGTAAACAGCCTGTTCAGGAGATTCAGGCAAAGACAGAATTAAATGATTTAATCGTTCCCATAGAAAATATAGAGTTTATGGAAGAATGGACATGGTATGTCCGTCCATTATTCAATCAGACTGACGAAGAAGCAATTAAAAACAAGGGAAAGATATTTTCAATCTCAATGCCGATAGAGATTGACGGAAATATAATTGATTATAATTACAAATTTAGAATAGACCATGTAGTGCCACAATCAACATGGGTCTATTAGCTACACTCTGATATTTATTGTCCCTCTTACTGACTCTTATGCAGTGTATTTGTTCCTTCTTCCAAAACAAGAAATTCCCTTGACAAAGAACTCATACCTAATTTATCCTTCCGTTATGAGCTTTAAGGATGTAATCACCCTTCTGCAGGATGACTTGAATAAGGTAGAGGAGTATATCAAAAAGAATTACAACTCCGATGTTGCCCTTATACCAACTATAAGCAGTTATCTATACAATGGAGGCGGTAAGAGGCTCAGACCTCTCCTTGTCCTAATCACATCAAAGATGTGCGGTTATAGCAGCCATAATGGCAGCAGTAGGCACATAATCTATTCATGCGTGGTTGAGTTCATCCATGCCGCTACTCTACTTCATGATGATGTAGTTGACGAGTCAGATATAAGGAGAGGCAACCCTTCTGCAAATGCAAAATGGGGGAATGACGCAAGCGTGCTGGTTGGAGACTATCTCTTTTCAAGGTCATTTGCCCTCATGGCAGAGAACAATGACAAGAGGATAATGGTTATACTGTCCGATGCAATAAAAAATGTGGCAGAGGGCGAAATCAAACAGCTTATTAATAAATATACACTTGATACTACTGAGGATACATATTTAGATACTATAAATAGAAAGACTGCCGCCCTTATCTCCGCATGCTGTGGAATCGGTGCCATACTCGGCGGTGTCCCCAATGAGAAGGTTGATGCCTTAATCTCATTTGGAAAGAATATCGGCATTGCATTTCAATTGGTGGACGATGTCCTTGATTACACATCAAATGAAATGGTTCTTGGAAAACCTGTTGGAAACGACCTCGTTGAGGGGAAGGTTACATTACCCCTTATACATTTATACAGAGAGGCTAACGAAGGAAGGAAAGATGAATTAAGGGAGATTATGAATTCCCCTGAAATAAGCAGAGAGCAGCTGAAGCGTGTTATATACCTCATGAAAAGCTATAGTGCAATAGATTACACAATGAAGAGGGCAAGGGATTATATTGAGAATGCAAAACAGAGTATAGCCTCTTTAAAATCTTCTTCTGCCGAACAATACTTTAATACCCTCATATCTGTAGCGGATTATATAGTAGAGAGAAAGAGCTAAAAATTAGGATTCAAGGGGTCAAGGGGTAGAGGAAAAACAGCCCCTGAACCCACGAATCCTTGAACCCTTCTATGAACACACATCCTTTGGTCAAACTTGCCAGAAATACAATTGATGCTTATGTAAAAACAGGTAAAACCATATCCATCCCCTCTTACCTTACAGATGAGATGAAAGGAATGGCAGGGGTATTTGTCTCAATAAAAAAACATGGCGACCTGAGAGGATGCATTGGAACATTCTCCCCCACACAGCCTAATATAGCCGCTGAAGTTATACAGAATGCTATAAGTGCGGCAACAAGGGACCCAAGATTCCCTCCTGTTACACCCGAAGAACTTGATTCGCTGGATATTTCTGTTGATGTCCTTACAGAGCCTGAAAAGATAGCCTCTCCTGACGAACTTGACCCAAAAAGATACGGCGTCATTGTAACAAAGGGATGGAAAAAGGGGCTTCTCCTTCCTGATATTGAGGGTGTTGACACAGTTGAAGAGCAGATTTATATTGCCAAGAGAAAGGCAGGCATATCACCTGATGAAGAGGTAGAATTACAGAGGTTTGAGGTGAAAAGGTATAAATAATGAAAATTGGAATAAGCAAAAAAATAGTTATTCCATACGGCATCGGACTCTCCATTTTTCTTTTCATCATAGCCTTCAGCTATATAAATCTAAGCTCGCTGTCATCACTCCTGAACAAAAATACTGAAATTGCAGACAGGGTAAAGCTTATATCAGACCTTCAAGTTATTATCCAGAAACTGGTAATGCCTGCCAATGATTACCTTATAACTGGGGATAAAAAAGAGAGAGATACTTTTGCACAACTAATTACTGAATTATCATCCATCCTTGCAGAAGTGAAGGTCAGTGAAAATAAGACAGAGGAAGAAAAGGCTATTGAAAAAAAGTACGAAAAGGTATCAACGAACTCCAGATGAAGGCTTTGGTTCTCCTTGCAACTGAAAATCCGATTAACAACAGAGAGGCAGCAAAACTAATGGAGGAGATGGATGCTTTTGCTGATGGATTAACGAATTTAGTTGAGAATTTTCATATAATTGCAAAAGAAGAATTGAAACTCCATAGTATGAAAGCCTCACAGATAAATAAAAGGATATTTAAAATCTATATCATTTTACTATCTATATCTCTAACTGGGGTTATTGTAATAACATTTTTAATTACGAGTGGAGTTGTAAGACCGCTTCAGAAACTTACAAAAGCAGTCAGGACTATAGGTCAGGGTAATCTGGATTATCATATAGAAATTAAGACAGGCGATGAGATTGAGATGTTAGGCGAAGAATTTAATAATATGACTCAGGCACTGAAAATAAAAAATAATGAAATAAAGAAATATACAGAGAGGTTAGAAAAAACAAACCGTCAGCTTGACCAGAACATATTACAACTCTACACCCTTTACAATATAAGCAAGACCATTACAGCAACCTTTGAGATAGAGAAGCTTTTAAACCAGATTACAAGGGAGGAGGTAATCGGAATAATAAATGTCTATAAATTGAATGGGGAATATATTGATGAGACATCATACGAACTGCTTGTAGCTGCTGCAAACCAGATTGGAATGACTTTGGAGAATGCAAGGCTATTTGAAGACTCAAAAGACACTCGCAATTACAGACGGCATGACAGGTCTCTATAACCACCGCTACTTTTTGGAGCGAATAAATGAGGAATTTGAAAGGACAAGGAGGTATAAGAGAAGCCTCTCTCTTATAATGATTGATGTTGACCATTTTAAAAAATATAATGATACACATGGGCATCAAAAGGGTGATGAGATTTTAAAAAGAGTTACAAAAATTCTAAAAGATACTGTCAGAAAATCAGATACCATTGCCCGATACGGCGGAGAGGAATTTATCATCATCTTCCCTGAGACAGGAGGGAAGGAGGCTTTATTAGTTGCAGAAAAATTGAGAATGGAGGTAGAGGCACATGACTTTCCAGGCGGTGAAACCCAGCCACTTGGGAGGATTACCATAAGTCAGGGTGTTGCTTCCTGCAAAGAAGAGTTAAAATCATTTGATGAGCTAATTAAAAACGCTGATAATGCCCTTTACCGCGCAAAAGAAGAAGGGAGAAACAGGGTATGCACTTAAATCAGTATCAGTGTCAGTTAAAAATGTTGTTTTCTGACACTAACACTACTAACTAACACTGATTTAAGCCTTTGTTAGTCAGTGGCTAAACACGAAAATGTACGAGGCACTGTATTACGAAAAATTAGAGGATAAAAAGGTAAGATGCAACCTCTGTCCCCATCACTGTATTATCAAGGATGGCAAGATTGGCATATGCATGGGAAAGGAGAACAGGAGAGGTGTGCTTTATGCAAAAAACTATGCACAGACTACTTCTATAGCAAATGACCCGATTGAAAAAAAACCACTCTACAATTTCTATCCGGGAACCGAGATCTTATCCATAAGCCCGAATAGTTGTAATTTGAGCTGTAAATTCTGCCAGAACTGGGAAATCTCTCAGATGGAATCCCCCACACAGCACCTGTCTCCTGAAAGGGCAGTAGAATTTGCAAAGAAGTATAAATCGGTCGGCATATCCTACACATATACAGAGCCTCTTATGTGGTATGAATATGTCCTTGATACCGCCAAACTTGCACAAAAAGAGGGTTTAAAAAATGTCCTCGTTACAAATGGATTCATAAATGAAGATCCTTTGCTTAAAATACTCCCTCTGATAGATGCCATGAATATAGATGTAAAGTCTATGGATGATTCCTTTTACCGAAAAGTATGTTCAGCAAAGTTAGAGCCTGTCTTAAAGACAGTAGAGATATCCCAGAAATCGTGTCACATAGAGATTACAAACCTTGTTATCCCGACCCTAAATGATACAGACGAGCTCTTTCATAAACTTACAGACTGGCTTGCATCAGTAAACCCAAACATACCACTTCACTTTTCAAGATACTTTCCGAATTACAAGATGCCCCTCCCCCCTACGCCCCTTGAGACTTTAAAAAGGGCAAGGGATATTGCAATGAAAAAGATAAACTATGTCTATGTGGGCAATATCCTGCAAGATGAGTGGAATAATACATACTGCCATAACTGCAAAAAACTTGTTATTTTAAGAGAAGGATATTTTGTGATTGAAAAGAATTATAGTAATGGAAAGTGCAATTTCTGCAAAACCCCCCTGCCAATAGTCGGTTAATTAATTTTGAGTATTCTACAAATTGTAGTAAAATTTAGCATATAGCTAAAATCCATGATTGTCATTGTGAGGCAAAGCCGAAGCAATCTATATTTTGGAGGGTTAATAAGAAAAATGAATTCTTCTAAAAAAACAATTGCAATTGATGGGGCTAATCTCTCATTGAGCCATCCTGATATCATGGATATTAGATGGATAGGTAATGGCGAGATACTGAAACAACTCCTTGCATGCTGGCTTGTTGTTGATGAGAAGGATTTGCCCCTCTCACCAAGGGTTACAGGAACTCCCGGCATAGGGAAGACCACTCTTGCAACGGCTGCAGCAAAATTAAGAGGACAACCTCTATATATATTTCAATGCACGGCAGATACAAGGCCCAAAGACCTTCTCATAACACCGGTCCTGTCTGAATCGGGGAAGATTTCATATCATGCCTCACCTCTTGTCAGTGCAATGCTTACAGGCGGTATATGTATCCTTGATGAGGGAAACCGCATGAATGAGAAGAGCTGGGCATCTCTCGCACCTCTGCTTGACTACAGGCGGTATGTTGAATCTATAGTCGCAGGTATAACCATCCATGCCAATAAGGAATTCAGATGCTGTATAACAATGAATGAAGACGAATCAACCTTTGAAATACCCGATTATATACTTTCAAGACTACAGCCGACACTCTCACTCGGTTTTCCTGACAAAAAGAGCGAGATGTCAATACTCCAGTATCACCTCCCATTTGCAGAAGATGAAATGCTAAAGATGACAATAGATTTCCTCCAGAGATCTCACCAGCTTAATCTTAACTTTTCTCCAAGAGATGGAATCCATCTCCTCCAATACGCAATAAAGAGGCTCTCACAAGACCCAACGCACCCCATTTCAAAAGATGATATATGGAAAGAGGCAATAAAAAATATACTCGGTGAAGATGCCTTAAATCTTGACAAAATGGCTGAGAAAAAGAAGAAGACTTTTGGAGAAGAGGGATTTCCTATGGGAATGGGTGACTTCTTCTTTGACTCCGACAGCCCCCTTCATCCGGATAGAGAAAACATATAAGAATAAAAACCTGATTAACCACAGAGACACAGAGGAAAAAAACAAAAACATAAAAGACTAATTTTGGACGCAGATAAACGCAGATTTTTAAGATTAAAACAGTAAAAAATAATGTTTGTGTTTATCTGCGAAAATCTGCGTCCTATTAATTTCTTTATTTATCTCTGTGTTCTCCGTGCCTCTGTGGCTAAAAATAAAAATGTTAAGAATAAGATTCCACGGCAGGGGCGGTCAAGGGACAAAGATTGCGAGCAGATTGGTTGGAACAGCCGCTTTTCTTGACGGGCTCTACGCACAGGATTTCCCATTATACGGAGCCGAGAGGAGAGGCGCACCTATAACTGCATTTACCCGCATATCCAGAGAGCCTATCCTTGAAAGGGGTGTAATATCAGAGCCTGATATCCTGATAATCATGGATGAAACCCTTCTGGACGACCCGATGGCAATGCCATTAACAGGACTGAAAGAGGATGGAGTCATTTTTTTAAATACAACCCATAGTCCAGCCGAAGCCAAAAACAGGTATAAAATTAAGGCACAGATAATTACATTAGATATAACAAAGATTGGCATTGATACTCTCGGAAAGCCTATTCTAAGCACCCTTGCAGGCGGTGTTGCCTCAAAGATTGCTGGCATCAGAGAGGATTCATTAAAAAAGGCTATTGAAAAAGAACTTTCAGAAATAATAACAGACAGTGAGCTTATTAAAAAAAATATAGAGGCATCACTCTATTGCTTTAACATCATTAAACCTGTGGAGGTAAAAACCTCCGAAATCACACATAAAGGAAGCACTGTTATTTCTGTGCCGTTTGAAGCAGCCTCAATCTCAACCCCTTCTGTAAATACAGCAGGAAATATACCCTTGCGAAAGACAGGCAACTGGCGGACATTTAAACCGATTTTTAATTATGAATTATGCAATAAATGTATGATATGTGTTGCGAGATGCCCTGACGGATGTATTGCTGTAAGAAATGAGCGGGGTTTCCCATCTATAGATTACGACAACTGTAAGGGATGCCTGATATGTATTGATGAATGCCCTGTTCATGCAATAGAGAAAGTTAGGGAGGTTCACACATGGTAGCAAAAAAAGAGATGCTTACAGGGAATTCTTCTGCTGCATGGGGTGTGAGGCTTGCAGAGATTGATTATATCCCGGCTTACCCTATTACACCTCAGACTGAGATTATTGAGACACTTGCAAAATGGATAAGCGACGGGGTCATGGATACAAGAATGGTTACAATGGACTCTGAGCATTCCATGATTACAGCGGCAGGGGCTGCATCAGCAACAGGGGTGAGGGCATTTACTGCAACATCAAGTCAGGGGCTTCTATACGGTTTTGAGATGCTCTATACAGTGGCTGGGTGGCGTGTCCCACTTGTGATGGTGAATGTATCAAGGGGGCTCTCAGCCCCTATTACACTTGAGCCTGACCATAATGATATCCTATCTGCGAGGGATTCAGGATTCTTACAAATTCACTGTGAAACTTGTCAGGAGGTTCTTGATTCTATTCTGATAGCTTACAGACTTGCAGAGGATGAACGGGTGCTTTTACCTGTCCTTGTTAATATGGATGGTTTTCACCTCTCATTCACGAGGGAGCCTGTAGAGATTCCAGATATAGAAGATGTCAGGAGGTTCTTGCCAACTTACAATCCCAAACATGCCTTTTTCAAGGCAAGTCAGCCGATGGCACAGGGTATTGCAGTCCTCGGAGGACCAATATATTCTTATTTCAAATACCAGATGCATCTTGCCTGTATGAAGGGGCTGGAGGTTTATAAAGAAATTTCCAAGGAATTTGAAAAGGTATTTCACCGTAGCTATGACACTGTAGAAAAATATATGACAGATGATGCCGACTATATACTGATTATGACCAACTCCTTCTCAACACTTGGTAAGGCTGCTGTAAAGAGGGCAAGAGAAAGAGGGATAAAAATAGGACTCTTAAAGTTAAGGCTCTTAAGACCATTTCCAGAAGAGGATTTAAAGAATGCTATTAAAGGGTGTAAGGCTGTAGCAGTATTAGACCAGAATATAGGTGTTGGTAAAGGCGGTATTTTATATCCGGAGATTGCAAGTACCATATATAATGAGCAAAAAAGACCCGTGTTGTTATCCTTCATTGGGGGACTTGGAGGGAAGAATATAAGTGAGAGCGAGTTTGATTTTATCTTTGACAATATGATTAAGGCTGCTGAAATAGGAAAGGCTCCAGCACCACAACTCCTTTATACAGAGACAGAGTGGAATGAGATGGAGAAGTTGAAGAAAATGGCTGGAAAACCTATTTTTTGGTAAGGATACTGGGTTTGACCCCTGCTTAAAGCAGGGGTACTATCCTCAAATAATCCCATTAAAGGGAGAGTGAGGGGGTTGTTTAGACCTTACTTATTCACACGCTCAGCGTGGGAACGAGATGAAATTTGCGAAGGTGCAACTGTTGTGGTTATCCCTTGAGAAGTGGTTTATACCTTACAGAATTATGGAACATTAAGTATCCCATTTTGTCCATGCGCTGACATATTTCCATAGACGTCTACTGCAGATAGAATCCAGTAGAATTCACCACTTGAAGGGAAAGTAGTTGTATAAGTAGTAGCCGTAGTATCTGCTTTGTCTATTGTACCCAAGTTATTATATATGTTAATCGTATAATATGATGCCGTTGATACGGAACTCCAGCTAAAGGTGACAGTCCGAGAAGATGCTGTTGAAGTATTGGCTGGAGATATCATGGTTGGGACAAAGTAGTAAGCTGTTATGGTTCCTACATCAGTTGTCTGGTTTGCTGTAACTGTTATACCCGTAACCTCTCCTCTATAGCGTAAATTCCCTGAGTCCTTTCCAAGAAAGACCAGTGTCAGATTTGAACCTTCTGGGACATTGGTTACTGCACCTGAATGGGCGGAGCAAGACAAATTTCCAGTCCTGGCGAAATTACGCTTGTTTGAGTCATAGACAGCCATTTCTACATCAAAAACTCTTGCTGCGGTGCAGTCAAGGGGATCTGACCTGAGTTCAGAGTTGGGAACAACCTCCTGACCCCCTTTATTAAGGGGGATAACCCCCTCACCTTCAACTCCCCCTTCACCCCCCTTTTCTAAAGTGGGGATGGTATTGAGTCCCTCCTTGTAAAAGGGAGATTGAGGATTCTGAAGGGTTGGAGCGTCCTTCCATTCTACTTTAAAGGCAATAGAACCTTCTCCTCCTGTGGATCCAGATGGTATAGGAGAACCACAATTAGTGATTAGAAAAAGTAATAAAATAGCTAATAATAAGGGGTATTTTTTTATCATAATGAGTCCTCCTTCATTATATTTTCACCATGCTGCTGTTATAGTTCCAGTGCTACCTCCGCCACCACCATCACTACTGCCTCCACTGCTACTGGGGCTGCTGCTCCCGCCACCACCACCTGCTGCGGCTGCAGCACCGCCTATAACTGCCAGCCCCAGGACTATCCAGTACCACCTGACACCACCCTTCTCAATCTTCTCTACAGGTATATCCTCTTCGGGTGTTGCCAAAACCTCAGGCTGAGATTTTGTTGTCTTTGCATCTGCTACTACAGAACCTTCGTAGGCAGAGGATATTTGTGGAAGAAAGAGATTCAGTGCGAGTAATGGAATGAGAAGGACTGCGAATACTTTTGTAATGAAATTCATAAAATCCCCCTATCTCCCCCTTTATTAAGGGGGAATTTGTTAATTACTATTCCTTCCTTATCTCATAGGGCAGGAATCTTTCTGCCCTTTCAGAGAGGGGTATATCTACAACCTCCCTCTTTAATTCTTTTATGAATGCAGAAGAACCTTTGTATATGCCAAATATACCCTCTTCAAATTTGCTGCCAAAGTCAACAGGCTGTTTAAAACAGAGGATATAGATTTTCTCTTTTGTTATATTTTTCCCATCTACTCCATGAACTTTGAGGTTTATGCCCATTTTTTTTATTCCTTCGTCAGGGAATATGAGGTATTCATTGGCTTTTATAAATGTATCTCTTATGTGACGATTTGGTATGAGTGTTAAGACACTGTCATCTTCAAGTATGTTAAATATGGTAATATAGCAGTCTCTGGCAGGCTTAATTTTTATCTGCATCTCTTCTCCGTCTTTGAATACTGTCCTGTTTAGTGATGCATCAAGTTTGAAGTATGGATCTGCAACCCCTTTTTCTTTTGCTACTTTTACTTTCATTTTTACATGATATATAGAGTATGGTCGTCCCTTTGTTTCATCTTTTATTACCTGTATGTTTTCAGTGATTATCTCTCTCTCAATGACCTTTCCATAGGGTATGGCGCTTATGACATCCGATGATACGGTAAAATTGCTCACAAGTGTGTCTGCCGATACTGTTACTCCTGCGACCTGCTCTACTGCGTTACGCTCTGCGTCTTCTATGGCAAGCCTTCTTGCATCTTCTTTTGTGATGTTCTCCATTGAGGAGTTTCCTTCTACTGTAACAACCCCCTCACCCCCTTTATTAAGGGGGAATGCGGTATCCTCTGCGAAAACAGCAGTAGGCAGTAGGCAGTAGGCAGTAAGCAGTAAATAATTAAAGAAATTGTTTTCTATGAAATATTGCATTTTTGATTGTTTTTAAGGATAACCCTATCTTTTAGGGGCCTGTTTCTACTCCCTTTCCCTCTTTCCCCGTTTCTCCCTTTCTCCGTTCCCCTTTTTTATTTAACCACCCTGCTCATCTTCACACCCTCTACATCTCTTATCGCATTGAGGGAGGGGAGCTGTTCTACCCCTTTTCTCCTCGCCTTCTGGTTTACTTGAACCTTTACATAGCTATATAGCTCTCCGACTCCTATCCATCCATCATTGTTTGTGTCTGCAAGCCCCCTTAAACCACTCAGGAGATAATAGGTAAACAGTCCATGCTCCATCTCCTTGTATGAATTGCTTATTTGTCCGCCCTTTGATGCTGTGAGGGATATGACTTTATCGCTTGTTACTGCTACATCTTCTACATGGATAAGGGCAGGTCTTGCCCCTGCAAGGAGCATCTTCTCTCCCCTCGCAGAACTCCCGCTGAAGCATGAGTCTAAAAATACATAGGTCCTGCTTATATCAAGGCTGGATATGTCCTGATAGAAGTCTTTGAGCTTGTATCCGCTTTGGGTGATATACTTCATGTCTCCGTCATAAGGAATCAGGTAGGCGTCTCCTTTATCTACATCGGGTGCGCCGTGTCCTGCAAAGTAGATATATAGGGTTGAATCCTTCTCAAGGTTCTTGGGGAGATGTTCTTTGATATTCCCCATAATCGCTGATTTTGTTGCCTTCTCATCGGCTAAAAAGATGAGATTCTCCTGAGGTATTCCTAATATTTTCGTGAAATAATCTCGGACAAGGAGAGCATCCTTTTTTGCATAGTCAACAGAGGGGAGATTGGAATAGGTTTCTATTCCTATGACAAGTCCCCATCTATTTGGGTATACCTGTGCGATCTGGGGGAGCTTTTCTATGTCAATGTCTGCATATTCTATATTGAGTCCTTTTGTCGTGTGGAGTTCTCCGTCAAAATAAATCTTCACCTGCCATTGACCGAGATTGTTTGATGCCTTTTCTCCTTTTATTGGAAGGCTGTGCCATATTGTAAATTGTTTATGAAATTTGTTTTTTGATACATTGACTTGATAATCACCTGATGTGTAATTAATCTTCCCATCCGTTCCATGCCAGTCCCATCTTATGGTATGTCTTCCGTACATATTCTCGATATTGAGGGATGCTATTGCTTCTGTGTCCTGTGTGATGAATGCTGAGGTTGGGTTTATGGGGTGAGCTATCGCCCCTTTATCTATGCCTTTTGATAGGGTTAGTTCTGCTATTTTTAATGAGGGGGGCTTTCTTATCTCGTTTGTGGAGCTGCAGGAGAAGAAAGTGAAAAGTGTAAGTGAAAGTGTAAGTGTAAGTGAAAGGAAAAGATTTTTAGGGGTGGTTAAAACTGACTGACTGACTGACTGACTGTCTGGCAATCTTCGTGCCAATTGACTCTCCTGTCTGCTGTAGCACAGGCAGGTCGGCAGGTTCAGGAATAAGGTTTGGCATAGGTAAGCCCCCCATAAATTTCATACAATATACGCAGGATAAAATATTTTGTCAAGGAATTTTTATGAAATTATAAAATTATGGAACACAAATTTCAAGTCCTTTGTTTTCTTAGGTTGTGGTTTTGCCACGCTGTGTCCTCTGTGGTTAGATTGCAGGATTTAGGTATAATATTTCTCTATTAAATCCTCCCTTATCCTTGTAAGGGTTGTCTTTGGCATAATTTTCAAAAGCTCCCAGCCGATATTAAGTGTATTTTCTATATTGCGGTTTACATCTCCTTGCCCTATAAACCTATTTTCAAATTCATCTGCAAATCTTAGATATTTTTTATCAAGGTCGCTAAGACCCTCCTCACCTACTATTGTAGAGAGTTTTCTTATATCCCTCCCCTTCGCATAGACCGAATACAACTGGTCTGAAAGCCCTCTGTGGTCTTCCCTTGTCTTTGCAGTCCCAATTCCAAGATTCATTAGTCGTGATAAGGATGGAAGGACATCTACAGGCGGATATACACCCTTCTTCCATAACTGGCGGCTTAATACAATCTGCCCCTCTGTTATATAACCTGTTAAATCAGGTATCGGATGGGTTATATCATCATCAGGCATTGTAAGTATTGGCAGGAGAGTAATTGAACCCTTCTTCCCTTTTATCCTGCCCGCCCTCTCATATATGCTTGCAAGGTCTGTATACATATAGCCGGGATAACCCCTCCTCCCGGGAATCTCCTCCCTGGCACTCCCGATTTCCCTTAGTGCCTCGCAGTAATTGGTCATATCTGTAAGTATTACGAGTATATGCATACCCTTTTCAAATGCGAGATATTCTGCTGATGTTAAGGCTATCCTCGGTGTAAAGAGCCTCTCAATGGTAGGGTCATCGGCAAGATTTAAGAACATGAC